>MTKZ01009919.1_pt3 | contig 22534 bp, 25 predicted proteins | sample 1042781 | NCBI WGS metagenome assembly MTKZ01 (sample SAMN06212207, study PRJNA360539) | anaerobic digester metagenome | biome: Wastewater treatment plant; material: sludge; isolation source: anaerobic digester fed with sludge from wastewater treatment plant | place: Denmark: WWTP Viborg ... | reverse complement strand
CCGGAAGTAGCCCGACCGGACGAATCCGGAGTTGCCGGCGCCAACTAGCTCGTCCCAGCGCTCGAAGTAGGGCAGGCTCGCCTGGGTCAGCCGTGTCTCGGCCGCGTCGCGACAGAAGTGGAACTGGATGAACCCCCCGGTGCCGCTCGTCGCGCTCGACCGAAGGTCGGCTCGCTCCAGCAGCAGCACGCGACCAGCGCCGAGCGATGCGAGCTGGAAGAATGTAGCAGCGCCGGCGATTCCGGCGCCGACGACCACCGCATCAGCCGTGTGATTCACCAGGTCACCGCCTTTCGCCGGCGAATGCCGCGTCGACCATCGTGGCTAGTGTTCGCAAGTCAGGCACTTCCATGCCAGGGGTGGCCTCCTGAGGCGGAGTCGCCCCGAAGCCGGGCCGGCCGTGCCGCCGGTTGACCCAGATGGTTGTCAGTCCCGCCGCATTTGCCGGGGCTATGTCGTGGAACAGGCTCTGGGCAACGTGGAGAATCTCCTCCTTTGGCGTGCCAAGCCTCTCCAGCAGGGTCCGGAAGTTGTTCGGGCTTGGCTTGTAGCTGCCAACCTGTTGGGCAGTGATGACCGCGTCGAAGGGAACCTCCAGCCGCCTGGCAGACCCGGCGAACAGGTCGTCATCGACGTTTGACAGGATCACCAGCTTGTAGTGTTGCTTCAGCTCGCGGAGCGCGGCGACGCTATCCGGGAAGGCCGGCCAGTCGGGAACCGATGCTCCAAACGTCGCCCGCTCCTCGGCGGTTGTTTCGAAGCCCAGCTGCTCGCCGAAGCCGCCCGCAACCGTCGCCAGGATCTCGCGATAGGGCTTGTATTTCCCCGCCTCGGCCGTGGCCTCGAGCTTGCCGAACAGTTCGAGCCTGGCATCGTCACCTAGCGCGTGCCCGCGTTGATCCAGCAGCAGGCGCAGCGCGTTGAGAATGCCGGATTCCCAGTCGATAAGCGTGCCATAGCAGTCGAATGTCAGGGTCGAGAATCTGCGGAGATCGATCGTCATACGCACCTCCGTGAGACCCGGCGCCGGCCGCCGGGCGCGCGGCCAGAATAGGCGTTTGGGCAGGGTTGGTCAATCGTCAGAGCGATCGGGATGCACGAACTCGCTGAAACGTCTACGATATGGGCAGTTCAGTGAAATCCGATGACGACCGTGCCATCGGTCGTGTTGTCTTCAGGAGCGATTTGATTGACCGCTGGGGATCTCCACGAAGATGAGGTCCGGCAGGCTGAGCGGGTCTATTCCGCAGCCTACCTTCGCCTGGAGGCGGCCGTGCCAGGGTTCAGCGTCGATCTGATCGACGCGGTGCCCCACATCCATTACGGCCGGCCGAAGGCGGGACTCTCCCAGGAGCTCTATGCTGGCGACATACCGTCGGCCGTCGTCCTCGATATCATCGCGCGGCATCCCGACCTGGCGAGTGCGTTCGTGGCCATCAATTCTCGCGACGACGACTCCGACGCTGTCCTTGTCGCCGCGGGCTATATCCGGATCATCCGAAACTACCTGATGCGCCTGGATGTCAGCGCGCTTGGCGGCCGGCCGGATAGCCAGATCGTCCGTCTCTCGACGCTCGGCGAGATCGAGCGGCTGGCTGCCATGCGCGAAGATGGCCGAATCATTCCCGGCTATCTCGATGATTCAGCGCTCTCCTGCTTCGCATTGATGGCCGACAACGTGCCGGTTGCGTCGGCAATTGTCGTTGGGGATGGCGATACGTCGGTTATTGAGTACGTCCATACCCTCGAACGCTACCGGCGGCTAGGCTACGGTCGCTGGCTGATGCGGGGTCTCCAGCGGCTGATCGCGAACGAGGGCGCTCGCTGGGTCGTCCTCAGCTCGAACGAACGCGGGCGATCGTTGTACGACGCGCTCGGCTATCAGCGGCTGAGCTACGAGGACATCTATCGACGGCAGGATCTGCCGAGTAACTGAATGGGTCGCTCTCGTCGCCGAGGGGAGGACGAATGGCAGGCATCCAGCAACTCCGACAGAAACGCTCCGGCGTCGGACTGCGAGGTTGGGATCGGGAGCAAGCCTTCGACGGCTTCACGCTGTTCACCCCACTTGCTGGTGGTGACTGTGTCTATCTGATCGACATGGCCGGCGAGGTCGTCCACACCTGGCCGACCCCCTACCCGCCCGGCCTCTACGGCTGCCTGACGGAGACTGGCACACTGCTCTTCAATGGAAAGACACGCGAGGAGTCCGACCGCTTCATCGCGACGGGCGCGTGGAAGGGCGGCGCGCTGCTGGAGATGGACTGGGACGGACGAGTCCTCTGGGAGGTCAATCACCCCGATCACCATCACGACGGTATCCGGCTACGCAATGGCAATGTCATGCTCCTCTGCATGGCTGAGTTGCCGGCCGAGCTGGCTGCGCGCGTCCAAGGTGGTTTGGCCGGGTCCGAGCACAATGGCGCCATGCACGCCGATTATCTCGTCGAGATGACGCTCACTGGCGATGTTGTCTGGGAGTGGCGCTCGTGGGAGCATCTCGACCCGGAGGTCGACCGGATCGTCGCCGTCCAGGATCGTCGTGTCGAATGGACGCACGGCAACGCCGTCGTCGAGCTGCCAGATGGCAACCTGATGGTCTCGTTCCGTCATACCTCGTCGGTAGTGATGATCTCGCGCGCCAGTGGCGAAATCTACTGGAAGCTCGCCGCGCCGCCCCTGGCTCAGCAACACGCCCCAACCGTGCTGGATAACGGCAATATCCTCATCTTCGACAACGGCACCCATCGGCTCGATCACCCGATCCCGTTCTCGCGCGTCATCGAGGTCGATCCGGCCACGAAGGAGATTGTCTGGTCGTACCAGGAGGACTACCCGTCGCAGTTCTTCAGCCCGCTCATCTCGAACGCCCAACGGCTGCCGAATGGCAACACCCTGATCTGCGAGGGCTCGTTCGGGAGATTGTTCGAGGTTACGCACGACGGCGAGGTTGTCTGGGAGTACATCAACCCGTACTTCGTCGATGATGTCACCAACGCCAATACCCAACAGCGCAACGGCGTCTTCCGGGCGTTCCGGTATAGTGCCGCTGAGATTGCCCGCGCCCGGGCAACCGGTGGGTCGTGATGAATATCCGCTAACGACGGTCATCGCGCCGGAAGATAGTTCGTGTTACTGAAAGGGGTCCTTGAAATGTCTCGCACGATTCGCGCGCCGCGTGGGACCGAAATCAGCTGCAAGGGCTGGCAACAGGAGGCCGCCCTGCGGATGCTGATGAACAACCTCGACCCCGATAACGCGGAGCGGCCGGAGGACCTTGTCGTCTACGGCGGCACCGGCCGGGCAGCGCGTTCCTGGGAGGCGTTCGATGCGATCGTCGCTAGCCTGCGCGAGCTGGAGAATGACGAAACGCTGCTCGTCCAGTCCGGGAAGCCCGTTGGGATCTTCAGGACCCACCCGGACGCGCCGCGCGTCCTGATCGCCAACTCGCTGCTAGTGCCCAAGTGGGCAACCTGGGAGGAGTTCTGGCGACTGGAGGGCATGGGCCTGACGATGTATGGTCAGATGACGGCCGGTTCGTGGATCTACATCGGCACCCAGGGCATCCTCCAGGGCACGTACGAGACATTCGGAGAGCTGGCCCGCCAGCACTTCGGTGGTTCGCTGGCGGGCAAGATCGTCCTGACGGCCGGCCTCGGCGGGATGGGCGGCGCCCAGCCGCTCTCGGTCACGATGAATGGCGGGGTCTGCCTCGTTGTCGAGGCCGATCCGCATCGCGTTCAGCGCCGGCTGGAGACGCGGTACGTTGACCGCGCCACATCGTCGCTCGATGAGGCGCTCGAGCTGGCCGAGGCTGCTCGCGCCAGCGATGCCGCGCTCTCGATTGCTCTGGTCGGCAACGCCGCGGAGGTATTGCCGGAGCTGGTCAAGCGCGGCTTCCACCCAGACGTCGTCACCGACCAGACGTCGGCCCACGACGCGCTCGACGGCTATATCGTCCCCGAGATGACGCTGGAGGACGCCAAGATCCTCCGCCACCAGGACCCCGATGGCTACCTCAAGCGCTCGTTGGCAGCGATGGGTGACCATGTCCGGGCGATGCTCGACTTCCAGAAGGCCGGCTCGATCGTCTTCGACTATGGCAACAACCTGCGTGGGCAGGCCTATCTCGCTGGTGTCGAGAACGCCTTCGACTACATGGGATTCGTCCCAGCCTATATCCGACCGCTCTTCTGCGAGGGCCAGGGTCCGTTCCGCTGGGTCGCGCTCTCCGGTGACCCGGAGGATATCTATGAGACTGACCGTGCTCTGATCGAGTTGTTCCCCGAAAAGGATCACCTCCATCACTGGTTGCGAATGGCGAGGGAGCAGGTCGAGTTCCAGGGCCTGCCCGCGCGCATCTGCTGGCTGGGGTATGGCGAACGTCACCTCGCCGGCCTGAAGTTCAACGAGCTCGTCGCCAGTGGGCGAGTCAAAGCGCCGATTGTCATCGGCCGCGACCACCTTGATTCTGGCTCGGTCGCCTCGCCCTACCGGGAGACGGAAGCCATGCGCGACGGCTCGGACGCCATCGCCGACTGGCCGATCCTCAATGCGCTGGTCAACACGGCCTCCGGCGCGACCTGGGTCTCTGTTCACCATGGTGGCGGCGTCGGCATCGGTCTGTCGATCCACGCCGGCCAGGTCATCGTCGCCGACGGCACCCCCGAGGCGGCAGCGCGGCTGGAGCGTGTGCTGACCAACGACCCGGGCATGGGAGTCCTGCGCCACGTCGATGCTGGCTACGAGCGCGCTGTTCTCCACGCCCGCGCGACGAAGGTGCAGATCCCGATCTGGCCGGCCGAGACCGGGGAGTAGCGTGATTGCGCTTACGAAAGGAACGCCGGTGGCCGATCGTGTCCATCGCTTCAATGTCGGATCATTCCGCTGCGTCGTTGTCTGTGACCAGGAGCATGACACGACGGGCGGCCCGCCGCGCGCGTTTCTGAACGCGACGCCAGAGGAATCGGGCGCCGCGGCCGTGGCCTATGCCGATGTGACCGGTGACGCGGCTTCCTCGATCAGCATGAATATCCTCGTCGTCGACACCGGCGCGCACCTCGTTATTGTCGATACAGGCAATGGGCCGTCGGACTCCAGCCCACGCGGCGGGATGCTTGATGGCCTGGCTGCGGCCGGCATCGAGCCCGCGTCGGTCGATGTCGTCATCACGACCCATGCCCACCCCGACCACGTCGCCGGCAACACCGATGGCGAGGGCCACCCAACCTTCCCGAATGCCCGCTATGTAATCAGCGATGTCGAATGGCAGCGTCTCGCCGAGCAGCCGAACGAGTGGTCCCAGACGCAGTTGTCCGCCATTGCAGACCGCTACGAGCGCATCACACCAGGCGAGGATGTCGTGCCGGGCATCGCCACGATCCCGACGCCGGGTCACGCGCCGGGTCAGATGGCGCTGCTGATCGAGGATGGCGGCGAGCAGCTCCTGCACATCGCCGATGTCTTCCACGTCCCATTCCAGCCGGCCCATCCCGACTGGTATCTCGGGTTCGACGCAGACCCGGAGCAGACTGTCCTCACTCGCCGAGCATTGCTCGAACGCGCCGCGCGAGAGGGTTATCTGGTCATCGCCTACCACGCCCCCTTCCCGGGTCTCGGCCGAATCCGGACTGCGGATGTTGTGTGGCAGTGGTGGCCGGAGCGCTAGTCGCGCCGGGCGTCACGTTTCGCGAGCGCCTCACCCGGCCGGAGATCGTCCTGCTCGACGGCGCGCTCGGCACCGAGCTGGAGCGGCGCGGGGCGGCGACACCCGAGCCGCTCTGGTCGGCTCAGGCGCTAATCGATTGCCCGGAGATCGTCCACGAGATCCATGCCGCATATGTCCGCGCGGGCGCGGAGATCATTACCGCCGACACATTCCGGACGAACTTCCGCGCTGTGGAGCGGGCAGGGCTGGCCGGCCGGGCCGAATTCCTGACCGGACGGGCGGTCGCGCTCTGCCGCGAGGCGTGTGACCACGCAGACGGTCCGGTCTGGGTGGCCGGGTCGATGTCGCCGGTCGAAGACTGCTTCTCGCCATGGCTGGTTCCCGAGGACGACGCGTTGCGCCGCGAGCATGCAATGCTGGCCGGCTGGCTGGTCGCGGCCGGCGTCGACCTGATTCTCGTCGAGACGATGAACAGCGTTCGCGAAGCAGTCGTGGCGACGCGGGCCGCTGTCGCAACTGGCCTGCCGGCGTTGGTCAGCTTCGTGTGTGATAGCGACGGCAGGCTGCTCTCTGGCGAGTTGCTTGCCGATGCCGTTGCCGCTGTTGCCCCGCTCGGGCCAGATGCGCTGCTGGTCAATTGCGTCCCCGCTCCGGAGATTGCGGTTGCGCTCCATGCGTTGGCCGCGTGCTCGCCACTGCCAGCCGGCGCATACTCCAACCTCGGCCCCCCGGTCGCCGTGGATCGTTGGGCGCTGGAGGATGTCGTCGATCCCGCCGGGTACGCCGCCCTCGCGCGGCAGTGGGTGGCGCTCGGCGCGCGAATCGTTGGCGGCTGCTGCGGCACGACCCCGGCCCATATCGCGGCAATGCGCGACTCTCGTCTCCGCGCGGAGCGTTGAGACGGCTGCTGCTGGCCATGGACGTGCTAGCTTGAACAGAGGTGGCACGACGCGACGCAGCTCAGTGGAAGGACCCGCCATGACCCGTATACCAGGAGCCGACTACACCCAACTCCCCGACGACTTGCGCCGGCCGATCGAGATGCAGGTCCGCAAGACGGGGCGCCCATACGACGGTCACATCCTCTACGCGCGACGCGAGCCGATTTATCGCGCCGCGAAGCACATGTGGGCGGGTCTGGCAGAGTCGGGCCTGCTCGACGGCAAGCTGATCGCGCTGTTGAACCGGCGGGTCGCCGCGATCAACGGCTGTGAGTTCTGAATGGACCTCAACGCTGCCGTTGGCAGCCACCTGGGGGCCACGGACGCACAACTCGATGCGCTGCTCGGCGATGACTGGTTGGCCGGCGGGCTGTTCGACGAGCGCGAACAGGTCGCGCTTGCCTATGCCGACGCCATCACGTACTCGGATCGAGATGTGAATGACGACCTCTTCGCTCGCGTCCGCGCGCACTTCGACGACGACGCCATCATCGAGCTGACCGAGACGATCGCCTGGGAGAACGCCTCCAGCAAGTTCAACCGCGCGCTTCGGGTGCGGTCGAGTGGCCTCTGGAAGCGGCGGGACGGGCGCTAACGCCCCGCCTCGTCGGGTCGGCCGGCCTGCCGCTCATAGTTGCGGGCCAGCATGCCGGTCGCGCGACGCAGGCCGAAGCGGTCGTAGAACGGCTGCAGCTCCGCGTCGCAAAGCAGGTCGATCATGTAGTACTCCGAGAGTCGATCGAGCATTCGTCGCGTCAGCTCGCCACCGAGCCCCTGTTCCTGGTACTCCGGCAGCACCTCGAGCAGCGGGATATATGCCGCCAGCACGCCATCAGCGATCGCTGTGATGAATCCGACGACCGGGCCGTCGTGATCCGACTCACCGTCACGAGCCAGGATAATCTCGTCGCTCCCGCGCAGAAGGCGCAGATGCGTCTCGGGCGTTGGAGGATTGGGCCAGCCGACGAAGAAGCCGACCAGATCCTCCGGCGCGATGCCCTCTGTCGAGCTCGTGTACCAGATCATCGCTCATCCCCTTTCGTCCTCGGTGGCCGGCAGGGAGTATAGCCGCGCTCCGCGTCGAGTAGGATGAGCGTGTCGATTTCGCAGGCTGAGGGATGGTGGGTCCGATGGCACGATCGTTCATCTTCGATGGCGCCGACCCCACCGGTCGGGTGCTTGGGCCAGTGCTGACGCGCTGGCGACGTGATCTGGACTGGACGCAGGACGAGCTGGCTGGGCGCGCCGGCATCAGCCGGGGCTATCTCTCGCGGCTGGAGCGCGGCCTGCCCGGCCGGCCGGGCCTGGATGTGCTGACCCGCGTTTGTGGCGCAATGGGTCGATCGTGGACCGAGCTCTACGCGGCCGCCGGACTGGCTCTGCCCGGCGACGTGACGCTCGACGCGATCGGAGATGGGCTGGACGACCCCGAGCTGCTTCTCTACTTGCGCCGACTCCCGGAACTCGATCCCCGCGACCTGGCCGTCCTGCGGGCGCTGCTCCGCGCCTTCTTCGATCGGCGCGACGGCACGCACCCGCCGGAGCGACCAGACTCCCGGCAACTGGCCTTGTTGTCAACCGCCGGAGAGTCGGTCCCACGACGACGGTAACTATTCCGGAGTGATTGATAAGAATCAGTACACAGTCTATTGACATCGGTTCTCCAACACGCTAGGATACTGGCGAAGGAGGAGAGAACCATGTCGAGATCAATCAATACCTGCCCCTCATGCAATGGCGAGCTCATCATTCGCGAGCTGTACTGCCCGGCCTGTGATATTCAGATCCGGGGCAGCTTCAGCGCGCCAGAGGTTGCCCCGTCGTTGCGGCTGAACAGTGAGCAGCAGGCGTTCTTGCGACTCTTCGTGATGAGCCGTGGCAACCTGTCCGATGTCGAGCGCGCGCTCGGTGTGTCCTACCCGACTGTTCGCGCCAAGCTCGACGACCTGATCGCCGCGTTCGCCGCGGAGAGCGGATCGACGCCGGCCGAGTCGAAGCAGCTCGATCGCGACGAGATCCTCACCCGTGTCGCCGATGGCCGCCTGTCACCCGACGACGGCATGGCGTTGCTTCGCCGGTTGGCCGGCGAGGCCTGATCGCGAGCAGGACGATGGCAACCGACGCCACGATGCCGCGCGCCGCCGCGCCAGCCCGCCTGCCGGTGTTCGCCTTCCTCGGCGGCAACGCCATATCGCTGATCGGCAGCATGCTGACCTGGGTTGCGCTCCCCTGGTTCGTCCTGGAGACGACCGGCAGTGCTGGAAAGATGGGGATTACAGCCTTCGTCATCGGCCTCCCCGGCTTTCTGATGGGCGTCTTCGGTGGCGCGCTCGTCGACCGCGTCGGCTATCGGCGCGTCAGCATCGCGGCCGATCTCGTCAGCGGCGTCTCGATCGTGCTCATCCCGATCCTGCATCACACCGTCGGCCTGGCATTCTGGGAGCTGCTTGTGCTGGTGTTCTTCGCCGAGCTACTGGCGATTCCTGGCCTGACTGCGCGACGCTCGATGATACCGGAGCTCGCAGGCCTTGCCCGCTCCCGCCTCGAGCCGGTCAACGCTGCCTTCGAGGGCACGCAGTTTGCCGCATTGCTCGTTGCGCCTCCGGTCGCAGGTCTGTTGATCGCGTTCATGGGCGCGGACAATGTCCTGATGATCGACTCGCTGACCTTCGTCGTGTCGGCGCTCGCTGTCGCGCTGGCGGTTCCTGCGCGATTGTTCCCGCCGCGACCCAGCGTCACGACGCGATACGCCGAGGATCTGAAGGCTGGCCTGCGCTTCCTGCGCAACGACGACGTGCTGCTGACGCTGGCGGCCGGCCTGGCTATCTCCAACCTGGTTAACAGTCCGCTCACCTCCGTCGTCCTGCCGGTATTCGTCAAGCAAACCTGGAATGACGCCACTCGCCTGGGACTGCTGGCCGGGGCATTCGGCCTTGGCGCTCTGATCGGCGCGGCACTCTATGGCACGTTCGGATATCGACTCCCGCGCCGGCCGGTCTGGATCGCCGGATACATGTTCTCGACGATAGTGGTCTGGGTTCTGCTCTTCTCGGCGAACCTGTCGATCATCATGGCCGGAGCTGTCGTTGGCGCCATGGCCGCCGGACCACTCAACCCGCTGTTGGTGACGGTCCGCCACGAGCGTATCCCCCAGGAGCTCCGGGGTCGTGTGTTCAGCACCTTCTCGGCGATCTCACAGGTCGCAGCGCCGATGGGCATGCTGGCGGCCGGGTTCGCTATCGAGCGCTTCGGCTTGCGCGGCACGATCGCCGGCATCGCGGTGGCCTCCCAACTCCTCGCAATCGGAATGCTGTTTCTCCCGACGCTGAACCGCCTCGATGAGTCGCGCCTCCACGAAGACGCGGTCGCGCCATGAACACGCACCTTCACGTGCGCCCTGATAGTGTCCGTAGACAAGGAGACGACATGATCTTCACTCACTCGCGTCAACAGAACGAGCAATTCACGCGCCGCACGATCCCGGTCGGGCTCGCCAGCCGGGTCGAAGCCCGGGTCGAGATGAATGTCGGGACTCTGCGAGTAGCCGGCGGCGCCGACGCGCTGGCTGACGGAGCATTTCGCTACGCGCCGGATCTCGAGCCTGTCATTGATTACGACGAGGCGGAGGGTGTCGGTCGCCTCGCTATTCGCCAGCCTCGTCCGATTCGTATGTCGGGCGGTTCTGGTCGTAACGAGTGGGATATCGCGCTATCCGATACGACGCCGCTGGATCTGATGATCGTTCAGACGACAGGCGATGGGCGATTCGATCTCTCATCCGTCATGCTCCAGTCGTTGGTGCTCGATCGCGCGACTGGCTCGACGTCCCTCAGACTGGCTGGTGATCATCGCGATCTGCGCCGTGCGCGGGTCGAATCGGCTACCGGCAGCCTTGCCCTCAACTTCACGGGCCGATACGCGGCACTGACATCACTCGAAGTCAGCAGCGGGGCCGGCAGGTTGAAGGCCGACTTGCGTGGGTTGTGGGGATGTGATGTTACCGTCCGGCTGCATGTTGCGACCGGCTCGATCGATGTCCGATTGCCGGACGGGATCGGCATCGAGCTCCACGGCTCAACCGGACTGGGTCGCGTCGCTGTATCGGGTCTGGCTGCCGGCCGTGGCGGCTGGCGTCGCGATGCGCCTGCCGGTGCTCCGGTGATGCGGCTCGATGTCTCGACCGCGGTCGGGTCGATCGTGATCGAGGCCAACCCGTGATGATGCGTTATCCGATGTGCGGAAATCTCCGGGCTGACGCAGGAGCCGCGAGAGGATTCGAGGGTAGCCACAATGGCACAGAATGACGAGACCACTACCGGCGATGTTCCCGGCGCGCTCGAGGGAGTCAGCCGCATACGGCTGGATTGCGAGCAAACCGATCTGTCGATTGTCGCCGACCCGGCTATGGTTGGTCAGGTGTTCCTGTCAGCAGACGGAGGCAGCAACGGAATCTCGCTGATTCGCGAGGCGGATGAGATCGTCGTCTATCAAAAGGGTCGGCGCTCGGGCGGCCGGCCGCCGACATTGACCGTCCCTGCCTCGGGATGCCCGCCGATCTCGGGGAGCGTCGAGCGAGGCGAACTCTACCTGAGTGGGCTGAACGGAAGCGTCGATCTCAAGCATGGCCAGGGCGACACGCGTGTCGACGGCGGAACCGGCTCGCTGGAGTACAGCGTCGGCAAGGGAGACGTGCGCCTGTCCAATCGCAGTGGCAGTGTCGCGATCAACGCTGGCGCGGGCGATATCCACGCCAGCACGATGATCGGCGAACTGGTGGTGTCTGTCGGCAAGGGAGACGTCCACTGTGAGACTGTCGGCGGCAGCCTGACGGTCAAGCTCGGCAGTGGTGATTTCGCGGTCTCTGACTCGGCCGGTAGTCTGACGATCAAGAGCGGTAGCGGTGATGTCGCGGTAACGCGTCCACGCCACCAGACCGTCGTCGCCAAGATCGGCAGTGGCGACGTGATCATCCACAACGGCAGTCTTGTCGGTATGGCGGTTGAGGTCGGGCGTGGCGACATCATATCGAGCGCCGAGCTGCTCTTGCCGGGCCATGCGGAGTGGAGCCCGGGGGGAGGTGACCAGAGCCTCGTCTCGCGCATCCTGCGCTCGAAGGGCGTGGCGTTCTCGGCCACCGACAAAGGGCTCCGGATCTCGAGGCCCGGCTTCGAGATGGAAGCGGGAGATGCTGGCCTGCGCATCATGAAAGGCGGGATGTCGTTCGTCGCGGGAGATAGTGGTGTGCATTTCAGCAACGACGAGGCGGCGAGTGTCACTTCCTTCTCGGCTGAGACCGGCTCCGGCGATATCTCGTTCGACCTTCCGGGGGGTGTGCCGGTCCGCGTCGAGGCGCTGATCGCTGGCGGCGAGATTCACTCCGATATCCCACTCGTCAGCGTCGCTCGCCCCGGCCCACGCGGAGCCACCCAACGCTATGTCGGCGTCTCTGATCCGTCGGCGACCGAGCGAATCGATCTGCGGCTCAAGGCGGGGCGTGGTGATATCCGCGTCCGTCTGCCTCGGAACGCGCGGCGCAGCGTTTCGCCGCCCCGCGTGCCGGAACCGCCAGTCCCGCCGACCCCACCAGTTTCGCCAGACCTGCCCGATCTGCCGACAGTTGCCAGCCCCGGGCAGCCCGAAGCGACGACGACCCGCGTGCGAGTGCTGACGGACGAGCAGCAGATGCGCGCCATTCTCGATGCGCTTTCGCGCGGAGAAGTCAGCGTCAGCGAGGCAGATCAGATGCTCAAGGCGCTCGGCACGGACCGCGGCGACCGGGCCGAGCGGTAGGTTGAGAGACGTGGTGACGATCATTCAGGACCGCGAAGATCTGGACAGTGCGCAGACGGGATCGCCGAACCGGCGCGACCGGTTGGCGATCCCGATGCTCGTGCTCGCCGGCGGCATCTCGCTGACGGGTAACTCGCTCACGGCACTGGTTATCCCCTGGTTCGTCTATGTGACGACCGGAAGCGCCGCGCGCACCGGGCTGGTAGCGTTCGCGTCACTCCTGCCGGTTGTGCTGGCCGGCATGGCTGGTGGGCTGATCGTCGATCGCGTCGGCTTCAAGCACGCCAGCGTTGTCAGCGATATTCTGAGTGGCGTCACGGTCGCGATTATCCCGACGCTCCATCTGCTTGGCCTGCTGCGATTCTGGCAACTTCTCATCCTCGTGTTCATCGGGGCGCTCCTCGATATCCCTGGCTCCGCGGCTCGTCAGTCGATGATCCCCCGGCTGGCGGCGCGCTCGGGCGCGTCTCTGGAGACCGCGAACGCCGGCATGCAGGTGGCGAGCTCGGTCGCGATGATCGCCGGCCCACTGGCCGCTGGCGTGCTGATGTCCCTACTCGGCGCAACCACCGTCCTCTACGTTGACGCCGCCTCGTTCGCCGTCTCGGCGCTCCTGATCGGCGCGCTGATTCCCTGGAAGCGATCCGCGGAAGAGGGTATCGCAACGGAACCGGGAGGCGAAGGCATGCTCCGCGAGGCGCTTGCCGGGGTGCGGTTGGTCATTCACGACCGCTTCCTGTCCGCGGTTGTCCGCGTCGCAGTCGTCGCGAACTTCCTGTTCAGCGCGCTATTCGCCGTCGTCCTGCCTGTCTATGCCAAGGAAGTGTTCAATGACCCACGGGTTCTCGGTCTGATAATCGCCGGCTTCGGCGGCGGCTCGCTGGTCGGCACCCTGGTCCTTGGCGCGGTTGGGCCGCGCGTCTCGAGGGTGGTCTGGCTGCTGGGCGGGCTCGTCGTGATGGCCGCTGGCCTATGGATACTGCCATGGTCGTCGACGATCACGCTGAGCGTGGCTGGCGCGGCAGTGCTCGGTCTGGCGAACGGCCCGATGAACACGATCATGATGGTCATTCTCCAGGAACGAGTGCCGGAGAGTCTGCTCGGGCGTGTCAACTCGAGCCTGATGGCGATGATCTCGATTGCATCGCCGATCGGTGTCGTGATTGCCGGTCTCGTCCTCGACAGCGTCGCAGTGACGCTCGTCATGGCGGCGATCGCGGCGGTATTCACGCTGGTGGCGATCTCGGCGCTGGCGAACCCGGAGTTTCGCAACGTGTCTGTGGCCACCCGGGTAGACACGCGTTAGCGTTCGGCCGCGACGACGCCGATCGTGACATGTACACTGCCGCGGTGAATCACGACATCGCGGACCCGCCAACTGGATCGCGCTGGAGGCGAGCCGATCTCGGGCTTGGCCGGAATAACGGCCTGCTCTTCTGGAGCCATCTCGTCTGGGGGCTGGGGTTTGCGCTCCAGATTGCGATCTGGACGCTGTTTATCCAGAGCCTCGGCGCCAGTCCCGGCCAGATAGGTCTGGTCATCGGGGCTGGCGCCGTCATGCGGACGATTCTGGCACTCCCGGCAGGTGTGATCGCCGACCGTGGCTCGCTCAAGCGCATCGTCGTTCTGGCAATGGCGTCGCCGGTGCTTGGGGCTCTCGTGCTCACACAGGCCAGTGTCTGGTGGCATGCAATGGTCGGCGCGATCGCGCTCGATGCGTCAGCTCTGGCAATCCCGGCCGTTTCGGCCTACGTCGCGACCGCAGCTCCCGAGGGCGAGCGAACACGCGCCTATACCTATATCTTCAACCTGTCGATTGCGGCCGGGATGCTGGTCGGGCCGGCCGTCGGCGGCTGGTTGGCCGAGCTGGCCGGCTTTCGTCTGGTCTACGCGTTGTCGGCGATCTGTTTTGCTGTCGGCGCGGCGATGCTCCTGTTCCTCGACGACCTCGGGGCGTCCACGGCGAAGCCTGCCCCGCCTTCTGGCGGTGTCCGCCCTGGTTACCGCGAACTGCTTGCTAGCCGGCCGGTGCGGCTCATCCTCGCCTTCCATGCGCTGGTTCCGCTGGTGTTTGTCGGGACGACGCTCTTGCCGAACTTCCTGCACGATCAACGCGGCTATAGCCTCGGCACGATTGGGACACTCGGATCGATCGGCTCTGCGGCAGGGTTCGGGTTCGCGCTCCTCGTCAGCCACTGGCCGCCGCTTTCCAGACCATTTACTGGTATAGGCGTAACGCTCGCGCTGATTGCCGTTGCGTTTCTCCTGTTCATCGCCACCGGCAACATCGCGCTCGTTGCCCTGGGCTATATGCTGCGCTATTCGTTCAGCGCGGTCTGGTCGCTTCTCTCGGCGGCAGTGGCAGAAGTCACGCCAGAACGACTCCGCGGACGAGCCTATGGCGCCGCCGAGATGGGAGTTGGCGTTGCCGATGTCGCCGCGCCGCTCGCCGCCGGCCAGCTCTATGGCGTCGGACATGCGTTGCCGTTCGTCGCCGGGTTCGTCATTGCCGCGCCACTGTCGGTCCTTGCCTTTCTTGTCGAACGTAGCCGTGTCTGGACTGTTTCCGGCGCGGCGATGTCGGAGGTGTCCGATGGATGACGCGGCCCGGATCGTGCGCCTGCCGTTCGACGATCCCCGGTCAACTGCTCGCAGGCAGTGAGAGGAAGGTCGATTGCCAGTCTCCCGCCCTCACCTGGTCGCTGAGGTCGTAACCAGGACGGTTGATTCGACGCTCGTCATTCGTCCGGTCACGTTCGATGATGCCGATGATCTCGCCGCGCTGATGGTCGACGCCTATGGTGGCGCACTGCAGGCTTCGTCTGACGAGGCTCTCGATGGCGCGTTGCTCGAAGTGCAGAAGTTCTTCGGCGGGCTCTACGGCGCCCCGATCCTGGACTGCAGCATGGTTGCGGTTAGCCCTGAGGGGCTTGCTTCGGCGAGCCTGATCAGCCGCTACCAGGGAACGCCACTGCTGGCGATCCTGATGACAGCCAGTGCCTGGAAGCAGCGTGGGCTGGCGCGGGCGACTGCGCAGTCGAGCGTCAACGCGCTCGCCGGCCGGGGCGAGGCGACGCTCGAGCTGATCTTGACTGCCGCCAACCGTCCGGCGCTCGAGCTGGTCGATGATCTCCACTTCCGCGATTTCACCGTCTGAGCGAGCAACGACACACATGACGAAGCCCGGGCGAATGTGGTCGCCCGGGCTTTGGTTGCTTTAGATTCGCTCTGCCGTCAGGCTGCGCTGGCCAGCTCGATCAGGTCGCTCTTGCGCAACTTGGCAAGCGCTTCCTTCTCGATCTGCCGAACCCGCTCGCGGCTGATGCCGTAATGCTCGGCGATCTCGGCCAGTGTCTGTGGGTGCTGGCCACCAAGCCCGAAACGGAGCATCAGGACGCCACGCTCGCGCTCGGTCAGCTGATCCAGCGACTTACGGATCTGGTCGCGGATCGCGCTCGAGACTGCCTCCTCGACGACCTGATCGCTGGCCGGGTCCGGNNGGAATTGCCGTGCGCGCCTGAACGACCCGCTCGACCTCCAGATCGAGCTGCTTGGCAACTTCGGCGTCGGTGGCCGGGCGACCGAGCTTCTGCTCGAGCTGCGCCTCCGTCCGACGGACCTTCGAGATCAGATCATGCATGTGCACCGGGACCCGGATTGTGCGAGACAGGTTCGCGACCGCCCGGCCAATGGCCTGACGAATCCAGAACGTTGCATACGTGCTGAACCGATATCCCAGCTCCGGGTCGTAGCGCTCGACGGCCGTCATCAGGCCGATGTTGCCTTCCTGGATCAGGTCGATCAGCGGAAGCCCGCTCGAGCGGTACTTCTTGGCGATCGAGACGACCAGCCGCAGATTGTGGCGGATCAACTTCTCGCGCGCTTCGCGAGCCACCTTCAGCACCTGGTCGAGATTCTCGACCTCGATCTCCTCGCTCTGGAGGCGACGCGCTTCCAGCCCCGCGCGCACCTTGCGCGACAGGTCGATCTCCTCCTGGTGCGAGAGAAGACGGTGACCGCCGACATCGCGGAAATATCGGTAGACAGCATCGCTGGTCGCCTGGTCGATGAGCTCCGCGGACTCATCGATTACCTCGCCGACCTCGGCGTCGGCAGCTAATCGCTCCAGCTCGTACGTGTCGTAGTTTGCGCGCTCAGTCATGAGACTCCTTCTGCTCCCCGCATGTGCTAGCTTCAGTGGTTTCGGCGGCTCCCCACCACCCGCCGAAACTTCGTAAGTCTAGCAGCAATCCAATACTATGTCAACTCACTCATCGACTTTGTGAAGAATCCGACAAACCTGTCTTCTAGGATAGCTGAAGTTGTCGATTTGTAAAGCACCTGAGCGAGAAGCAAACGCGAGTCGTGACGGATTGCGCGTTGGATCGGGCATTTTCATAGAACGTACACCCGTCTGAGGTGCTTGTCTATACCCCGATTCGCTATTCAATGTAATGCGGTGCCCGCAGGACCGTTATGCGTCGGCATGAGGGGGCGTCTCTCGGTTCGCTGTGTCTCGCCGGCCGCCAGCGGGACAGGGACGATCGCCACGGACGGCGCGTTACACTGTCGGTTGTGGCGATCTCGTCGTGAGCGAAGGAACAGTGAAGATGGATCTACGCGCAATTCCGATAACGATCGTTGGAGCGGGCGCGATCGGCGGGACGGTCGGCGCGTTTCTGACACAGGCCGGCTACGATGTAACGCTCGTCGATATCGTCCCCGAGCATGTCCGTGCGATGAACGACGGTGGCCTGCGGATCACCGGAGTCCGTGGCGACCATACCTACCCGGTCAGGGCGGCGCTCGCGAGCGACCTCCGTGGTCCGCTCGGCCCGACGATCCTCTGCGTCAAAGGACACTTCACGGCTGCCGCGATGGAGCAGATCGGACCGCTGCTGGCGCCGGATGGCTTCGTCCTCTCGCTACAGAACGGCCTGAATGAGGAAGTGATCGCCGCGGCAGTCGGCGCCGATCGCACGGTCGGCGCGTTCGTCCACTTTGGAGCCGACTACATCGAGCCGGGGCTGATTCAGCTTGGTAACGAGCAGACGATCCACATCGGCGAGCTCGACGGATCGATCACTCCGCGCGTCGAAGCCTTGCGCGGCGCGCTGTTGAACGTGATGCCGACGGAGATCACAACGAACCTCTGGGGCTTCCTCTGGGGCAAGCTCGTCTATGGCGCGATGGCTTTTCTGCTCTCGACCGTCGACGCGACCGTCCCGGAGGTTATTGACAACGCCCTCGGCATGCGTCTCGCTCAGACGGCGTCAGCCGAGGCGTACCTGGTCGCCAGATCACAGGCGGACTCCCTCGAAAATATCGGAGAATTCAACCCCAATGTCTTCGCGCCCGGGCCGGATTTCGACGCTGCCAGTCGCGCTGCCCTCCAGGAGATGGGCGACGCCATGCGCGCCTCGATCAAGCAGCATATGGGCATCTGGCGTGACCTGAAGATCAAGAAGCGCAAGACCGAAGTCGATATGCAGTCGGCCGTCATCGTCGCCAAGGGGCTCGAAGCAGGCGTCCCGACGCCGGTCAACGCCGCCGTGCTGCGGGTGATTCATGAGATCGAGGCTGGCCAGCGCGGCATGGAGTGGAGCAACCTCGACGATATCGCCCGCCTGGCCGGCCTCGAGCGACCCCTGTAAGCTGCTACGACCAACACCGACGGCAACATCTGGACGAGATGCGCAGGCACGACTGGCGCAGGAACGGGTCCGTGCTCCGAACGGTCGACCTTGACAATTGCACATCGCGCCACGTAGCATATTTGCTAGATGCAAGTACTTGCACCTAGCAAGTCCCGTGATGTTTCACCCCCATACCGTCTGGAGTGCCTGATGAGCATGCCGATGCTGCCGGTATTTATGCATGTCCCGGACGGCTTTCTCAGCGTCCCGGTCGCGTCGGTCATGTACATCGTGACAGCGATCATTGTTGGCACGGCGGTTCGGCAGACGAATCGTCACCTGAAGGAGAGCACTGCGCCGCTGATGGGGGTTCTCGCGGCGTTCATCTTCGCTGCGCAGATGATGAACTTCCCGGTGGCCGGTGGCACCAGTGGCCATCTGTTGGGTGGCGCGTTGGCTGCGATTCTGGTTGGCCCGTGGGCAGCGGTGCTGGTCATGACGACCGTCATTGGTGTGCAGGCGCTGGTGTTTCAGGATGGCGGGCTGGCCGCGCTGGGCGCGAACATCTTCAACATGGGTATCCTGCCTGCCTTCGTTGGCTTTGGCATCTTCCGCGCGGTCACCGGTGTGCTGCGCTCCAGCCGGGCCGGGCTGCTTGGCGGTGCGTTTGTCAGCGCCTGGATCAGCGTCATGCTGGCGGCGCTCTTCACGTCGGCCCAACTGGCGATCTCCGGCACCTCGCCGTGGAGTATCGTCCTGCCGGCGATGCTTGGCGTCCATGTATTGATCGGTCTTGGCGAGGGCGCTATCACGGCCGGCGCAGTGGGGCTTGTCCTGTCGGCTCGGCCCGACCTGCTCGGCGTTGCGCCACCGAGCCCGCCGGCGGAGGCATATTCGCCGTATCCCGAGGAGAGTGCCTGATGGGGAAGCGTGCTGGTTGGGCTGCGCTGATCGCGGCTGGTGTCGGGCTGGCCTTGTTCATTACCCTGTTCAGCCCGTTTGCGTCAGGTCATCCTGACGGGCTCGAACGTGTCGCGGAGGATCACGGGTTCCACCACCAGGCGAAAGGTCCCGTGTTCGAGATCATTCCCGACTATGCGGTTCCCGGCGTCAAGAACGAGCGGGTCGCGACCATTCTCTCGGGTGTCATCGGTGTGTTGATCGTCGCCGCAATCGGCTTGATCGTCGGTTACAGCCTCAAGCGCGTCGCGCGTTCACGTGCTGCCTCGGGCTCTCTCCCCAGTGCCCCCGAGTCGACCACGTCTGGTCCTCCAGGAACAATCTGAGGTGGCGTCCTTTGTCCCCGGCGAACGCTATCACGACGGGGATGGGCTGCTGTATCGTGCCGATGCGCGGATCAAGATCCTCACCGTCGTGTTGTTCGCCTTCGCCGTTACCGGAGTCCCCGAGGGCCACTGGCTCGCGTTCGCGGGCTTCGGGGCGTTTGTCGCGCTGGTCATGCTCGTGAGTGGATTGCCGATGGCGCTTGTCGTCCGGCGCTCGCTGCTTGCCGCGCCATTCGTCCTCGCGGCCGTGCCGCTCATCTTCACCCGCCCTGGCAATCCGGTCGCCACACTCCCCCTGCTTGGCTGGTCGATCTCCGATAGCGGGCTGGTCGCGGTGGTCAGCATTCTGCTCAAGTCATGGCTCGCGGTGTTGATGGCAGTCGTCCTTACCTCGACAACCCGGCCGCTCGAGCTCATTCGTGGCCTCGAACGCTTGCGTGTCCCCCGCGTGCTCGCCTCGACCGTATTCTTCATGTATCGGTATCTGTTCGTCATTGGCGGCGAAGGGCAGCGGATGATGCGCGCGCGGGAATCGCGCAGCGCGCTCATGCCAGGCGTCTCGGGCGGCGGGTCTGTGGCCTGGCGCGGGCGGGTGCTCGGCAACATGGTCGGCACGCTGTTCATCCACAGCTTCGCTCGAAGCGAACGGATCTACGCGGCAATGCAGGCCCGTGGCTATGACGGAACCGTCCGCTTCATGGATGAGCCGCCGCTGACCCGCGCCGACTATCTGCTTGCGACCTGTGCGTTGGTCGCGCTCGGAGGATTGGTGCTCTATGCGCGACTCTGAATTACTGGTTGCCAGGCGCGTTGCGAACGAAGATCAGTCCGCCACAGGCGCGCCACCCGCGGTCGCGATCCGCAATCTGAGCTACGTCTACCCGAACGGCCACCCAGCGCTGCGCGACATCAGCCTGACGATTCACACTGGCGACCGCGTCGCGCTGATGGGCCCGAACGGCGCAGGCAAGTCGACGCTCCTGATGCACCTCAACGGAGTCATCCGTGGCCAGGGGACAATCGAGATCGGCGGACTGGCGCTTGGCGACACGACCGTGCGCCAGATCCGGGCGACCGTTGGATTCGTCTTTCAGAACCCCGACGACCAGCTCTTCTCGCCAACGGTCTTCGACGATGTCGCGTATGGCCCGCTCTACATGGGACTGTCGAGGCAGGAGATCCAGCATCGGGTACGCGCGGCGCTCGCGTCGGTCGATATGGCTGGATTCGAGGATCGCATGCCGCATCACCTCTCGCTGGGTCAGCGCAAGCGGATCAGTCTCGCGACCGTGTTGGCCATGGATCCGCGCATCCTCGTTCTCGATGAGCCGTCGGCCGGCCTGGATCCTCGTGCTCGCAAGGGACTGATCGCGCTGCTGGGCGGTCTGCCACAGACGCTAATCGCCTCGACCCACGATATGCGGCTCGTCCGTGATCTGTTCGATCGCGCCGTCATCATGCACGAGGGCCGCATCGTCGTTGACGCGCCGACCAGCGAGATCATCGACGACGAGGCGCTGCTGGATCGGTACGGGCTCGAGCTCCCCTGACGCGGTTACCCTGGTTGATTGGCCGGGATCAGTCGCTCGATGATTACGACATCGAGCCACCGGCCGTCGAGCTGCGCATGCTTCTCATACATTCCGACCTCGCGGAAGCCGCAGGCGGCGCACAATCGCCGGCTGCCTGAGTTGGCCGGAAAGACGCGCGACAGAAGCTTCCAGAACCCCATCTGCTCGGCGGCGTCGATCAGCGCTGGCAGCAGGACACGGCCAACCCCCTGTCCGCGCCATCGTTCGTCGATATAGATCGAGAACTCACCGATCCCGGCGTAGCATTCGCGCGGCCGGTAGGTGGAGACACTGGCCCAGCCGGCCACCTCGTCGTCGATCGTTGCGACAAGAAACGGATACCGACCCCGACCAGCCGCGAGCGTGCGAAGAATGTCGTCCGCCGTTCGAGGCGTTGTCTCGAATGTCGCCATCCGGCCGGCGATTCCCTGATTGTAGATTCTGGCGATCGCGTTGACGTCGGTATCTGTCGCCGCGCGGGTCAGCGCTCGCGTCCGTGCGTGCTCATCCATCAGCTTCTGACCGTCCGTTTTCACTATTCCTGACGTGATCCTCGGTCACCTTAGAATGATAGGGTTCCGACTATATGACGTCATGCGCGTTCAGGTGGGATTCAGATTCGTATCGTTCAATACAGGGTGACGTGTCTCATGCTGCATGAAGGATGGAATCGGTGGTAGGTGTAACCTCCGGCGTGAAGTCGGATTGTGCTGTCGTGAAGGGTGCGCCCGAGCGTTGACGGGTAACGACGACCCGGACGGTCAGAAGATCGGCATTCGCCGGGCGCAGTCGCTCGAAGCGACTGGTGAACGTGATGTCTCAGAGGTCGAGCTCGAAGGAGCGTTGGTCGCGGCCGCAAAGCGCGACCCGCGTGAGTTCGGGGCGCTCTACGAACGCTACGTCGATCGGATCTATCGCTACGCCTATCGGCGGGTGGGGACCCATCACGAAGCGGAGGACATTACGGCCCAGACGTTTCAGCAGGCTCTGCAGGCTCTTCCTGGTTACGAGTGGCGGGGGCTGCCGTTTGGCGCCTGGCTCTTCCGGATCGCCGGCAACATCATCAACCGGCGCGGACGAACGGGAGGCCGTGAGGTGCTGGTCGAGGACGTCACCGTGTTCAGTAGTTACGAGGAATCGGATGACGACCCGGCCGACCAGGTCTGGCGCTCTGAGCAGGCAGAGGAGCTCGCGGTCATGATCAGCAAGCTCCCCCCAGATCAGCAGCGCGTTCTCGTTCTCAAATTCTCGCACGGCATGAAGAATCGAGAGATCGGTGACTTGATGGGTCGCTCCGAGGGGGCAATCAAGCAGCTCGTCCACCGCGCGCTGGTCGCGTTGCGGGCAACTGTTGGACATCATCATGCCTGAGCAGCCGATCGGATTCGATCCGCACCAGGCGGATCAGCTCGACCAGGCGATCGATCAGATTATTGCCAGTGGGGCGTCGTCGGCCTCTGGGGACACGCAGCTCGACTCACTCGTCGCGCTCGCCGCATTGCTCCAGCACGATCTGCCTCGCGATCTCCCCGACCCGGCATTCCGCTCGCGTCTGAAGGCTGAGCTCATCGATCGGCCTGTCCAAATCTCGCCCGTGCCGAAGCCGCATCCATGGTTCTCCCGGAATCTGCGTGTCTACGGC
>MTKZ01002513.1_pt1 | contig 22535 bp, 15 predicted proteins | sample 1042781 | NCBI WGS metagenome assembly MTKZ01 (sample SAMN06212207, study PRJNA360539) | anaerobic digester metagenome | biome: Wastewater treatment plant; material: sludge; isolation source: anaerobic digester fed with sludge from wastewater treatment plant | place: Denmark: WWTP Viborg ... | reverse complement strand
GGCGAGCTGGCGCGCCAGTTGCGGGAACTGGGGGCCGAGGTGCTCGAGGTTCCCACGCTCCGGTTCGAGGCGCCCAGCCGCCGCCAGGACTTGGTGGACGCGCTGCTGGAGCTCAACGCGTATGATTGGCTGGTGTTCACCAGCCCCAACGGCGTCACCCGCTTTTTTGAATACTTCTTCCGGCGCTTTCATGATCTGCGCGACCTGGGCGGGGCGCGGCTGGCCGCGGTGGGGCCGGGCACCGCCAGCAAGCTCCGGGAACTGCATCTGCAAGTGGACCTGGTGCCCGACGAGGCGCTGGGCGTGGAGGTGGCCCGGGCGTTCTCCCAATTTGAAAGCGTCGAGAACCTGAAGATTTGCCTGCTGCGCGCCGAGGCGGCGAACCGGGATTTGCCCGAGGCGCTCACGGCGTTGGGAGCCATCGTGGATGACGTGGCCTGCTACCAGACGGTGCCCGAAACCGAAGACGCGACCGGCGCCGCGGCCAGCCTGCGGGAGCGCGGGGCGGATTGGGTGGTGTTTACGAGCGGATCAACGGTGCGAAACTTCCATGCCCGGTTCGATTTGCCCGCCCTGCAGCGCCAGTTCCCGCAGCTCAAGGCGGCCGTCATCGGCCCCGAGACGGCCCGGGCGCTCGCGGCGCTGGGCGTGGCGCCTGCCTGCGAAGCGCGCCCCCACACCCTCGAAGGCCTGGTCAAGGTGCTGCTCGCCGCGGCGGCGGCGAAATAGGCGGCCAGCGGGGACATGCTGGCCGGGGAGGCGCCCGGCCTCATTTCTGTCCGAACAAAACGCCGTTGACGTTGTCCATATAGCGTCCCCTGGCGGGGCGCAATCCGACGCGGCCAGCGGCCCGGCAAGGGAAACTTGCGCCGCGCCCGTCCGCCGGGCAAGACTAAGCGGAGCTGGAAATGCGAAGGTTATCATCGTGGATCAAGTCAAATTCGCGCCGCCGAAGCCGGCAAGAGCTTGGGCGGGGCGTGGCGTTGCTGGCGGGGCTGGCATGGCTGGCCCCGTTGCTGGCGGGCGCGGCCAGCTTCACGGCCACGCTGGACCGCGAAAACGTCACCGTGGGTGAAAGCGCCACCCTGACGCTCCGCTTCGAGGGGGGCAATCCCAAGTCCATCCCGTTCCCGTCCGACATTCCGCACCTGCAGATATCAGACGCCGGCACTTCCCGGAATATCAGCATCGTCAACGGCCAGTACTCGGCCAGTTTCTTGAAAAACATCATCCTGACGCCCACCCAGCCCGGGGAGTTCGTGATCCCGGCGCTCACCGCCGAGGTGGGCGGCCAGGTGCTCACCACCCCGCCGCTGAAGTTGACCGCCGTCAAAGCCCCCACCTCGGCGGTGGATGGCGCGGGGGAGCAACTGGCGTTCTTCCGCCTTTTTGTGCCCCGCAAGGAGGTTTACGTGGGGGAAATCCTCGCCATCGAACTCCAGGTCTGCATTCGCGAGGGCCTCGCCAACGGGGAAGACATCCTGCAGAGCTTCGACCAGTTCAACGGCTGCCCGCTGAAGGTCGAGGGCGTCAGCCTCATCAAGACGGCCCACGCCCAGCGCCGCCGGGGACAAATTGGAAACGCCGGCTATGGCATCGCGACGCTCGTCACCTCGCTTTCACCGCTCCGCTCCGGGCCCATCTCCATCAGCTCCATGGAGGTGCCGCTCACGTTGCAGATTCCCTTGCCGAACCAGCGCCGCCGGGACCCGTTCGACCCCTTCGGCATGTTTCAGCGCCTCCAGGTCGAAGAGCGGCGCGTGACCTTGTCCGCGGAGCCGGAGACGCTCGAAGCCCTGCCGCTGCCGGCCGAGGGCGTTCCCGCCGGGTTCAACGGCGCGGTCGGCAGCTTTGCCATGACCGTCACGGCCGGCCCCACCAACGTGGCCGTCGGCGACCCGGTCACCGTCAAAATCCAACTCGCCGGCCGCGGGGCGTTCGACGCGCTGGCTCTGCCGGAGCAGACCGCCTGGCAGGATTTCAAGACCTATCCGCCCACGGCCAAGGTGGAGACGACCGATCCGCTCGGGTTGCAAGGCGTCAAGACGTTTGAGCAGGTGGTTGTGCCGCAGAACCCGGAGCTCAAGGCGCTGCCCGCCTTGGCGTTCAGCTTTTTCGATCCGGAGCAAAAACGCTACCGCACCCTGACGCAGCCGCCCATCCCGCTGATCGTCCGCCCCGGAGGGCCGGCGCCGGTGGCGGTGGCGGCGGCCTCCGCGCGCAACCCCGCGGCGGAAGCCCCGCCGCCCGCGCCCGACATTGTGCATATCAAACCGCGGCTCGGGGCGATGGCCCAGGTGGCGGCGCCGCTGGTTTTCCAGCCGCGGTTCCTGGCCTGGCAAGCCCTCCCGCTGCTGGCCTGGCTTTCGGCGTTGCTGTGGCGGCGGCGCGCCGAGGCGCTGGCCGCCAATCCCCGCCTGCGCCGCCGCCGGCGGGTGGCCCAGGTCGTCCGCCAGGGCCTCGCCGAACTGCGCCGGCACGCCGCGGGCAACCGCTCCGACGACTTCTTTGCGACGCTGGCGCGCCTGCTGCAGGAGCAGCTTGGCGAGCGGCTGGACCTGCCGGCTTCGGCCATCACGGAGGCGGTCATTGACGAGCATCTCCGCCCGCGCGGCGTGCCGGAGGCGGTGCTGGGCTCCCTGCGCGAGCTGTTCCAGACCTGCAACTTCGCCCGCTATGCGCCGATTAAATCCAGCCAGGAACTGACGGCCATGATCCCCAAAATCGAGGCCGCCCTGCGCGATCTCCAGGAGCTGGAACTGTGAACCGCATCCCGAGACGCAACTGCCTGGGCGCGCCGGCGGGGCTGGCCATGCTGCTGCTTGCCCTGTTCGCCGCGGGCGCCCGCGCGGACGATCCCCCCGCCGCCGCTTTTGAAGCCGCCAACAAGCTGTATGAGGAAGGCCGCTTTGCCGAAGCCGCCGCCGCCTACCAGAAACTGGCGCCGCCCGGCCGGACTTCCGCCGCCCTGTGTTTCAACCTCGGCAACGCCTGTTTCAAGGCCGGCCAGCTTGGCCGGGCCCTGGCCGCCTACCGCCAGGCGGAACTGTTGACGCCGCGCGATCCCGACCTGCGGGCCAACCTCCAGTTCGCGCGCAGCCAGGTCCATCCCCCCACGCTCACGCCCGGCCGCCTGCAGCGCTGGCTTGGGCGGCTGACGCTGAACGAATGGACGCTGCTGGCGGCGGGGGCGGTCTGGCTGTGGCTGTTGCTGCTGGCGTTCCTGCAATGGCGGCCCGCCCTCCGCCCGGCCCTGCGGCACTACGTCCGCGCCCTGGCCCTGCTGGCGGCGCTGTTGTGCGCGGGCGCGGCCTTCGCCCTGCGCGCCGCCCGCTTCACCCCCACGGCCATCGTCATCGAGCCCGAGGCGGTGGTGCATTATGGCCCGCTGGCGGAATCGCCCGCCGCCTTCAGCGTTCACGACGGCGCCGAGCTGCGCGTCCTGGATCAAAAGGACGACTGGCTCCAGGTCAGCGCCGGCCCCCGCCGCACCGGCTGGCTCCGCCGCGGCCAAATCCTTCTCCCCGGCCGCTGAGGGGGCGCCCGGGGGGCCTGCATTTAGGGGTTGCCAACCCCGGGCGAAGCGGGTAAATATAGGCATCGTTTATAGCGGTCGGCCTGTTTGTATGGTTCAGACAACAACTGCATGAATCGGTCTCAACCCACGGGGGTGTCTTGAGTCGTCCATTTTCTTCCCGCGCTTCGGCTTCCCGTTCGTTTGTCAGAGTCAACGGCAAAATCCGCGCTCGCGAAATTCGCGTGATTGACGGCGACGGCAATCAACTGGGCATTATGTCCCTCGGGGACGCCCTCACCCTGGCCCGCTCCCAGGGCGTGGACCTGGTCGAGGTTGCGCCCAACGCCGCCCCGCCGGTCTGCCGGCTGGTGGATTATGGCAAGTTCCGGTATGAACAGGCCAAACGCGATAAGGAATCCCGGAAACACCAGCACGCCACCAAGGTCAAGGAAGTGCAGCTCAGCCCCAAGATTGACCCGCACGATTTGAGCGTCAAGCTGCAGCGCGCCATCGAGTTTTTGTGCGAAGGCATGAAGGTCAAGATCGCGCTGCGGTTCCGCGGCCGGGAAATGGCACACACCGAAATTGGCTTTGAAGTCGTGCAGCGGTTCCTCGCGAGCATCGCCGCGTATGGGCAGCCGGACTTCGAGCCCAAGCTGGTCGGGCGCGGCCTGCATGTGATGATTTCCCCCCTGCCGCGCAACAAGCGCCCCAAGGCGCCCCCCCCGCCCGAGGCCACGCCCCTCGCGCCGCCGCCGCCCGCGCGCGCCNNTCCGGCGCCGTTGGCCCCGCCCGCGCCCACATCCCCCGCGGCCGATTCCCGGGGCGGCGAATCCCGGGGCGGCGGCTTTGTGAACAATCCGTTTTCCGGCCTCGACCTTGACTCGTAGCCTGCCGGGACGAACCTTGCCATGCGCCACACCAGCCGCCAAACCTCCAACACCAGCAACGTCCTGTCCGTGATCATGGGCGGGGGGCAGGGCACCCGCTTGTTTCCGCTGACCAAAGATCGCGCCAAACCGGCGGTGCCGCTGGCCGGCAAATACCGCCTCGTGGATATCCCCATCTCCAACTGCATCAACTCCGGCCTGCGGCGCGTTTATTTGCTCACCCAGTTCAACTCCGCCTCCCTGCATCGGCACATCTCGCAATCCTATAAGTTCGACCACTTCACCGGCGGCTTCGTGGAAATCCTCGCCGCCGAGCAGACCTACGCCGACAACTCGTGGTACCAGGGCACCGCGGACGCCGTTCGCAAAAACATGGTGCATTTCCTGAACCACGAATGGGATTACCTGCTCATCCTCAGCGGCGACCAGCTTTACCGGATGGACTTCCGGCATATCATCAGCCAGCACGCCGAAACCGACGCCGATATCACGGTGGCAACCATCCCCGTCGCCCGGGCCGCGGCCCAATCCCTCGGGATCATGCAGGTGGACGCCCAGCGCCGCATCACCCGCTTCGTGGAAAAACCCAAAGACCCCGCCGTGCTGGACACCCTCAAACTCCCGCCGGACTGGCTCGACCCGCTGGGCCTCCCGGCCGGCGGCGAGACGTTCCTCGCGTCCATGGGCGTTTATGTGTTCAACCGCGGCATCATTCGCGGCCTGCTGGAGAGCAAACTGACCGACTTCGGCAAACACGTCATCCCCGACGCCATCCAAAACCTGCGCGTTTTCTCTTATGTCTTCCAGGGGTATTGGGAGGACATTGGCACCATCCGCGCCTTTTTCGAAGCCAACCTCGATGTCACCAGCGAACTGCCGCGCTTTAACTTCTTCGATATGGCCGCGCCCATCTTCAGCCGCCCGCGCTTCCTGCCCGCCTCGAAGATCAACGGCGCCCAGATTGACCACGCGGTGATTTCCGACGGCTGCATCCTCAATCGCGCCATCATCTCCAACAGCATCATCGGCCTGCGCTGCAGCGTCGGCGTCGGCACCGTCCTGAACCGGGTGATCCTCCTGGGCAGCGATTACTACGAATCCCTCGAATCCATCCGCGCGCACGAGCAAATCGGCCGCCCCCGCATTGGCATCGGCACCAATTGCCGCATCCAGAACACCATCGTGGATAAAAATGCCCGCATCGGCGACAACGTGGTGATTTCTCCCGACGGCAAGCCGGAAAAGGTGGACCACGCCAATTACTACATCCGCGACGGGATTGTCATCATCCCCAAAAACGGCGTCATCCCGCACGGAACGGTGATTTGACCCCGGCCCCGAACCCCCCTCGCTAACCGCGCCCGGCCAATGCCGGCTTCCCCGCCGGCCGCGGCGGATTTTCCGGCGCGCCGCCCTCGCGGTTGGATTCGCCAGCCAAGCAGTTCGTTGAGGCCGCCTGCGGGTCTGTCGGATATGTCCCGGCCTCGATGGAGCGAGAGCGCACGGCTAAAGCACCCAACGTCAACGTTTCAGGTAAGACATTCGCGAAGCCAAAAGCCCTCCGAACGCCCGCCCGCCCGTGAAAAATCCCCTCCCACCAGCTTCGATTTCACAACTAACCGTTTTTCAACGGCTTATTACTCATCATCCCGTCCCACCTCATCCTTGTATCCCCAGCTTCCTTCCCATGCACGCACCTCTCCTATCCCCCGCCTCCGCGCCGTGTACAAGGGGTGTACAAGGGATGCCCACCGGGAGCTCATAGGATTTTAGCTGGTACACCCGATGAGCACCCCTTGTACACCCCTTGTACACGGCGCAGAGGCAGGATAAACGCACGGTATTCGGATAATGGGTAGAGATGCCTGGAAAGGTCAAAATAAGAGGGGAGAATGGAAGGATAATTGCTAAGCTCGGTAAAAACAGTTATTTATGAAGCCAGGGCTGGCAGAAAGTGGTTTTTCAAGGGCGGGCGGGCGTTCGGAGGGCTTTGGCTTCGCGAATGCCTTTCGTCTGTAAAGCCAGGGACTTGCGCGTTCTGTGGGGTCGAATAGAAGTTGGAATCTGAGTCGTTTTGGCTTAAGCTGGAACGGTTCAAATTCCCTCGATTTCGGCGCTTTGAATCCCGGATTTTACAAGCGAAAGGCGTTTGGGGTTGATCGGCCAGGTCATTGGATTCGTCAACTCAGGGGTTCTTGAGGACTGCGGCCTGGGCGGTCGGGCTCACGCAGGCTCCGAGGGAACGATGGTGCACGGTTGGGCGGTCCACTTGAATTATCCAGCTTAGAAAAACTGCTCCGTTCGGCAGCGTCATATTAGCAATTTTCTTTCAGTTTCGTGTTGACAATTTTAGGGGGAGGAGTAAAATATCGGGTGTAAATTAAATAACAGATATTGAACTATGAAAACGGCGGCGATACGAATCATTCTATTGGTGGCTCTGGGCGCGGCTTTGAGCGGAATCAGCACATGGGCGCAACCACTGATCTGGTCGGACGACTTTGATGTGGATCACTCGGCCAATTGGTCAACGTGGACGCTGGGCACAGGTTCGGATGCCAATTTCTTCTTCGACTACAGCACTGTTGGGATCCCATCAGCACCCCATTCCAGCGGGACAACTATGGGTCTGCGGCTCCGGGCCAATCAATACGGGAGTACGGCGACGTTTCCCGGTGGCGTGAGCGTGTCGCCAATCGGCCTTAATCTCACCGGCGATTATAAGCTGCGTTTTGATGCGTGGCTCAATTTCAACGGCCCGGCTCCAGCTGGCGGCAACGGTTCCACCCAGATTACCGGGGCGGGCATTGGCACCGCCGGCACCTCGGCTCAGATCGCCGGCGGGGTGATTGACAGCATCATTTTCGGCACGAGCGCCGAGGGCGGGACAAGTGCGGATTATCGCGCATATGCGCCCGCCGCGCAGGCGAGCTATCAGGACAACAGTGGCGTTTACGCCGCCGGCACCACCTCGGGGGTGCGCAACAATTCGCATGCCTACTACTCCGGTTTTGGCGGGGCCAGCGCGCCTGCCGCGCAGTTGACCCTTTACCCGCAGCAGACCGGGGCGGTTGCGGCGGGCGCCCTGGGCTGGGAATGGCGGGATATGGAGATCACGAAGATTGGCAATACGGTCACCTGGCACGTTGACAGTCTGCTGCTGGCCACGGTGGATCTGACCACCGCCGGCACGTTGGGCGGAGGAAACATCCTGTTCAACCAATATGACATCAACTCCACGGTCTCGACGGATCCCAATTCGCCCGATCTCCTGTTTGGGCTGATTGACAATGTGCGCGTGACGATGATTCCCGAGCCGGCTTCCGGCGCGCTGGCCCTTTTGGGCGGACTCGGGCTCTTCGCCGCATGGCGTCGGCGGAAGTAAGCCCTCCCAACCTTTCAACCTGTTCGAGCCGCCCGCTAGCCGGGCGGCTTTTGTTGTTGCGGGCGGGCGGGCTCGCGGTTAGCCTGGGGCCCGCACGGTGCGGCATCAAGGGATCATTCGATTGGGCCCGGGCGCGTTAACGCCGGGCTGGCGTTGCCCGGCCGCCAACCGCGGCGACGGCGGCGAACCGCATAAAAGGCTTTCCCACTGATGGAGTTCAAAACCAACCGGCGAAGCGTCCTGGTCGCGGCCGCCCTGGTCCTGGGCACGCTGTGGATCTACTGGCCGGTTCAGTACTGCGAATTCCTGAACTTCGACGACCCGGTTTACGTTACGCAGAACCCGATCGTGCGGGCGGGATGGTCGGCCCGGGGGATATGCTGGGCGTTCCAGACCTCCTATGCGAGCAACTGGCATCCCTTGACCTGGCTCTCGCACATGCTGGATTGCGAGTTCTACGGGCTGGCCGCCCGCGGGCATCATCTGACCAACGTCTTCCTGCACCTGGCGAACACGCTGCTGCTGCTGGCGTTTCTGCGCCGCGCGACCGGCGCGTTCTGGCCCAGCGCCCTGGTGGCGGCGCTGTTTGCCTGGCACCCGTTGCATGTGGAATCGGTGGCCTGGGTGTCGGAAAGGAAGGATGTCCTGAGCACGTGCTTCGGCCTGCTCGCCTTGCTGGCCTATGGCTTCTATGTCGAGCGCCCGGGCGCGCGGCGCTACCTGCTCGCCCTCCTGGCTTTCGGCCTGAGCCTGCTGGCCAAGCCGATGCTGGTCACCCTGCCGGGCTTGCTGCTGCTGCTCGATTACTGGCCGCTGGGACGGAGCGCGCCCGGCGCCGGGCCGCCGGCGGAGGGGCGCGGCGGCGGCCGGCTCCGGCGATGGCGGCGGCTGGTCTGGGAAAAGGCGCCGTTCTTCGGGTTGTCCCTGGTTTCGTGCGTCGTCACGTTCCTGGCGCAGAAGCGCGGCGGCGCGGTGGCCTCCCTGATCCATATTCCCCTCGGGGAGCGCGTGGCCAATGCGGCGACCGCCTACGCCGCCTATTTGTGGCAGACGTTCTGGCCGCTGGAGCTGGCCGTTTTCTATCCGCATCCCGTGCATCCGGCGGGCGCCAAAGTGCTGGCGTCGCTGCTGGTGCTGCTCGCCGTGTCGGCGGGAGTTTTTCTTGGCCGCCGCCCCTGGCTGATCATGGGCTGGTTGTGGTTTCTGGGCGCCCTGGCGCCGGTGATTGGGCTGGTGCAGGTGGGCGATCATGCGCGGGCCGATCGCTATACCTATTTGCCGCTGGTTGGCCTCTTCATCGGCATCGTGTGGACGGCCACCGGGTTTGCCGCCGCCCGCCCCGCCTGGCGAAAACCGCTTTGGGGGCTGGCGGCGTGTGTGGGCGTGCTGCTCGGGCTGGAAACCCGCGTGCAACTGGCGCACTGGAAAAACAGCGAGACCCTTTTCCGGCGCGCGCTGGCGGTGACCGGCCGCAACTACCTGGCGCACAACAACCTGGGGAACGTGCTCGATTTATCCGGCCGGCACGAAGACGCCAAACGGCATTACGAGGCCACCCTGCGCATCCGGCCGGATTTCGCCGGAACCCACTATAACCTGGCCAATGTTCTCACCCGCGAAGGCGACTTCGACGCCGCGCTCCAGCACTATCGCGCGGCCCTTGCCCTGCAGCCCAACTATGCGGACGCCCACCACAACCTCGGCGTGTTGCTGGCCCGCCGCGGGCGGTTGGACGAAGCCCTCGAACATTTCCAGGCCGCGCTCCGGTCGAATCCCGCCTTTGCCGACGCCCACAACAGCCGGGGCAACCTGCTCTTCCAGCAAGGCCGGCTCGACGAAGCCGCCGCCGCGTATCGCGCCGCCCTGCAAACCCGGCCCGATTTCCTGGACGCCCGGCTGAACCTCGCCCTCACGCTGCAACAGGCCGGCCCGGCGGACGAGGCCGCGCAGCAGTACGCCGAGGCGGTGCGGCGGCACCCGGAATCCCCGCGGGCGCATAGCGACTGGGGAATTCTCCTGGCGCGGCGGGGGCGGCTTCCGGAGGCGGAGCATCACCTGGCCGAGGTCGTGCGCCTTGACCCCCAAAGCGCCAATGCCCGCTACAACCTGGGGAACGTTCTTCTGGAGCAAGGCAAGACCGGAGCGGCCGCCGCGCAGTACGCCGAAGCCCTGCGGTTGAATCCCGGCGACGCCCAGGCCCGGCAGAAACTGGAGCGGCTGACTTCCGCGGCGGCCCCGGCCGAACCCCGGCTTCCGGAGCCGCCGTAGCCGGCGGGGGTAAATCAGGCCGGGCGCGCGGGCGGGCGGCCCGGGGAAGCGCGGCAGGGGCCGGCCGTCCAGGGAGCCGCGTTTTCGCCGTCTTTGCGGGACGGAGGAAAGGCCTTGCGCGGCGGCAGGGGAACTTCTAGGATGCCGAGTTAGTTTGCTGGTAAAGCTCGGAGTGCGAACTCTTTACAACATACTGTTCACGATCGGCTTTGTCTTGTCCGCGCCGTACTACTTTATGCGAATGCGGCGGCGCGGCAATTGGCGGCAAGGTTTTGGCGAGCGCTTTGGGCAGTACAGCACGAAACTCAAGCAGGCCATCACCAATCGGGACACGATCTGGATGCACGCTGTCAGCGTGGGCGAAGTCAATGTCTGCACGCAGTTGATTCGCGCGCTGGAGCCGCGCCTGCCGAATCTCAAGATCGTCGTTTCGACGACGACCACCACCGGGATGGGCGAATTGCACAGCAAGCTGCCCAACCATATCAGCAAGATCTACTACCCGATTGACCGCCGTCCGTATGTCAACCGCGCCCTGGCCTCGATTCGCCCGGTGGCCATTGTGCTGGTGGAGGCGGAGATCTGGCCGAACTTTCTCTGGCGCGCCCAGAAACTGGGCATCCCGGTGTTCCTGGTCAACGCCCGCCTGTCCGATCGCTCCTGGCGCGGCTACCGGCGCTTCCGCTTTCTTTTCAAGCCGCTCTTCGCCATGCTTGCCGGCGTCGGCGCGCAAAACGAGGCCGATGCGGCCCGGCTGCGGCAACTGGGCTGCCGGCCGGAGGCGATTCATATGGTGGGCAGCCTGAAGTTTGACGCCGCCCGGCTCGATGAGCGCCGGCTGCTCGACGTGCCCGCGCTGCTGCGCCAGGTGGGCGTGCCGGCCGGCGCGCGCCTCCTGGTGGCCGGCAGCACGCACGCGGGCGAAGAAGTCATCCTGGCCGAGCTGTTCCTCCGGCTGCGCCAGCGTTTCCCCGACCTGTTCCTGGTTCTGGTGCCGCGCCACTTCGAGCGCAGCCGCGAAGTCGGGCGCGACGTGGCGGCGCGCGGCCTGAAGATTGTTTATCGCACGGAAGTGATGAACCACACCCGCCTGAAGCCCGGCGACGCCGATTGCCTGATTGTCAACAGCACCGGCGAATTGAAACACTTCTACGAACAGGCCACCGTCATCTTCGTTGGCAAGAGCCTGACCGCCCAGGGCGGCCAGAACCCGATCGAGCCGGGCGCGCTGGGCAAAGCCATGGTCTTTGGCCCCCACATGCAGAACTTCGCCGAAGTCGTGCGCAGTTTTCTGCAGCAGGAAGGCGCCATCCAGGCGCGGGACGCCGCCGAATTGGAGTCGGCCCTGGGAGAACTGCTGGCCAGCCCGGCGCGGCGCGAACAGCTCGGCCGGAACGCGCTCAAGGTCGTCCGCGAGAACCTGGGCGCGGTGATTCGGACGGTGGACATGATTGTGGAGCAGCTCGCGCCCGGCAACGGAGGCTGAACGGCGGGGCGGCCCGGCGGGCCCGGTCAGGGCGTCGCCCGGGCGGGCGGGGCTTTTGCCTGCAGGCGCAGCAGGACGGCGGCATAACGGCGGCCCAGTTCGCGCTGCGAGGCGGCGTCAAAGTGCAACTGGTCGCCCTTGTCCTTCAAGCCTTTGGAGCGCGCGCAACCGGTCCCCGGGACGGCGCGGGGAAGGCGGGCGATGGCGGCATTGACCTCCCGCGCATAGGGCGAGCGATCCGGGCCGCGGTCATAAAGGAACTCGCCGATCTGGCCCGCCACAAAGGGCAGCCCCGGCGCTCCCAGCTCGGCCCGGAGATCCTGAACCATCTGGCCCAGGCGGGCGCCGTACGAGCTGGCGTTGGTAGCCGCGCCGGCATCGCTTTCGCCCTGGTGCCAGAGGATGCCCGCCAGCGTGCCGTCGCGCATCGCCCGCCGGGCCCGGTGGACGGCGTTGGAATACAAATCGCCGCCCCGCTGCCAGCGGCGCAGGGGCGTGCCGCCCAGGGCGCAGGGCACCAGCCCGATGGTCGCGCCGGGCTTCTTGCGGGCCATGGCCTTCCCGAAAGCCAGCCCCGGACCGACGCCCAACAGGGCGGGCTTGTCATGCGTGATGGGCTCGACGGCTGGCTCCCATTGGTTCTGCCGGGTGAACACCAGCACGCGCGGGTGAGGCGTTTGGTCTTCGTCCGCAAGCTGGCCGCGCCCGGCCATGTTGGACTGGCCCAGGAGCAGATAAAGCTCCAGCTTCTCTTTGGCGGGAAGCGAGGCCGGTTGAATCGGGGCCGCGCCCGCGGGCGAAACCAGGAGGCTAAGCGCGTTGGCGAGAATGGCCGCGAAGACCAGCCCCGGCCGCCCGGGGGGCTGGTTTCGGTTGGGGCGGGAAAACCTCTTCATGCGGCCAGGGCCGGGATGAACGGCGGCAGGGGGCAATCAAGGGTACCGGCGATGGCGCGCAGCAATTCGGCTTCCATCCCCTGGATGACGCCGTCGGCGGCCACGGTTCGGGCGCAGGCGTTGAGCACGTTCTTCTTGATTTGCGGCGCCGCCAGGGAGAGCCGGTTCAACGCGGTGTCCACCTGCGCCAGTTCGCAATCCGCCTCGGGCAGCAGGCTTAATTCCGCCCGGGCGGCATAGCCGAGCGGCTGTGCTCCCCGCTGGAAGGCGGCGGCGATTGCGTCCGGCTGGTCATGGCCGAGATAAGCCAGCGCCGAGAGCAGGACGGCGCAGTCCCCCGCCAGCGCCTTCAGCGAGTAATACTGGATGACCGGCGGGCGGGCGGGCTGGAAGTGCGGCTCCAGGTGGCGCAGCACAATTTTTTGCAGCACATACTCGAACAGGTCAATCTGGCCGTCGCTTTCCACGAGCTTTTGCACTGCGGCGCGAAACTGCCGGAACTGGACCGGCGACAGGTTGCGCAGGCCGGGCAGGGCCAGGTCCACCAGCGGCAGTTTGGCGAGGGGAGCGACGGCCTGGACTTCCGGCCAGAGGCGGAGCGTTTCCTGGGCGACGATGGTGGAGGTAAGGCCGTCCAACTCGTCCAGTTGGCGGCGGCGCAGGGCCTCGTCGTCGCTCAGCAGCAGCGCATAAACCAACGCGCTGGCGCCCAGGCCCTCGCGCGCGGCGGCCCGCAGGCTTTCCGGGATGGAGCCGCGCCATTCCTCGGCATACTTCAGGTGCGCCGGCGTGGGAACGCCGAGGCCGGCCAGGGCGAGCGGGGCGGTGATGACCGGCGGCGCCAGCCCGGCCTGGCCCGCGGACGCGCGCGGCGCGCCGGGGAACGGAAAAGGAATCGGCGGGCGCGGCGTCGCGGGCGCTGCCGGTGTTGCGGGCGGCGCCGGCTCCTCCAGGTTTACCGGCTTGAACCGGCCGTCAAAGTCCGGTTCCAGGGCCCGGATGCGCTCGGCCAGCGGCGGGTGCGTGTCCAGCCAATGCAGGAAGGATTCGCCAACGCCGTTGCCAAAGAACAGGTGGCTGGCTTCGCTGGCCTGCGCGGCCTGGAGTTGCGAGCCATGCGCCAGGCCGCCGATCTTTTTCAGCGCGCCGGCCAGGCCCGCCGGGTTGCGCGTAAATTGCACCGCCGAAGCGTCGGCGAGAAACTCGCGCTGGCGGCTGACGGCGGCCTGGATGAGGCGGCCAAAGAAAACCCCCACCCAGCCAATCAGCAGCAGCGCCAGGCCCAGCAGTGGCAGCGGGTTCCGGTCCCGGCTGCTGCGGCTGCGGGCCTGGAGGAGTATCCGCCCGATGACCGCCAGGCACAGGATGCCGAAAATGAGGCCCATGAGGCGCAGGTTGAGCCGCATATCGCCGTTGAGGATGTGGCTGAATTCGTGGCCAATGACGCCCTGCAGCTCATCGCGGGTGAGCAACCGCAGCGCGCCGGCGGTGACGGCAACGACGGCATCACTGTGGGTGTGGCCGGCGGCGAAGGCGTTGATGCCGCTTTCCGCGGGCAGGACATAAACCTGCGGCACCGGGAGGCCCGCCGCCAGCGCCATCTCCTCGACGATGTTCCGCAGCTTGCGCTCGTCCGGATCGGTGGTCGCCGGGCTGACCGGCCGCCCTCCCAGCATCGTGGCCACAGTGCTGCCGCCGCGGGACAATTCCCAGGTCTTGAACGCGCTGCCCACGCCAATCACCGTCAGCGTGCCCGCCGCCGCCCCGAGCAGGAGCTGCGGATTCCAGAACGACAGCTGCGCCCGCGAGCGGATGATGTCTCCATCGTGGTATTCAAAGTGCCGGCGCGGCCCCAGGCCGGCAAAGATCAGCAGCAGGGCCGCATAAACCGACGCGATCAGCATGACCACGCCGCCGGCGAAATAAACCACCAGCAGCCGGGTGTTGCGGCGGGCGCGATCCTGTCGTTCGAAGAAATCCATGATCCTTGGCCGGGCGCTCCCGGAGCGGCGAAAGCCGGGGCCTCAAAACGTCACGCGGGGCGCTTCCTTTTCGGCGGGCTTTTCAATGACAAACAGTTCCGCCGGCGCGAAGTTGAACGCCCCGGCGATCAGGTTGGTCGGGAAGGTCTCACGCCGGGTGTTGTAGCTCATCACCGCGTCATTATACGCCTGGCGGGCGAAGGCAACCTTGTTTTCCGTGGATGTGAGTTCTTCCATCAGGGTGATCATGGTCGTGTTGGCCTTCAGATCCGGATACGCCTCGGCCAGGGCGAAGAGCCGCCCGAGGGTGCCGGCCAGGGTGGTCTCCGCGCTGGAAAGCTGTTTCATGGCCGCGGCGTCGCCGGGATTTTGCGCCGCGCCCGTGCTGGCGGTGGCGGCGGCGTTGCGGGCGGCGATGACGGCTTCGAGCGTGCCGCGCTCGTGCTTGAGGTAGCCCTTGGCGGTCTCGACCAGATTGGGGATCAGGTCGTAACGCCGTTTGAGCTGCACATCAATCTGGGCGTAGGCGTTCTTGAAGCGGTTGCGCAAAGCAACCAGTGAATTATAGGCGCCGATGATCCACAGGATAGCCAGCAACACCAGGCCGCCAATGACCAGGACCGGAACCGCCAATAAGCTTTTCAACATAGTAATCCTTTCGTTTATTGCTTAACAGCTAGGCCAGGCGGCGGGCCTGGGCAATTACAAAGTGCGGCGGGAAATGGAATAAACCGGCGCCCCCGCCGCGCCGGCAACACGCCGCGGGCGGGCGGGACGCGCCTTAGCCTTAATCCGCCGGCCGGGCAAACCCCTGCGCCCGCAGCCAGAAGACGCAGTCGCGGGTCCAGGGATGCCGCCGCTCCGGGTTCCAGTCGCGCGTGCCCAGGCCGAGGCCATGCGAGCCTTTCTGGTAAATATGCAAATCGAAAGGCACCCCAACGCGGCGCAGCGCCAGGGCCAACTGCAGACTGTTCTCCACCGGCACCGCGGGATCCTCATACGTATGCCAGATGAAACAAGGCGGGGTGTCCCGGGTCACGTGCAATTCCGCGGACAGCTCGCGGGCCAGTTCCGGCGCCGGGTCATTGCCCAGCAGATTGCGCTTCGAGCCCGTGTGTGTGAATTCGCCCATCGTGATGACCGCGTAGCATAAAATGACGGCATCCGGCCGGGAGCTGACACGCTCGATGGGGTCGGCAGCTTCAGGTTTGCCGGCGTTGAAATGAGTCATCAGCGTGGCCGCCAGGTGGCCGCCGGCCGAAGACCCCATGATGCCAATGCGCTTCGGGTCGANNCGCCGCCATTGATTCGCGCGTGCGCGCACCGTGCGCAGCGCGCGGGCGGCGTCCAGCAGCATGATCGGGTGTTGGTAGCCCGCGGAGCCGAGCCGGTACTTCAGCACAAACCCGGCGATGCCAGCTTCGTTCAGGAAACGCGCGTAGTCCGCGCCCTCATGCGCGGCCAGTCCGGCGTAACCGCCGCCGGGGCAGATCACGATGGCGGCGCCGGTCGCCTTGTCCGGTTCGGGAAGATAGGGGGTAAGCGTGGGGATATCCTTATCCCCCTGGCCCAGCGCGCCGGGCGCCCCGTCGGGCCAGAGCGGAAACGAGTTGGCGGGCTGAGCCGGCGCCGCGGCGAGCCAGGTAAAGAATGCGGCCATAACAATAATGCGCTTCATTGCACCGGCAGCATAGCCACGCCCGGAAATATTCGCGATGGAAATATGAAGCCCGTCAGGCCGCCGGTTTCTTCCGGCCGGAGGGCTGGAATGCTTGTCCAATAGCATGCCCGCTTCAGTGCGGCGGGAAATCTTGCTGTAAGAACTCAGCGATGGCTTTGGCCGCGAGTGCGTGGGCCGCTTGATTCGGATGCGCGTCGTGACGATTGACAACCCAGTTTGCGGAGGCGTGAGCTTCAAAGAGCGGCAGCAGATCGAGGTGCGGCACTCCGGCATCGCGCCAGAATTGGCCCAACTGGGCATGGACTGGGCGGTAGTCGTAGCCAGGGCCGAGGCGGTGAAGAAATGGAAAGGTCACCACCCGGAACCGGCCGCCATGGCTCTCGATAAAGTCCCGCAGGGATAGCAGCCGCTTTTGTTGGGCTTCCCAGGTGGGGCCGTTATACAGCTTGCGAACGAATTGGTAATAGTTCGACACATCCGGGTCAAACCGGCCGCGGAACCAGTAATAATAAGTGTCGAGGAAGAAACTATGCCGGATGAAGAAATTGGTGGGCGGGTTGGAGCGGACCCGGGCATCAACAATGTAGGCTTCATCCGTAACGTCGCCAATATCATTCAGGACATAGACCAGGACCACTTGGTCGAACTGGTAACCTTGCCGAACCAGTTCTTCAGCGACAAAGATTTCGTCGCCGGTGTCGTAGCCGTTGACGGCCATGACATGCACCTCATCCTGGGTGAGGTGGCGGATCTGGTTGGCGAAACGGTCTTCGACGTTGGGGATGCCGTGGCCGGCGGTGAAGGAATCGCCGATAAAAGTGATGCGGCGGCGGCCGGGGGTGCGAGTGGGAGGATAATCACTGACGTTGTCGCGAAACCCGGCATTGTTCGGGCGCCAATGGCGGTCGAACCACCGCTGGTTGACGCGCGTCAGGCCGAAGGCGTCGGTTGTATCGTAGCAGAAGCGAAAGTAGAACTCCCCGACAGCGAGGAGCAGGGACACCAGAAAAGCTGAAAGCAAAGCGTTGCCCAGGATGACCGTGGCGGCCCGCCGCCGCCGCCCGGCGCGGCCAGACCAGCGGATGAACCAGGCGCCTGCCGCGCCGATGAGAACCGGCAGGCCCAGGAACAGCACGCTCACCAGAACATCGCCGATGTCGGCAAAAGTTTTCATGCGGATCGGGGCAGGGTTGTCAGAAATCCGATGCCGGCAGTTGGTTTGGGCAGGTCGTGCGCCCAACTCCGCTTCCAGCCTGGACGATTGCTTTTCAGAACGCAGCCAGCATACTGCATTACGACCGTAGCACAAGATTCCAACACCCCTCGGCCAGGTGGCGCAGCCGAAAATTCCCGCAAAGATGCGGAAGTTAACCGGAGTTCGCAGGGTCGTGGGGTTGAGCCAGCGTCAATCAGGGTGCCGGTGCTGGCGGAACCCGGTGGCCGGCATCAGCCGTTTTTCCATGGCTGCCCTCTTCCCACCAGGTGGTGGTTTAGCGGGGGGCACATCGCCGGGCGGCAAATAGGCTCCAAGCCAGCAAGACCACGGCTGCCAAACCCGCCAAACCAAGCCCCCAGGTAAAGCTGGCAGGGGCGTAGCGAAACTCCAGGCGGCTGACGCCCGCAGGCAGGAGAACACCGCGGATGGCGTGGTTGGTTCGGAGGATCGGCACGCGGCGGCCATTCACATAGGCGCGCCAGCCGGCATCCCAGCGATCGGTCAACACCACCAACCCCGGCGTCTCCATATTTGCAGCGACAATGATGCGGGTGGGGGCTTCTTCCAGAATGCGGGCGCTGCCGTTGGCCGGGCCGGGCAAGTGGACGGGGCGTTCGACGTAAGCGACTTCCCGCGGGTCAAAGTCCGCCGCCGCCAGTTTCGCTAATCGCAGACTGTCCTCCGTCACCATTTCGACGCGGCGCGGCACGAAGACACGGCCCAGGGCATTCGAATTAACCATTACCCAGTAGTCGGGGCTCTGGAAAGCGGGGCGCGCATTGTCCGGGGGCAAGCCGCGAAAGATCACATAGCGGACATCCAGAAAGTCGAGCACCGGCGGCAATCGCAGTGTCCCCTCGGGAGTGATGGTGACCCGAGGGATCAACCACTGGGTTTGGGCCAGGGGAATCACCGCCGATTGGGGGTCTGCCGCGCTCATTAGCAGTTCGGTCAGCCGTTTCGGGTCCATGCCGTCATAGCCGCGGATGTCCCGCAAGCCGCACAGGGCGGCCAGGTTTGCCGGCAGGCATTGGCAGCCGATTACCCGGCCGGGATCGGCTCGGGCTACTTCGGCCAGGGCCGGAAGCGGTGGGAAGTAAAGGGCGGGATCGCATTGGGCGTTGCGGCCGTAACCGAACCAGAGCAGATCGCCCACCAGCGCCACCGCCAGGAAAGGTTTTCCGTGCCATTGCCAGAACCGCCCGGACCACAGCAACCACCAGCCCAACAATCCCACCCCACACCAGCCCGCTGCCGCCGCATAGTGCCGCACGAACCATGACTGCACCTGGCGCACTTCCGCGAGGTCGCGAACCCACTGCAGGGGCTTTCCGTTCAGGATGGCTGCCGCAAGTTGCGTATCCACCGGTTCCGGCAGGAAGAATATGCGGTAACCACACCAAAGACCCAGCGCGGCCAGCAGGGCTGGCGGCAGACCGAACCACCCGCGCCGGCGCAACGGACCTTGCCATAAAACTTCGAGGCCAATAACCATCATGGACAGCAGGGCAAACGCAGCGGCAAACGCGAGGCGGCGATGAGGAAACATGTTTAAACCCGGCAGGCGCATCAGGTGAACCAGACCCGGGATATTCAGGCTCCATCCCAGCGCCAGGAAGAAGATGAGCACGAAGAATCCATTGATCTTCCGGTGACGCCGGCTGCAGCAGGCGACTGGCGCAACCAGCAGGGTGGCTAAAACACCGCAGTAAGCGGCAGCCGAGCTTTCCATTTCATTGTAATTTGCCAGGCGGAAGCTGCCCGACTGCACGGAGCCATACAAATCCGGCAGAACTACCTGGGGCAGGGCCGCCAGCCCCACCGGCGGATGATCTTCCTCGCCGCCGAACCGCCGTTCCATGCGGGCGCTGGTTTGCGCGTAATCCAGGAAAGGCAAAATATACGGGGCGGCCAGCAGCAGCCCCAGGCCGAACCCGGCAGCCAGGGTCAGGGCGGCTTTTCGGGCTGCCGGCTGAAGCCATTGGCGGGGATAGGCGTCGTACAGGCACCACAAAGCGAATACTCCAGAAACCAGGAGCGCCAGGGCCGCAACATCAAGCTGGCCGCTTACCGCGACCAGCCCGGTCGTTAGGCTGAGGGCCACCGGCGCGGCGCGATGCGTGGCGCGCGCGGTTTCGGCTATCGCCAGCAGAATCCAGGGCAGCCAATAAACAGCCACGCCGGTGGGATACCCTTGCCAGAAGATGAAAAAGGCGGTTAGCGGATAGCACCAGGCACCGATTGCCGCCGGCCAAAAGCTGACAGCCAGCAGGCGGCGGAAGAATCGGTAGGCGCCCAGGCCCGCAACGACGGCCGCCAGCGCCCACGACCAGGCCAGCGCGACCGGGGAGGCGAAGGCGTATTGCAGCGCCAGCAGCGGGGAAAACTTCGGCCAGATGAAAGGCACCCCTGCGAAGTTGTCAGGCCCCCACTGGGGCAGCCGTCCGGCATGAAACTCCGACACCGCGAAGCGGCGCGCGGGCTCGAAAAGGTAGAGGATATCACTGAGGAACAGGTTCCGCGGTTCGAGGTACGTGCCGTCCGGGCGCGGCGGCAGATATACGCCGGGCTCGCCGAGTATGTCCAGGGGCAGCAATAGCTTGCTTCCGATCAGGGACGGCCCGTAAAGCACCGCCTGCCCCAGCAGCAACCCCGCCAGAACAATGATCAGCCGGATGCAGCCGGGCGGTTCTTCGCGGGCGGGTTTGCTGTTTGCGCCGCAAGGCATGGGGTTATTGCGGCTGGCACCGCCGAAGATTTCCGGGGCTGGGGATGCGCGCGCGTTCAGGCATACGCCTGTTTACCAGACTCGCAGCCGGCGTTCCCCTTCTTTCAGGCGCTCGAAGGGGCCGGGGGTTGGGTGGGCGGCGCGGCGGCGCTGGCCAAAGTAATCACGGTCAACCCGCAGGGGCGTGCCGTCGGGATTCTCATACGCCAAAGCGGACACCCGGGCGCGGCCGAGCCGGTCGGTGGTCACGAGGCGGGCCGAGGGGTTGCGCATGGCCGGCAACCAGGCCCATTGCAGAAAGACTTTCGGGCCGTCTTCCACCAGGCGCATTTGCGGGTCCGGCGCGGGCAGGTTGAGGGCGTTGTCTTCCCGCGCATAGGGGCGGGCGCCGTGGCAATACACGTTGCCTCCCGTTGACAGCGGGTGCTCCCGGGGGTCATAGGCCGCCAGCCCGAATTCTCCCCGCGCGCCGGCGCCTTTGCCCAGCAGCAGGTTGTTATAGAAACGGTTGTCGCCGCCTTTGACGTCCACCAGTCCGGCGACAGCCGTGGTATGCGCCGGGTGGAAGGGGGTGACGCGGTTCGGTTCCGGGCGGCTATGGATTTGGCCGGCAAACAGATTGTGGGCGTAGGCGCCGCCTTCGGACATGTCCGACAGGCTGATCGGGGACAGGAAGAGATTGTTATCCACCAGAAACGGCCCGTGGTTGACCTCGACGAACAGGTCGAAGGTGGAGTTTTCGTAGCACAGGTTGCCCGAGATGCGCGTGCCCTGGGCCATCCAATCCATCCAGATGCCCAGGCCGGCGTGGTGGATCCGGTTGCGCGCGATGTGGGTGTCTATGGCGGCATGGAGTTTGATGCCCGCCATTTCGGCGCCCGTAAACAGCCGCTGCACCCAGATGTTATAGATGTGGTTGCTCTCGATGCGGCTGAACACCGCTCCCAGGCTGCCGCAAATGCCGGTCTGCTCGCAGTCGTGAATGGTATTGCGGCGGACGATATGATGGCCGATGGTTTCCCGGTTCCAGCCGTTGGCGAGGGCGCGCTCGATGGTTCGGACATAGCCCTCGGCGGTATCGGCGGAAATGTTGTCCCATTGGTCGCCGTATTTGCCGAGCGTGAGCCCCGAACACCGGGAATGGCTGATTTCGTTGTCCTCGATAATCCATCCTTTGCTCCAATGCGTGCCGATAAGCCCGACCTGCTCCGCGGTGGGGGGCGCCCAGGGCGTGGCCGCATGCCGCAGCTTCAACCCCCGCACGGAGAGGTAGTTGACGCCCGGGCGCTCCGGGTAGAACACCGTTCGGCGCACGTTGATCTCCACCAACTGCTCGTTGGGATTCACGCCCGGAAACTGCGCCCAAAGAGTGGTGCGGCCCGATTCCACCCGGCCGAACCAGAGCGGAGCGGCGCCCGCGGGCTTCAGCACTTCGTCCAGCCGGGCCGCCTCCGCCAGCCAGTGGCCGTTGAGATACACGGCGCCGGTATGGTGCTCGCGGCCTTTGGGATTAAACCAGTCCCCGCGGATGAGATCGCGGTAAGGGTTGAAGTCGCCGAAGAAGGAATCCGGCAGCGTCACCGTCCAGGCGTCGTTCTGCGCCTTTGTCCATCCCTTTACAACCTCGGAGCCTTTGATTTCGACCGTTTCTCCCCGCGCGGCCTGGTAAACGATGCGCTGGCGGTCGGACGCGCCTCCGCGGGGCGGGGCGACGCGCTCGCGATAGACGCCTTGATGGATGGTGATGACGTCGCCCGGCTGCGCCCGTTGCGCGGCGGCGGCGATGGTCCGCCAGGGCCGGGCGGCGGAGCCCGGGTCCCGGTCGTTGCCGGCGGGGGCGACGTGGAATTCCCTGGCAAAGGCCGGCAGCGCGCCGGACGCAACGGCCAGCAGCAGAGCAATTAAGGATTTCATGGCATCAATGGGTAATCAGTCATCGTCATCATCCTGGAGCCGAACCGCCCAGACCGGGTAGGGCGCCTGGGAGCCTTTCATGGCGTGCCAGAGGATGCGGTTGAGCAAGTCCTCCGGGCATTGGTCAATCTGCTCGAGGGGCAGGCGCGCCGAGGCATAGGCGTGCTTGCGCAGGAGCGGGTCGGAAACCTGTTTCGGGTCGGGGTTCATCTGGTCGAGCGGAATGTTATTGGGCACCGCGGTAAACGGGGTGAAATCGGGCGTAGGGGTGAAGCAGTCCGACATGGGGGTGGCGGTGGCGTCCAACTGGTTCATGGGGGGCAGGCCGAGCATGAGCTCCATTGTCCGCAGGAGGCTGGTCTGGTTGTATTGGGTGCTCACAGTCACGCCGCGACGGGTGTAGGGGCTGGCCACGAACGCCGTGGTGCGATAGCCGCTGACGTGGTCCCAACCGGCCTGGGGATCGTCTTCGATGACGAAGACGCACGTCTCCGGCCAGAACCGGCTGCGGCTGATCGCCTCGATGATCCGGCCCAGGGCCAGGTCGTTGTCGGCCACATGCGCGGCGGGGG
>MTKZ01124205.1_pt1 | contig 22554 bp, 15 predicted proteins | sample 1042781 | NCBI WGS metagenome assembly MTKZ01 (sample SAMN06212207, study PRJNA360539) | anaerobic digester metagenome | biome: Wastewater treatment plant; material: sludge; isolation source: anaerobic digester fed with sludge from wastewater treatment plant | place: Denmark: WWTP Viborg ... | reverse complement strand
GCACGGATGCAGCGCCAACCGCGATATGGACACACTCGATCCACCAGATTCGTCGGGAAACCGTCTGATGAGACCACCTTTGAATCGCTGCGGCGGCCCAACTCCCGTGCCAGGCTCTGGTTTGGGATATCTGCATTCAGCGGGTCCTTGTTCATTGTACGCCTACGTCGATTATATTATCGGACGTTATGGCAGCGATAAGATACTGGCCTCGCTGGCCGGAAAGAGCCCACAACGTGGTTGGCCGGCGGTTGGCCAAGGCGAAGTTGACGATTTCCAGGACCGATCTGAACCTCCTTGGAATGTGTGCCAGCCAGGACCGGCAGGTCTGCGCCACCTTAGCCGGCTTCGACCATGCCCTGCCTTCTCCAGACGCATTCTTAGACGTTCCCGCGTGGGTGGCATCACCGATCTGGCGAGTTCATCAACAGCCGGCGGTCACAGCCGAAGTCAGGGATTGGCATGAGATTGCCCTTCATGCACCGCAGCCATAGGATCGTCTCAGTCCGGGTTGTCCATGCCGATTTTGCGTATCTCCTCGGCACGTTCCGGGATTGTCGGAGGCTCGCACGTGCTGGTTGCGGTCGTCACGTTTCTGGCAACCTTCCTGCAGTTGGTCGCGGTCGTGTTAGCCATTCGGATCTGGCGAATCACCGGAAGATCATCCGTATGGCTGATCATCTCCATCGTCGCCCTGCTGATGGCCGTCCGCCGCATCTTGAGCTATTCGCATCTGCTCAGCCAGAGCCTGTCTTCCCGCGGAGATGTGGAACCGATTGACCTCACCAGCGAATGGGTTGGGCTGGCCATTTCCATTCTGATGGTGGCGGGCATGGCGTGGGTCGGACCATTGCTGAAGTCGGTCTACCAGTCGCGTGAAGACCTCGGTCGCCAAGCGAGGGAACTGGATCATCGCGTCCGCGAGTTGAACTGCCTGTTCGGCATAGCCGAGGTGGTTGATCGGCTTGGTGGCTCGCTCGATGGCATTATCCGCCAGACGTTGGAATTGATCCCGAACGCATGGCGATTTCCGGAGGTTGCCTGTGCTTGCGTGCTCATTGACGGTCGCCAGTATCAGACAGCCAATTCTCGGGTCACCCCGTGGTCCATGAGACAGCCCATTCTCGTTCTCGGGCGTTCCCGAGGCGAGGTTCAAGTCGGCTATCTGGAGCAGCGATGGGCCGATGGTGACACGCCCTTTGTTCCGGAAGAGCAGCGTCTCCTGGCGGCCGTCGCCGAGCGGCTCGGCAAAGTTGTGGAACGGCATGAGTCCCAGGCGCAGTTAGATCAACACCGTGAAGAACTGGCTCGGGTGTCGCGCCTGAGCACCATGGGTGAAATGGCGTCCAGCCTGGCGCACGAGCTGAACCAGCCCCTGGCCGCTGTCGCCAACTACGTGCGCGGGTGTCAACGCCGGCTGAGCTCGGGAGCCTGGAATCAGGATGAACTCCTGCGGGCCATGAACGAAGCCGGGAACCAGGCGGAGCGGGCGGGCCAGATCCTGGGCAGCCTGAGGGATTTCGTGGCCGCGCGCGAGCCTCGCCGAGTTCCAACCGACATCAACAGGATTGTGGAGACGGCGGTTGACCTTGCGGGCACGGAGGCTAGAGTACGAGGCATGGCCATCCGGTTCGTGCCGGCCCGGGGCCTGCCGCCGGTGTTGGCGGATGCCGTCCAGATTGAGCAAGTTGTGCTCAATATCGCTCGGAATGCATTTGAGGCGATGAGCAGTGCCTGTCCCAACGGCGGCGAAGTGGTTGTCAGCACGGCTGCGGGCGGGCCCGCCGAGGTACAGGTCGCTATTCGCGACTCGGGGCCGGGGTTGCCGGCCGGAGCTNNTGGACAGGGTGTTTGATGCCTTCTACACCACCAAGCCCGAAGGAATGGGAATCGGTTTGTCGATCAGTCGCTCGATCATCGAGGCCCATCGCGGTCGTCTGTGGGTGACGCCCAACGAGGATCAGGGTGTGACGTTCCGCTTCACGCTCCAGGCCGGTCACGGAGAAAACGGTCATGTCGTCTGATGCGACGGTCTTCGTGGTGGATGATGACGTCGCGGTCTGCGACTCGCTTCGCTTTCTGATCGAATCTGTTGGTCTTCAGGTCCGCACGTTCTCTTCCGCGGACGAATTCCTGGCCGCCTGTACGCCCGATCAGCCCGGCTGCCTGGTACTGGATCTTCGGATGCCGGGGATGAGCGGTTTGGAGCTGCAAGAGCAACTGGCCAGGCGGAAGTACACGCTTCCGGTGATTATCATCACCGCCCATGGTGACGTGCCGTCCGCCGTCCGGGCCATGAAAGCGGGGGCGGTCGATTTCCTGAGCAAGCCGTTCAGCGATCAGAACCTGCTGGACCGCATCCACCAGGCTCTGGCCACGGATGCCCAGGCCCGTGAGGGCGAGGCCATTCGTGTCGGCATCTCTGCCCGGGCTGCGATGCTCACCCCGCGCGAACGTGAAGTGATGAACCTTGTTGTGTCCGGGCTGCCCAACAAGGGAATCGCCGCCCAATTGCAGCTCAGCGCCAAGACCGTCGAGACTCACCGCGCCCGGGTCATGGAGAAGATGCAGGCCCACAGCGTGGCCGAGTTGGTTCACATGGCCCTGACGCTGAATCCGAAGTGAAACGGCGCGGGTCAGGCCTTCGACTCGTCAAAGACGGTGGGGCGGGCGCTCAAGGTGTTAGAAGCTCACGGCCAGAGATTTGTGCGGCTTGAACGGATGTTTCTGGATCGTCGTACGCTTGGGTTGCGGCCCGCAAAAAGGCGGTTCGCCTGAGAGTCCTGTGTATGAGGACCATTGATTTGATGTTCAGCCGACACTCAGCCGCGGTCTTCTCAATCCGTCACATCCTGGTGCTCGCCTTCTCGTGCATTTTCACGGCCACGGGTTGCGCCGAGCTTTCACGACCGGAAGCCCGACCCTGGGTGAGGGTCGGCCGGCTGGGGATGGTGGCCAGCGACAGCGNNGGCCATACAGCACGGGCCTTGGCGGGGGCGGTTTCTTCATGGTTCGCCTCGCCAAGACCGGCGAGGTCTTTGCTCTTGACGCTCGGGAGTGCGCGCCGGCCGCTGCGACGCCCGATCTCTTCACGAAGGGCCGTGAGCGATGGCGCGACGCACCTCCTCTGAGCCGATTCGGGGGCTTGGCGGCCGCCGTACCGGGATTGCTGGCCGGCCATGACGTTCTCCTGGAACGCTTCGGCACACGCCCGCTGAAGGACCTCGCCGAGCCGGCCCGGGCTCTTGCCGAGGACGGCTTCGCGATCGACGCCGATTTTCGCGGCGCGGTCAGGAGTACCCTGGAGCAGATCGGCAGCTACCCGGGCCTGTCGCAGCGAACGGCGGCACTGCGTCAAGCCCTGCTGTTTGATGGCCGCGTGCCTGAAGTCGGAACCCTGCTCGTGCAACCGCGGCTGGCGCGAACGCTGCGGGCCCTCGCGGCTCATGGCCTCGCGCATTTCTACACCGGCGACATGGCCGCGCAATTGGCTCAGGCCGTCGGGCAGGATCGCGGTGTCATGACCGCCGGCGATCTGGCCGCCTACAGACCGGTCTGGCGGCAGCCGATTCGCCTGCAATACCGTGAGCGGTTCGATCTCTTCCTCATGCCGCCGCCCTCGTCCGGCGGCATCTGCATCGCCGAAGCCCTCAATATTCTCGAACGCTGGGAGTTGAGAGCAACTCACTGCAAGGATCCCGGCCTGGCGGCACATCTGACGGTGGAGGCAATGAAACATGCGTTTGCCGACCGCGCCCGGTTCCTGGGAGATGCCGACCATGCCGACGTGCCCGTCGCCATGTTGACCGGCAAGCCCCACGCCCGGCGCCTTGCCGCTCGCATCAATGAGCAGTCTGTCGCCGACTCGGCTGCCTACGGTCAGGCGCAACCGACATCCGCTCTGCCCGAGGACAGCGGCACCTCGCATTATTGCGTGGTGGATCGTTGGGGCAACATCGTCTCGGCCACCGAGACGATCAACACCAGCTTCGGCTCGCTGCTCTATGTTGAGAGCCTCGGGGTCGTGCTGAACAACGAGATGGACGATTTCACAACCGAGCCCGGGCAGGTCAATGTCTACGGCCTGCGCCAGTCGGATGCGAATCTTGTGGGCCCGCACAAGCGGCCACTGTCATGTATGTCGCCCACCATCGTCCTGAGAGACGGCCGGCCTTTCCTTGCGGTCGGCGGCTCCGGCGGTCCGAGAATCATTTCATCCGTTTTCCAGGTCTTGCTCAACGTTCTTGAGTATGATCTCGGTCCCGGCGAAGCGGTCGCCGCGCCGCGATATCACCATCAATGGCAGCCCGACCTGCTCTACCGCAACGATTATCCCGCCGATCACACCGACATCATCGGTCTTAAGCAACGGGGCCACCGGATCTCCGATCAAAAACGCGGTGCCGTCGTCCAGGCCATTCTCATCAACGCCGGTAGCCTCATCGGCGCCAGCGACCCCCGCAAAGGCGGCCAACCTGACGGATACTGAAGGCTGTTGTTCTCGAAGAAGCCCAGGTGTTCTTGTCCAGGAGATTACTTGCCCGCCCCCCGCAGGCTGCCGATCTGAGTTTCCTCGGTGCCCCAGGTTGCCGAGGCCATCTGCAAGGCGCCGGCCCGTCCGACGCCGTCGTTCTCGTTGACGAGCAGGTCCCAGTAGAAATCAGGGCCGTATCGCAGCAGGAGCCTGGGAACACGGAATTCGTACCAGGTCCGGCGCGTCGCCTCGTCGCGGCGAGCCGCAATCTCCAACGATTGGGCCGGCTTCGGCAGCGAGATCACCCCGACGCTGAGTGCCGGGAGCAGGAACTGGCGAGGTTCGGGAGCCGATACCAACTCCTGCCCGGCGGGATCGGAAACGGCGAAGGTGCTGACCACCGTGCCCAGCTCAAACCTCGGCACGCCGTTGACCAGTGAGACGGTGAGCAACAACGGATCGATTTCTTCGCCTTTCGGCTCGCCGAAGATCAGGCTCACACTGTCGGACCGCCACAGTCCCGGAGCCGGTGAGGTGCAGTGAACATCATCGCTGACTTCCACAGCCACATAGAGATCTTCGCCGAACAGTCCCATGCGGACATCGGCCGCGCAGCCTTCGCTCCCGGCATATGAGCGTGCCTTTGTCCCGCAACGATGGACAAAATCAGGCGCCCAATCCATCACCCCGCTTAATCGGTGGGGCTTGACACCGGCCCATTCGGAGAACTCGGCATCCACACGCGGTGCCGACGGCAGGGTGTGAATCTCGAAAGTCGGGGGGTCCTCCAGGTCACGTGCCATACGCAACGCGGCGACACCATCGGGATCGGGCCGGTCCTGGCGGATCACGATCATCTTCCGCTCCGCGGGAACGGCTTGTGGCTCAGAGATGCAATACAGAAAGGCGCAATCCCAGAGCAGCAGCCGCCCGCTGCTGTGTCCCACGATATGAAACCATCGCTTCGGGAACGCAATGCTCTTGACGGTCTCGCCGCTCGCGGCTTCGAAAACGCGAAGATGGCTTACATTCCGAATGTGGTTTTGACGGAAGGTTCGATCTTGGGTCACCGCGACGACGTACCGGCCCATCCGTTTGATGAGACGAGGCTCATCCAGCAAGGTCAGGGTTTGCCACAACTGGCGGCGGTCTTTGTCGAAGGCCCGGATGCGTCGTGCCTCAAAAGCGTAGGTCATGCCCTGTTCATCGCCGTCTCGTTGCCGAGTGGTGGCCGTGAGTATCGACGGGTCATTGCCCGGAACCTCTCGGGTGTCCTGGCCGTCGAACAGAATGAACGCCGGAGCCGTCTGGGAGAGTACCTTGCCACCGTGCCAGCCAAGACTCACCTGCACCTGCCGCTCGACGATCCGTACGCCGGCGATCGGGCGACTCATCCGCTCGTTCGGGTGGTCCTCCCAGATCGTGCGGCCTGTCTTTGCATCCAGCACATACACGTGGTCGAGGCTCCACACCGCCACCCAATGCCGATTGAACGTCGCCTCACATCCCCACGGCAGTGGCGATTGCCTTTGCCAGCAGAGAGTCGGCACAGGCTCGATGTCGCGCATTTGCAGGAGTTCAGAGCGGATCAGAAAGTGGTCCGGGTCGTCCTCACTGAGCACGAAATCACCACGATCCACGGCCGGCAGGCCCCACCGAACCCACTTGTCGGCTCGAGAGGGGACCCGGATCTCCACCGGCTTGGCGTCGGTCTCGGGGCTCAACCAGGCCGGATCAATTTCATCCAGCTTCTGATCCGCCATGACGTTCAGACTGGTTCGGCTCCCGCCTACGAGACGATCGCCCAGATCGCACAGGTAGCCGCATGCATCCTCGCGACTCCAACTCTTCTGCTTGCGGACCGCTCCAGTTGCGGCGTCAAGCACGTAGAGTGCCTCCCAAGATGGACACATCAATCCTCTCGGTCCCAGGGTCGGCAGCCCCACCAGGCCGGAGACGGGCAAGGGTCGTTCCCATGCCGTCTGGCCGTCCACGGGCCTGATTGCGCGAATGGTGGTGCCTTCAACCAGGTACGCCCGCTCGGCATCGGCCGCAGCGATGGCTTTGAGATCGAGCATCTCGCGGCAGTAACGAGTCTTGCCTGATGACCGGTCAACCGCCAGGAGCACATGGGAATCCACCGGGGCAAAGAGGACCGTGTCCTCGAAAACGGCGACAATTCCCGCCGGACGGCTGGTGGTCATACGCGAGGCCCATTTGGCGGAGTTGACCGCCTTGAGACGGGGATACGATGTCGCCCAGCACGTCGTGCCGTCCACGATGTCCACGGCGGCAATGACCCCTGCTCCGGTGCACAGATAGGCCACGCCGTCGGCCATGACGGGGGCTGCATTGGCCAAGGGGCGATCGAAGAAGAACTGGTTTTCATATGCGACCAACGAGCTCCCGCTGTAAAGATGATTGAGCCAGAGGAGCTCGCCGGTCTCCGCCGACAGACCGACCGCGAAGAAAAGCGGCAAGGACTCGCGAGGCCGCCAGGCAAGTGCCACAAGCACGCCTCGGCTGACGGCCGGGTCTCCGGCAATCATGATGTCCGTCAGTTCCGGCAACTGCAGGCTGCTCCAGAGCATCCGACCGTCGGACCGATCGAGAGCGAACAGCGCCCCGGCGTGCCGATAGGTGTCATGATGACCCCAGGCCAGATGGCAGTAGACGCGGTCGCCCACAATGACGGCCGTTCTTGCCCGTGCGCATTCGATGAACGCCTTTTGCGGCTCATACTTCTGGCTGGGAAAGGTCATCGCGTTGTGCTCGGGAGGCAGGAAGGTCCAGAGCATCCGGTTGTTGGTCAAGTCCAGGGCCTGGATGGCGTCGCCCATGTTGAGCACCAAACACCGTGAACCCCCGGCCGGTATCAGAGGCACGAATTCCTCAGCGAATGGCGGGACGTCGCTTTCGATCACGCCCCTGGCTTCCCAGCGCAGTTGCCACTCGCGCAGCGGCAGAGTGGCCCGCGCCAACGGCAACCGAGTGACGACCGAGGCGGCCAGATCCAGTCGTTTCGGTTCCGCCGCGCCGGGCGGCCCGGAAAGGATTCCGGGCCGAGCGGGTTCCGCCGCGGACGTGGCCGGAGAAGACGGTTGCCAGGAGGCCAGATGTCGGCGCAATGGCTGTCTGTTCCCGCCCGCTTCGACGACGATGTCAGGGACGGACTCAGGTGAAATGAACTCGCCGGCCTGTACACGGCTGAAAATCTCGCGGGCCAGCAGATCGGCATCGGCCGTTCCTGCCTGTCCAACGGCTCGCCCGTAGTGAAGCGAAGCCAATGCCGGCAAACCGAGATCCAGGAGCTTGTCGCCGATCATGATGTCGACGCGTCGTTCAAGCTCCGGAAGCGGGTGCGACAAACGAAACACCATCAGCGCCCGCCAGTTGTCGTTGGCGGCGAGATCTTCCAACGTCGGTTCGTAAGCGGCGACCAGGGCTTGGGCCGTCTCCGGCGGCAGGCCGGATAGCGTTTCGTTGACCCATCGCCGCAAAGAAATCCAGGTGGCGGAGCCGTCGGATTGCTGGATCAGCGATTGTAGAGGCAGGTTCTGATCGAGGGCGGCGCGAATGCTTCTCCAGTCCCGGTCCTGAACAAGTTGCGGCAGCCTCCCGATCTTGCCGACGATCGACACATCGGATGGAAAGAGCGGATCGCATCCCATGGGGAACTTGCAGAGTTCCTCACCCCGCCAACCCCTGGGACACCGGTCGTCGTAGCGATCCCAGGGCGGGTCGGGAGCCATGATCCGCTTCAGGATGCCGCGATAGACGGCAAGGGCCATATCCGGTTTGCCATGGTTGAAGAGCGTATCTGCGAGTTCAAACAGCGGGTTGATTCCCTCCGGCTGCGGCCCCCATTCGTCGGCGATCGTGCGCACCCAGAACAGGGCCCGCTCGAATCGCCACAGGCTGCCGCGATAGACCCCCGCCAGACGATTGGCCAGCTCCACTCGCTTGGGGTGGCCCGGCGGCAGCAGGGCGAGGGCCTTCTCGATCGATTCGGCTTCGAGATGAAAGGCCTTGATTTCATGGTGCCGATCGGCCTGCCTGAGTGTCGAGACGAATGCGGCGTCTTGTGCAGGATCGGCGGCGACCGATGCTGGGACAGTTGTCGACGGTTGAGCGACGGCGAGCGTCGCAGCGGCCAGCAGCAAAACGGAGGTCAGCGATACTGCCCATCGGGATGCGAATCGCCGATCCGCGAGCCCGAATCTGAAATCTGAGATGTGAGATTTGAGATTCGCGGTGTGGAACTCAACCACTGAGATTTGAGATACACGATCCCGCATCAGAGACCTCGGTGGTCGCCGCGTCCTCACTTGCCAACCTCCCCCCATGTTCTCATTTGCCGATCTCTCCCCGCAACCCGACCAGCATGAGATCGCACCAGTTGACGTAGTCGCCCAAGTCGCCGCCGGGGCCGAAATCGACCTGCAGCTCGATGTCCCTCGCTTCTCCCAGAGGCAGGAGCAGGCGGCGCCCGTGTTGCCCGCCTCGCAGCGCTTCCCTGCAGGCTTCCTTGCCGCCGACATGAACGGCCACCTGGCAGTCGCCCCGCCTGCCCAACGAGGGATCGAGCCCCACATGCCCTGTCAGGTACATCCACGTGCCGCTCAACTGAAACATGCACCGCGAACGAGGGCGCATGCCCACACCATGCTCAAACCACCGATCACCCATTCGCAAGGGGCCGCCAAGGGCGTTGCGATCCTTTCGAGGTAATGCCGGTGCACCGAAGTAGGCTCGCCCATCTCCCTGCGACGGAGCCTGGCTGAGAGTCGCCAATGCGGCGTCAGGCCAGACCGCCCGCATGATGGCCTCCCGGCTGACGCGGCACTGCAAGCCGCTCCGCTCAAGAACGAGATCTTCGCCCGACTCGCCGATCCGGTCGCAGTACAACCGTTGCCCATCCGCCAGTTCAATCAGGAACTGATTTTTCTCGCGGGCGTCGATGGTCGGTGAGTCGGCGGTCAACACGACGACCGACACCGTTTCGAGCGGTATCTTCGTTTGACCGAACTCGGTGCTGACGGTCAATTGGCCGTCGGCGATCTCATCGACGCTGCTGGCCACCACGTCACCGTTGCGCAACACGACGAAGGGCGCCGCCGGATGATCGCCGGCGGGCGGCACCGCTGCGGCCTGGTATCGGGCGATTTGCGATTCATCCAGCGTGAAGGATTCCCACAGGGGGCTTGTGAAAGACCATTGCCGGCCGTGGCCGCCGGCGCGAGGCTCGGCGATAATCGACTCGCCGTTGCGAAGCAGGACGCGCGGTCGCAAGCCGGGCAACCTGGCCGTGCCGGTGTCGAGCAGCAGGACGCCTTTCGCGGGGACAAGGACGGTCTGTCCCGACAGGTTCACCGTTTTGACACCCAGGTCTCCGGTCAGCTCCCAGGTCTTGGCCGAAATGATCTCTTCACGAGAAAAAACGGTCCATCCATCGAAGGTCTCGATTCCTTTCCCCGGCTGCTGGGCACACAGGCATGTCAGTGTGAGCGAAATCGACAGCCAAGGCATAAATGAGTCTCCCCGTGGTCGGCAAGCTCCGCGCGGGCAAGTCGCGTGTACTTGTACACAATCACAGATATCGAGGCAAGCAATGCCCGGTTGGCGATGATGGCTGGTGGTCGCCTGCTGTTTGACTGTCGGCGGCGTATGGGTCAGGATCATGGAAACCACGGGAGGCAAGACGGGGAGACTGAACATGCACACAGAACTGACACGCCGGGGTTTTATCAAACAGGTCGCAATCGGGGCGTCCGCCGCGGCCCTGCCCACGGTTGCGGGGGGATACTCGGCCAACGAGAGAATTCGCCTCGGCTGGATCGGCATGGGCAATCGGGGTGAGCAGCTTCTGACGGAGGTGACAACCCAGTTCGTGCGAGAGGCTCGTACCGTCGCGGTCTGCGACCTGCTTGATGACCGCGTCGCCAGGGGCCTTCAATTAGCAGCCCTGGACCGGCCGAAAGGCTACACCGACATGCGCATCATGATCGAACAGGAGCGACTCGATGCGGTGATTGTGGCCACGCCCCCGGCGGCGCATGCCGAGGTCTCGATCCCGGTCATGCAGGCGGGCATCCACTGCCTCCAGGAGGCCCCGCTCGAGACGACCGTCGAGAAGATCGACGCGCTGGCCCGCGTGGCCCGCAAGGCGAAGGTGGTGTTCCAGATCGGGGCTCAGCGGCGGTACCACCCCGGGTTCACCGCGGCCCTGCCGCGTTTGCTGGAGGGGGAATTCGGGGGGATCACCTTCATGCAGGGCCATTGGCATTGGCCGTGGGCCCTGCTGACTCATCCGATCGACAGGACAGGCGGTATGTTCCTCGATCAGGCCTGCCATCACTTCGACGTGATGTGCTGGGCCATGAGCGAGAAGCCCCCGATCACCTGTAGCGCCATGGGGTATCACCAGGCCCGACCGAAGGCGGGTCCCAGGACCTTCAGCCCCACGCATGTGGCGGCTTCCTTTCGGTTTCCCGATGGCAGACTGTTCGCCTACACACACCTTTTCTGCCTGCCCAAGCGGTTCACCGACGAGCAGTTGCAGATCTTCTGCGAGAACGGTTGCCTCGACCTGATTCGCGGGATGTTCTATGACGCGGACAACACCGAAAGACGGATCGGCGAGGCGAGCGGTGACGATTCAATGAAGGGCACGGGCGAGATGCTCAGGGATTTCTTCACCGTTATCCGCGACGGCGGCGGCCGCACCCCGCGGGCAGACCTGGAAACGGCTCGCAACGCCTCCCTGATGGGCATTATGGGGCGAATGGCCATGAGCAGCCCGTCCGGCGACGCCTACGAACCGCGCGTCATCCACTGGGCTGACCTGCAAACGACGACCGATCCGGAAACGAAACCGGCATCCGACCCGACAGCGAGCGGGTGATCATGCCGACGCATGGGCGGGTCCTTGAAGCCCGAAGAGAACCGGGCCCTGAGAGAACTGACGATGGGTACGCATATTCCGCCTCTGTCACTGCATCGCCTGTCATTGTTGTTGCCTTGCCTGCTGATCGGATGCGGCGAACCCACCCTCTCGGAAGCGCCGCCTGAGGTCCCGATTCGCAACTGGACAGTAGGTCGATGGACAAACCGATACGCGGACGATCCAAACCTTGCCGGCGTCAGGGTCCAGCAGTTCCCCGACTGCAGCGGCGACGCCGCACGACACGAGGGGCGACATCCGGCTATGATCCTTTACGTATTCAAGAACGGACGCGTCAATCAGAACGGCTTCGAACCGGATGGCACCATCAGAGAGGATTTCTGGTGGAGCATCGGCCCAGATCACTATCTCTGGGACCAGATTGACCGCTCCGTCGCGAGGCCGAAGTAGCGCTGTCCGGACGCTCCTCAACCCGCCCGATTCTGGTGGAATGCAGGCAATGCCCGCGGCCGCAGTCATGCTCCGGCAGACCCGCCGAACCGATTTGGGTGAGCTTGCGTCGAACCGAAACTGCTCCTACTCGATGACAGGAATGGCATCAACCATCGCCACGCGGCCTGTCGTGGAGCCGGCCAGCGAACGGATGTATGGCAGCAACTGCTGTCGGCGGAGTTCGCGTTGGCCGGTGCTTCGCGTGCGCGGTCGAGCGGCATCGTCGGGCCGTGCCCTTGGCCCTTGCCGACCGGCCGGCGGGTCAAAGAGCGACGTGTAGGAAAACAGGCAGAAGTTGCCCGTCTTGTCCACGGCGGACGCGATCTGCTGACGGACGACCGAAATCCCTTGTTCGGTCGGAAGCTTGCCGTCGAACCACAAGCCCGGCACCACGTCGACCTGGCCGCGATAGGGCATCCACATCTCCAGTCCCTGGTCGAATTTCTGCACGTCGGGCTTGTAGTTCATCGGGAACGCCGCGTCGATCAGCCCCCAACGAACCCAGTAGAGTTCATCGCGGTAGTGGGCCAGGCTTTGCTTGCGGCTGGAGCCCACCGAGGCGGAGTAGACTGCCTGAGGCCGCGTCTGGCGGACCATGTCACGAATCTGGGCAACCAGCTTGGTGACCTGACGCGTCCGCCAGCGGTCCCAGTTGGCCTTGTTGTCATCCGGGTTCGGCCACAGCCATGAGTCCCGGCGATACAGCTCCAGCGTTCGCTTGTCGCGCGGGTAATCGATGTCCGAGCCCTGGGGGATGGCGGGCGGCTCGTTGGGGAAGCGGATGTAGTCCATGTGCAGCCCGTCCAGCGGGTAATTGGCGAGAAGCTCGCGGAACACCTCGACCAGGTACGTCCGAACCTCCGGCAGGCAGGGGTTGAGACTGACGTAGAAGGAGTTCAACGGCTGGCGCTGCCCATGCTGGTCGTACCAGAACCACTCAGGATGCTTGTTGTAGAGCTGGTCCGGGCACTTCGGCGGGGTCTTGCCCTTCCAGGCGGGCATCACGTTGACCCAGGCGTGGATCTTCAGGTTGCGTGCATGAGCTTCCTGGCAGGCCACCGCCAGCGGGTCGAAACCCGGCGATTGATAGTCATACTCTTCCGACCAGGGCTCGATCTTGGACGGGTAGTAAACCGTCCCATTGCCGCGTGCCTGGAAGATGACATTGTTGAATCCGGCGTCGGCGCAATTGGCCATCACCTGTTTGACGTCCTCGGGGCTGCCGTAATCGGTGCGGACGACCCAGACGGCCCGGACCGGCCCGTCGAAACGCGGACCCGTCCGGCAGCCGCTGAGCAGGCCAAGCGCAACCACGGAACCGAGGACAAAGACTCTGCTCTTCATGATGAACCTCCAGGAAATGTTCGGGTCTCAACATCTGACGCAGACCGCCCGGATCGTACCACAAGGCGGCTGCCTTGGCACGTGCTGTGGGCTTGGCGGCGATGAAATCTGCGGGTCCGCAGCGCTCGCCTTGCCCCGTCGCTTTGCCTGGGTAAGATGGCAGGTCCAGCCGTAAGGGCAGGGTAATGGACTCTGACAAAACCCTGTGTGGGAACGGCATCTTGCCGGTCCGATGATAGGCCCTTGACCGCCCCCCGTAAGTCGGTCAAGGGCAGGCTGGAGGCTTGTTTTACACGATCTTCTGAGACAGGCTCTTGAGCCCAAAGGAGCGTGCTATGGCTTCCGATCAGGTGAATGACACATCGATGCCGCGTCGCGATTTTCTGAAGAAGTCCGTTGTGACGGCCGGGGCGATCGGGGCCCGGGCGGGTGCCGGCACCACCGGCTGCTCGCACCACGCGCAGGAGATTGGCCCGCACGGAATCGAGGGAGGAGACATGGCTGCTCCAACGTATAAGCGAGGCTACAACGACGTATATGCCGGGCAGTATCTGAACCGCGTGGCGTTTCCCCTGGGCGGAATTGGGGCCGGCATGTTCTGCCTCGAAGGAACCGGCGCCATTTCGCATCTTTCGCTGCGCAACCAGCCGGAAGTATTCAACGAGCCCTGTACCTTTGCCGCAGTCTGCGTCAAGGGCGAGAAGAACATCGCCCGGGTTCTCGAAGGCCCCGTTCCCGGCTGGAAGGTCTTCGGATCGCCCGGTACCGGCAACGGCGCAGGCCACAGAACCTACGGACTGCCCAGGTTCCGCGAAGTCTCCTTTCAGCCCCGTTTTCCGTTCGGCATTGTGTCGCTCACTGACAAGAGGGTCCCGTTGTTGGTCGAGATCACCGGCTGGAGCCCGTTCGAGCCGGGTGATCCGGACAACTCGTCGCTTCCCGTCGCGGGACTGGAGTACAAGTTCACGAACACGAGCAACAAGGCCATCGACGCCGTCTTTTCCTTCAACACCCGCAACTTCATCGCGATCGACAATGACGGACACGGCGTCCGACAGGGCCATCAGGGGTTTGTCCTCTGGGAAAAGGGCAGCGAGGACAAGCCCTGGGAGCAAGGCGAGCTCTCGGTGTCCGTCACCGAACCGAACGTGAAGGTCAACCATGCCTGGTTCCGCGGCGGCTGGTGGGACCCGCTAACGATGGCATGGAACGACGTCCAGAACGGCGCCTGCTACGACCGCCCGCCGGTGACCGAAGGCGGGCCGCCCCCCGGTGCCAGCCTGTTTGTCCCCTTTTCGCTGGCTCCCGGCAAGTCAAAGACCATTGTGCTTCAAGTCGCCTGGTATGTTGGCAAGACCGCCCATCGGATCGGCTACGACCCGAAAGACCTCGATGAGAAGCAGAAAACCAGGTTCAGCCCGTGGTACTCGGGGCGCTTCAAGGATATCGACGAGGTTGCCGCCTACTGGCGCGAGAAGTACGACGATCTTCGCGGTCGGGCGGGGCGGTTCAGCAGCGCTCTCTACGAAACCAGCTTCCCGCCGGAGGTCATCGAGGCGGTGGCTGCGAACCTGACGATTCTCAAATCGCCGACGGTTCTGCGGCAGACCGACGGGAAGCTGTGGTGCTGGGAGGGCTGCTCCGACAACTCCGGATGCTGTCACGGCTCCTGCACGCACGTGTGGAACTATGCCCAGGCGATTCCTCATCTGTTTCCCTCGCTGGAGCGGACGCTTCGCGAGACGGAGTTCAATGTTGCGCAAAACGAGCAGGGGCACCAGGCATTTCGTGTCTCGCTCCCGATTCGTCCGCCGGACCACAATTTTCACGCCGCCGCCGACGGTCAGCTTGGCGGGATCATGAAGGTTCACCGCGAGTGGCGGATCAGCGGCGACACCGAGTGGCTGAAGCGGATGTGGCCCAAGGTCAAACAGAGCCTCGACTACTGCATTGGCGTGTGGGACCCCGGCCACAAGGGCGTTCTTGAAGAACCGCACCACAACACCTACGACATCGAGTTCTGGGGCCCCGACGGCATGTGCAGCAGTTTTTACATCGGGGCATTGACCGCGGCGGTCAACATGGGCAAGGCCCTGGGCCAGGATGTGTCGCTGTACGCCGATCTGGCCGCCAAGGGAACGAAGTTCATTGAAGAACAACTCTTCGACGGCGAGTACTTCTTCCAGAAGATCCAGTGGACCGGGCTCAAGACCACGAACCCGCTTGAGGCCAAGAGCCTGCACAGCAGTTACTCCCCCGAGGCCGTCGAGCTATTCAAGAAAGAAGGACCGAAGTACCAGTATGGCGCGGGTTGCCTGTCGGACGGCGTGCTGGGCTCATGGATCGCGATGGTTTGCGGTGTCGGGCAGGTACTGGACGCCGACAAGGTCGCCAGCCACGTCAAGAGCGTCCACAAATACAACCTGAAACGCGACCTGTCCGAGCACGCCAATCCGCAGCGTCCGAGCTATGCCTGCAATTCAGAGGGCGGTCTGCTGCTATGTTCGTGGCCCAAGGGTGGCAAGCTGTCGCTGCCGTTTGTTTACAGCGACGAAGTTTGGACGGGCATCGAGTACCAGGTCGCCTCGCACCTGATGCTTATGGGGCAGGTGGACGAAGGCCTGGAGATTGTTCGCGTCTGTCGCGACCGCTACGACGGCCGGGTCCGCAATCCGTTCAACGAGTACGAGTGCGGCCACTGGTACGCCCGGGCCATGTCCTCCTACGCCTTGCTGCAGAGCCTCAGCGGCGCCCGTTACGACGCGGTGGACAAGGTCCTGTACGTGGAGCCGAAGGTCAAAGGCGACTTCCGGTGCTTCTTGGCGACGGCGGCGGGCTACGGCATCGTCGGCGTAAAGGACGGCAACGCGTTCTACGAGCCGAAGGTCGGCCCGGAGATCAAAGAGATCAAGTACACGCCGATGGCATGAGGGTGAATGACAAGGCCAAGTTGTCAGTCGTCAGTGGTCAGTTTTCGGTCTCGTTCTCGGCTGACTTCCGATCACTGACAACTGACCACTTTTCCTGGTCTTCTTTGGTCCGCCCATGGCGGATCTCTGACATTGGGATCTCGTTATTGGTCATTCGGGCCCGGAGGGCCGGTGATGGTTCGGATGAAAGCCGAGGCCCGGCGCGAGCAGTTGCTCAAGACGGCCGCCCAGTGCTTCGCCAAGTACGGCTACCGCGGCACGACCACCGCCAGGATCGCCGCGGAAGCCGGGGTCTCCGAACCGATCATCTATCGTCACTTTCGCAACAAGCAGGAGCTGTTCATCGCCCTGATCGAGAAAGTCGGCGACGAGGTGATGAAAAACTGGAAGCAGGCCAGCCGAAATGCCCGCAGCCCGCTGGAAAAGCTGCAGAGCCTGCTCTACCGGAACCCGGCCACGGCGGACCCCTGGACGGCCAGCGTCTACCAGCTTCTGTTCCACGCCTCGACCGAGGTGTCGGAACCGGCCATCCAGCAGGCCATCCGGGACCACTACGAGCGCTATGTTCGCACACTCGCGGCAGTGATGTCCGAGGCCCAGAAGGCCGGCCAGATCCGTGCCGATCTGCCCGCCGAGTGGCTGGCCTGGCAGATCATCCATGCGGCCGTGGGTTTTGCGATGGTGCGGCCGCTGAACATCCCCAGTCACGCCAATCTCAAGTTCGTTCAAGGCACGATTCACTTGCTGGCCGAACTGCTCACCCGGCCCACGGCCGCCGTCAAACAACCCACGAAAGAACCTAAGCTACGTTCTAGCAAGGGTTTGTCACGATAACTCCTCCCAGCTCGGGATGGCTACTCGTTGAACAGAGGGCAGTTCGACTACCGGGACATGGGGCCGGCCTGTGTGCCAGACGCCGCGCCGCTAACGCTTGGCGGCCAGCGGACAGAACGGGGCTTGGCCATCCTGCCTGTTGGCTCTGCCGGTTCCTGCCCAACACCTCTCATTCCGTTTCTGACCGAGAGAACAAGAGGGTATAATCTGATGTATGAGCGTTGGACAGTTGCCTTCCTTTTCTGAGCCCGTGGGGCTTTTCCCATTGCCGAATGCCGTGCTTCTGCCCGGCGGCACCTTGCCCTTGCAGGTGTTCGAAGACCGGTACCGGTCGATGATCCGCGATGCCATTGAGGACCGGGGCATCATCGCCATGGCTTTGCTGCAGCCGGGCTATGAACCGGTCTATCACACCAACAAGGCTGAGATCTTCCCGGTCGTTTGTGTCGGGAAGATCAACGATCACGTTCAGATCCCCGACGGTCGCTACTTCATCAACCTGCTGGGGCTCTGCCGGGCTCGTATCCGCCAGGAGGACCCCGACGGCGAGTACCGCACTGCCATGCTGGATCCGATGTTGCCAACGGGCTCGGGAATCGAGATCGACGGCGAGTTCGCCGCCCGTAGCTCGCTGCGAGATGTGCTCGGCCTTGATCAGATTGAGGCGACCGACGTCATCCAGCGGGCAAGAGGGCTGGTTGACAGCGAATTGCCGCTGGGCGAACTGGTCGATCGCGTCGCCTCCGCCCTGCTGCCGACGGAAATGGTGGAACTCAAGCAGCAACTGCTGGAGGAGATGAACCCCATCCGACGGGCCGGCATTCTTACGCGTGAACTCCGCACGCTGGTACAGGTCATGGCCGTCCGCCAGAAAGACCTGGACCGTTGGCCCCGGTTCGGGTCGATGAACTAAGTGGTCAGTCTTCAGTTCTCGGTTGTCAGTTCTTCTCCCCCGACTTGTGAGAAGGGTAGTCAGGGCGATGGGTGCTGCGACTTGCCCAGGCGATCACCGCTGCTGCCCGCAAACAGCAAGCCAGCCAGGCGGCTCTCCAATTCGACATTCTTCATTCTCAACTGGGCATTTGGCCGTCAACCCGCGGGGGGTTCGTCCGCGTCGAATCGGAGTCGGCCGACGAGTTGGCTGACCGACTTGAGACGGTGTCGGCGAAGATAGGCTTCCACGCCTTCCAGGACTTTGACAGGTGTGGTGGGGTCGATGAACAGGGCCGTGCCGATGCCGACGGCGGTCGAACCCGCCAACATGAACTCGACGGCGTCGCGCCAGGTGCAGATACCGCCCATGCCGATCAAGGGGATGCCGGCCGGGCCCGCCACTTCGCGATAGACGCGGTTGACCAGATGAAGGGCCAGCGGCTTGATGGCCGGGCCGCTCAGGCCTCCCGTGCGGTTGGCCAGAAGAGGTCGCTGTCTCTCGACATCGATGGCCATGCCGACGAACGTATTGACCAGCGAGAGGCAATCCGCTCCGGCCTCGATCGCCGCTCGAGCGGTCTGGGTGATGTCGGTCACATTCGGAGACAGCTTGACGATCAGTAACGACCGCGTGACCACCTTCCGGACATCTGCCACCAGGCGGCCCAGGGCATCCGGATCGGTGCCGAAGACCAGGCCGTCGGACACGTTGGGGCAACTGACGTTCAATTCGAGGCCGGCGATCGCCTCATGGGGGTCGAGTCGCCGGCAGACTGTCCTGTACTCTTCGATGGTGTGCCCGGCAACGTTGACGAAGGCCGGCACGTTTAGCTTCGCCAGGACGGGAAGCTTCTCGCTGATAAACCGTTCGAGGCCCACGTTGGCCAAGCCGATGGCGTTGAGCATTCCGCCCGCGGTCTCGATGATTCTGGGCGGCACATTTCCTCGTCGCGGATGGAGCGTGACGCTCTTGCTGGTGAAGGCTCCGAGGTGGCCGAGGTCCATGAAAGGGGCGTACTCATCGCCGTACCCACACGTGCCTGAGACCGTCAGAACCGGGTTCCGCAGCACCAGACGGCCCAGCCGCACGGTCAGATCGATGCCGGTGGGGGGTTCAGCGGTCCGCATGGCGGGGGAGCATCCGGCATCCGTCCCAGGATGTCAAGACGGTCGGCTTTGCCTGCGGGGCTTGGGCAGGTATGATAGTCTGTTCAGCCATACCTGTAACGTGATACCACCTGCGAAGGCTGACAGGAAAAGGATAAGATGCGGCGTTTCATGCTCAAATCAAAGATCCACCGGGCGACCCTGACCGGGACGGACCTGCACTATGAGGGCAGCATTGCCATTGACCAGGATCTCCTGGAAGCGGCTGATATCCTGCCGGGGGAGCAGGTCCAGGTCTTGAATCTGCACAACGGTGCCCGACTGATCACTTATGCCATCGTCGCACCAAGAGGGTCGGGCACGGTGCTTCTGAACGGCCCGGCCGCACGCATGGGGATGCCCGGCGACGTCGTCAGCATCCTCACCTACTGCGACGTCACTGACGAGGAGGCCCGGGCGTTCAAACCCACGGTGGTCCTCGTGAATGAGAAGAACCGCCCGTGCAGGTGACCGCCCCCGGTAGAGCGATGCCTGTGGGGGTCAGTCGGCCGGACCGGGCCCTCGGGAGAAGTGAACCGTGGAAATTGACCTGCAGCGTTTCTTCCGAGTCAACCGCCCGGTTCTGATGTGGATTGTCTTCTTCGCCGGGCTGTTTCTTCTGCGGCAGTTCTTCGCCCTCGTGTTCATCACCTTCATTTTCGCGTTCGTGATGAGGAACGTGGCCAAGTTTCTGACTGCGAACACGCGCATGCCTTACTGGGCGGCGGTCGTTTGTCCCTACCTCGTAGCGCTGACCCTGCTGGTCCTGCTGATGGTGACCGCGATCCCAAGAGTGGTCGACGAAGCCGCGGAGTTCGGCCGTAAGGTGCCGGGCCTGCTTGAGGAACTGGCCAAGGAGGTACAGAAATCGGCGGAGCACTACGGCATGGAGCCGATGCTCGCCAAGTTCGTCCATGCGGGCAGTGTGACGCCGACGACGGTTCCAGCCGGCGGGGAGGACGGCGTGATGTCGGGCCCGGACCGCGTGAATATTCCCGAACTGGCCAAGACTCTGCAGGCACTGGCCATCGGCCTGCTCCCCGGTATGGACGTTCAAGAACAGCAGAGCGACTCCTCTGAACCCGAATCAAAGGGCTCGACCCGTGGCGACGACCAGCGGGCCAACATTTTGGGGCTTTTCAACCGCTTTATACGAGGTGTCGTCTCGGGCACGCTTCAGTTCCTTCTGGCCATTCTGCTGTCATTCCTGATTGTGCTGGACTACGAGGCGGTCGCTGAAGAGCTTCGCAAGTGGCGGGAAAGCCAGGTAGGGCGCTTCTTTCACGACGCCGCCGCCAGCGTGGTGGACTTCTCACGCGTCGTCGGCCGGGCGTTTCAGTGCCAGATCGTCGTTGCGCTGCTGAATGCCACCATCACCTGCATCGGCATGGCCATCCTGGGGATTCAGCCGCTTCTTCTGCTGACCACCATCGTTTTTCTCTTCGGTCTCATCCCCGTGCTTGGCGTGTTCATCTCGTCGGTGCCGATCATTCTGATTGCTTTCAACAGTCACGGCCTGACCCTCGCACTGATCGCCCTGGGGATGATCGTCGGCGTGCACCTGCTGGAGGCGTACGTGTTCAACCCGCGAATCTACGCCGCCCGTTTCCACCTGAACCCGGTGATCGTGCTGATCATTCTTCTTGTAGCCCACGAGCTGTTCGGCGTCTGGGGGATGCTGTTGGGGATACCGGTCACCACTTACGTGCTCAACATCGCCCAGATTCCTGCTCTTCCTCCTCCGAAGAAACGCTTGCGCCGGGACAGGACGTCACAGGCACCCGCAGCATAGCGACGATCCTTGCCACGGTATACGCATGAGATCCGATTGACGAATATTCGTCAGACGCACATTTTTTGCAGATTCAATCGGGAGCAGGTGCGATGTGATCCGTTCGACGTGATGAAGCACCTGAGCGACCGGCGCGTCGAAGCAGGCAGATGCAACGGTCCGGCCTTGCGCACTGAGCAAGGGTCGGCGGCGAGAAAACGCGGCACGGATCGCGGCGCCATGTGCGCATGAAACGGGCGGAAAACCCTACACAAATGGGGCAATCCGCCCTGTTTCACTCGGCCAGTGCGAACTTACTTCTTCTTCCGCGCGGCCTTCTTTGCCTTCTTGGCTTTCTTTGCGGCTTTCTTCTTAGCCATGGATAACTCTCCTTTCGTGGAGTTAACTATCCCGTGTGACGCGAACGGGATTAACAATTTATTAATGCGCCTTGCGGCCGGAGTCAACCCTTTTTTTTCGAATCCGTCATTTTTTTGTCCGAGCGGCCGCTGAACCGGTCATCGCGTTCGGTCGAGTCGAGCCAACGGGGACTCGGATTCGTGTGCTCGTCGCATCGATGTACACGCGGCCGAGGCCGACTTCGTCGTGATGAGATACATCGAACAAACCGGGGCGGAAGTTGAACCACAATTGCCGCAAACACGCACCGACTGCCGCCTGGCCCATCTTGATCGCGCCGGGTGTTGTGGGCGTCATGGCGGCAGGACATGATCTCCCACGCGGTTGGCGGGGCGAACCCCCGCTGCCGGTCGTGGGCACAGTCACCGGGCCCGAATCCAGTGTGAATCGCCGGCAGGAGACGACCAAAGGCCCCGCGCCCACGGAATCAGCCCGCGAATCGGCCCATTCTGACAGGACTATTGCACGGCGGGGCCATGCGACAGGAACGGACCGAGAGCAGTCCTCACGCCCGCTTTTCGCAGGTCTCTTCGTCACTCTGGCACGATGCCGGGGTCGATTTCTCGGCCTTGCGCTTGAGATACTGCTCGCTGTGGCGAAGGACGAGCAGAAGGCCAAGAACCAGAAGCGTCATTGCGACGCCCCCCGCCGCGTAACCCGCTCCGATCAGGACCCCGATGGCGGATACCACCCAGATGGTGGCTCCGGTGGTCAGCCCGATGATGGTCTTGTGGTCGCGAATGATTGCGCCAGCCCCCAGAAAACCGATTCCCGTCACGACCTGAGCGGCGATTCGACCTCGGTCGGCTCCGCTCTCGCCGGCAATCAGGATAGAGGCAATGGTGAAAATCGTGCTTCCGATGCAGATCAGGCTGACGGTCTTGACGCCGGCGGGTTTGGCCCGGTGCTCGCGTTCCAGACCGATCAGGACACCACAGAGAATCGCACACGACACAAGAACCGCGCCGCAAACCGGCACGGGCAGCACCTTGTAGAGGTCCCCGAACCAATCCACAGATGCGATCATGTTGAACACTCCTGTCGGTCAATCGACGCGATGATCGAATCGAGCCACACGGGATCGCGTGCCGGATGAGGCTACCGGACGACATGAACCGGTTCAAGTCGAGCGGCTTGACCGGCAAGATGCCGGTCCCCCACAATGATTGTCTCTGCGTTTCTGCCCAGCGACGGGCATCACATCAGGCGTCCCCTCGCGGTTGTCTGGCGGCGGCCCCCCGTCTCGGATCATTCGGAACCCGTCAGTCCGTGTTCTCCGTCCGATATGTCCATCATCGCCGGCAGG
>MTKZ01001230.1_pt1 | contig 22558 bp, 18 predicted proteins | sample 1042781 | NCBI WGS metagenome assembly MTKZ01 (sample SAMN06212207, study PRJNA360539) | anaerobic digester metagenome | biome: Wastewater treatment plant; material: sludge; isolation source: anaerobic digester fed with sludge from wastewater treatment plant | place: Denmark: WWTP Viborg ... | reverse complement strand
GGCGACAAGGCCTGCACCGCGGCGAGCCCACGCGAAATAGGTCAGTGGCGGGCCGGTCGCGTCGGCACGGGCTTCAACGTGCTCCAGGTGCCGACCACACACAAATCCATTGAACTCGTCACGAGAAGGACGGTTGCGCGTGCGCACCGGGCGGGTGTGCCCGTGCACGTTTGGACGATCGACGATCCCCAGGAGATCGAGCGTCTGCTGGACCTGGGCGTCGACGGCATCATCACCGACAGCCTGGAAAACCTCACCACCGCCTTGGACCGGCGGGGCCAGTGGCATCCGACGTTGTGAGCCCTTTACATGGGTCCGCGGTCCCGTTGAGCGCCCACGCCCACGGCGTCCTGGTGCTGATCGCCACCCCGATCGGTGATCCCAATGACCTGACACCATCGGCCCGACACGAGCTGGGGCGGGTCGATGTGCTGGCATGCGAGGACACCCGCCGGACGCGCCGGCTGCTCGCCGCAGTCGACATCACGGCCCCGCGGCTGCGGTCGGTGCGCCGAGAGAACGAGGCCTCGGCTGTGCCCTGGGTGCTCCGGCAACTGGAAGCCGGCCTACGTGTGGGGCTGGTCAGCGACGCCGGGCTGCCGGGCATCTCCGATCCCGGTCAACGCCTGGTGGCCGGCGTTCGCGCCGCCGGCGGTGAGGTCCGGGTGGCGGCGGGCAGGTCGGCGGTGTCGGAGGTGGTGGCCCGACTGCCATGGGTGGATGCCGGGTTCGTCATGGAGGGCTTTCCGCCCCGCTCGGGCGCCGCGCGGGGTCGGGTGATCGAGGCGATCGCCCGCCGGGCGCTGCCGACCGTGCTTTTCGAGAGCCCCAGGCGGGTCGAAGCCACCCTCCGCGACCTGGCCGACGCCTGTGGGCCGGACCGAAGGGCGGTGATCGCAAAGGAACTGACCAAGACCCACGAACGGATCATCCTGGGCACGCTCCGCAGCCCCATCGGAGAGCCACGAGGGGAATACGTGCTGGTCGTGGATGGGGCCGTGACAACGACCGGCCGCTGAGTCGGCGGCGACCGGTGTCCGGCGACACCCATGTTTGTGGGGACCCGACCATCGAGCGAAGCGACGGGTCTCGCCGGTGCAGCTAAGGTGACGCCCCAGTGTGGAAGATGTCACTTGCCGGCTCCGGAATTGGGGGGGGCCGACATGGCGCCCAAGGAGGGACGAAACGCTTGAAACGTCGTCTGAGTTCGTTCATCACGTCCGCGTTGGCGTTGTCCGTGTTGGCCGGGAGTCTCGCCGCATGCAGCCCGCCGCCTGCCGCCAACAAGTTGGTCTATGGCATGGAGGCCGAGAACGACCAGGGTTGGTGCCTGCCCGAAGCGCAGATGACCACTGCCGGCATGCTCACCATGCGGTCCATGTTCGACCCGCTGACCGTTCCCAACGACAAGGGTGAGTACGTTCCGTTCCTCGCCAAGGCCGTGACGCCCAACAAAGACTTCACCGAGTGGACCATCACGTTGCGGGAGGGCGTGAAGTTTCACGACGGCTCTCCGCTGAACGCCGTCGTGGTCAAGAACAACCTGGACGCGTTCCGCGGTCAGTATCCGGCCCGTCAGCCGCTGCTGTTCCTGTTCACCTTCATGGACGTCGCCGACGTGAGCGTGAAGGACGAGTTCAACGTGGTGGTCACCACCAAGGTGCCGTGGCGCGCGTTTCCTGCGTTCCTCAACCTGTCGAACCGTTTCGGCATCATGGCCCAAAGCCAGTTGGACGACCCCAAAACCTGCGACACGAAGCCCGTGGGCACCGGACCGTTCATGATCGAGGACTGGAAGCCCGGCAACCGGCTGCTGCTGAAGAAGAACCCCAACTACTGGATCAAGGGCTACCCGCTTTTGGACGAGTTGGAGTTTCGGCCCATGCCCGACCCCGACGCTCGGCGAAATGCGCTGCTGGGCGGCGAGATCGACGCCATGCACACCTCCGACGACCTCGCCGTCGACGACTTCAGGCCGGAGGTGGCCGGTGGCAACGTCAACATGTACGACACGCTGAAGTTCACCGAGCTGAGCTACGTGATGTTGAACACCTCCAAGTTGCCGTTCTCCAACAAGAACGCCCGCCTGGCCCTGGCCTACGGCGGGGATCGCAACGCCATCAATCAGGCCGTGTACGCCGGCTTGGCCGAACAGAGGGAAGGGCCCTATCCCAAGGGCAGCCCCGGCTACCTGCCCGACCCCGGATTCCCGAAGTACGACCCCAAAAAGGCTCAGGAGTACGGTCGGAAGTACGAGGAGGAAACCGGTCAACCACTCGAGTTTGAACTCTCGATCATCCCGTCGGTGGTGGCCCTGGGGCAGTTGTTGCAGCAACTCGGCAAGGACAGCGGTATCACCATCAAGCTGAAACAGATGGACCAGGCCCAGCTGATCAACGGAGCCATCAACGGTGATTTCGACGCCATGGTGTTCCGCAACCACCCCGGCACCGAGCCCGACCTGCAGGCGGTGTGGTGGACCGACGGCCCGGTCAACTTCCCCCGATTCAACGCCAAGGACGACCAGGGCAACTGGCTCCAACCGGGCGGCAAAAAGATCAATGACCTCCTGGTGGAGGCACGTTCCGAGCCGGACCAGGCAAAGCGAACCAAGTTGTACGAGGAAGTGAACCGCACGTTTGGCGCAGAGGCGTTCAACATCTGGGCGTTCTCGTCCCATTGGGCGGTCGTCACGGCACCCGACGTGAAGGGCATCCTCGGCGCCAACAATCCCGACGGTTCGCCGCCATTTCCCGGCCTGGCCACCGCCCACCCGCTGTATGCGATGTGCCGAGAGGGCGTTTCGTGCCCACCAGAGGCCGAGGTGGATTCCATCCCAGTCGACGTCGAGACCGTCGGATAAGGAGCCCGAAGACCGTGTGCCCCCCTCGTTTCCGTCATCCTCACGCCCAGGAACGCCGCTCATGACCAAGTTCGTGTTGACCCGCCTGTTCCAACTGGTGGTGGTGGTGCTGGTCGTCACCTTCGTGACCTCGGTGGTGATGTCATTCCTGCCGGGCGATCCGGTGAAGGTGATCGCTCCGTTCGCCGACAATCAGCAGCGAGAGGCCATCAGAGCCGACCTTCACCTCGATGATCCCGTGCCGGTGCGCTACGTGAAATGGCTGGGCGGCTTCGTCACCGGCGACCTGGGCAACTACTACACAGTGTCGTCCACCCGACCGGTCGCCGACCGCTTCTGGCCGGCCCTGCGCACGTCGGCGATCCTCATGCTGTGGGCCCAGTTTCTCGCCTTGGCGATGGCGGTGCCGGCGGCGATCTGGTCGGCCTCCCACGAGGGAGGTTTCGCGGACCGCGCCATCTCCAACTCCGCGTACGCGGCGCTGTCCATACCCGGGTTTGCGCTCACCCTGTTACTTGCCTACTGGCTGGGCGTGAAGTGGCAGGTGTTACCGCCCAGCGGCTGGCGTGACCCCTGGTACGACACGGTCGGGCACCTGAGACGCGTCATCGTTCCGGCGTTCGCACTGTCGCTGGGCCCCGCCGCCATCTACATGCGGCTGTTGCGCACCGACCTGATCGCCACCCTGCGCCAAGACTTCATCACCATGGCCCGCGCCAAGGGGCTCACGCCCCGGCGCATCATGTGGCGCCACGCGCTGAGGGCGTCGTCGATCACGCTGCTGACCGTTGCCGGCCTGTCGGTTGGCACCATGATCGGCTCGGCCCTGGTGGTCGAGGTGATCTTCGGGATCCCGGGGCTGGGCACCTTGACCGCCGAGGCGATCATCGGCCTCCAATACGGCGCGCTCCAAACCTACGTGGCGGCGATGGCCATCCTGTTCGTCGTGGTGAACATCGGCGTGGACATTCTGTACGGCGTGGTCGATCCGAGGATTCGAAATGTCTGATGTGACGACACCCACCATGAACGCCGTAGGAGGGCTTGATCCGGCTCATGCCGAAGAACTGCCCCCCGCCGACGAGAAGCACGGCCTGGGCCTGGGCGCCTGGCTCAGTATCGGCTGGCTTGCCTTTATCACCCTGGCGTCAACGCTGGCCCCGCTGTTCCTTCCGGACCCCGAGGCGGTCAACCCGTTGCTGTCCCGTAACGGGCCCAGTGGCTCGGCGTGGTTGGGTTACGACGCCACCGGACGAGACATCTTGTCCCGGGTGATCAACGGATCGAAGTGGACCCTGCTCATCGCTCTTGGCGCCGTCCTCATCGGTGTGGTGGTCGGAGGGTTTCTTGGCCTGGTGTCCGGCTACTTCCGGGGCGGGTTCGACGCCGTCCTCTCGCCCAGCTTCAACATCATGCTGGCGTTCCCGCAGTTGGTTCTGGCACTGCTGCTGGTCTCGGTCTTTGCCAACGGCGCCGATGATTCCGTTGCCAAGCGGATCTTCGTACTGATCGTGGCGCTCGGAATCATCGCCATACCGCTGTTGGCCCGCATCACCCGGGCCAACACCATGGCGTGGGCCGACCGAGACTTCGTGATGGCCGCCAAAGCCATGGGCGCAAAGCCGTGGAGGGTGCTGTTTCGGGACGTGCTGCCCAACGTGGTTCCCGCGATGATGGCCATCACGCTGCTGGCGGTGGGGGTCGCCGTCGTGGCGGAGGCCGGCCTGGCCTTCCTGTCGCTCGGGGTCAAGCTGCCCACCCCCTCATGGGGCAACATCATGGCCGAGGGAAAGCTGGAACTTCGACGGGTGCCGATGATGGTGATCGCTCCCACGATCTGCATCTTCTTTACCGTCATGTCGCTGAACTTTCTCGGCGACGTCATCCAGAAACGCTTCAACGTGAGGGAGAGCCTCCTGTGAGCCCCGCCACCCAAGCCACCGCCACCGACGAGCCGGGCACCGCTTCGGGCAACGCCGGTGACGACCTGACCGCAACCTCGAAGTTGTTGGAGGTCACCGACCTTCGTACCTCGTTCCGTTCCCCGAGGGGCCTCGTCCGCGCAGTCGACGGCCTCAGCCTGTCGGTGGAACGGGGCAAGACGCTGGGCCTGGTGGGCGAGTCCGGGTCGGGAAAGTCGGTCACCAGCCGGTCGATCATGGGCCTCACCCCTCGGCGCAACACCGAACGGTCGGGCACCGTGCGGCTCCTCGGACGCGACATCACCGACCTGTCCGAGGGGGAATACCGCAAGTTGTGGGCCACCGAGATGGCCATGATCTTCCAGGACCCGATGACCGCACTGAACCCGGTGATGAAGGTGGGCAATCAGATCGCCGAAAGCATGCGGGTGCACCTGGACCTGTCAAAGAGCGAGGCCCGGGAGCGCACCCTGGCGCTGTTGGAGGCGGTCCGGATCCCCGAACCCCACAAGCGCATCGACGTCTACCCCCATGAGATGTCAGGCGGCATGCGCCAGCGGGTCGTCATCGCGGTGGCGTTGGCGTGCGGCCCGAAGCTGCTGTTCGCCGACGAGCCCACCACCGCACTCGACGTGACGGTTCAGGCCCAGGTGCTCGACCTGTTGGCCGAGCAGCAGCGCGAGCGCTTCATGGGCATGATCCTGGTGACCCACGACCTGGGTGTGGTGGCGTCACGGGCCGACGAAATCGCCGTGATGTACGCCGGTCGCATCGTGGAGCGTGCCCCCACCAGGGTGCTCTTCCGCGAGATGAAGATGCCCTATACCGAGGCGCTGCTGGCCGCCATCCCCAAGCTGGAGATGGCGTCGCACACCCGCCTGGTGGCCATCGGTGGTCGGCCTCCCGACCTGGTGAATCCGCCGGAGGGTTGCAGCTTCAGCCCGCGGTGCCCCTACGTCCAGGACCGATGCCGCACCGAGCAGCCCGAACTGCAGGAGAGCGCCACCACTCCCGGCCACTTCTACGCCTGCCACTTTCCAGTCGGCTCGCCGGAAAACGATGAGATTCGGGTGCAACTGCGCAAGGCCGGTGTGTCGCTGCCAGGCGACCAGTTGGCCGACAGCCCGACGACTGCCCCAACACGAAACCCTCAGGCGTCGGTGCGTGAACAACTTGCCGACACCGCAGATCAGGCCCAACAACAACGTTCAGAGGAGGCCTGACATGGCCGGTTCCGGAACCGCCCATCTGCGACCCGCCGACGAGGTACTCCTTCGGGTTGAAAATCTCGTGATGGAGTTTCCCGCCAAGGGCGGCCGCCGGGTGAACGCCGTCTCCAACATCAGCTTCGACGTGGCACCCGGCGAAACCCTTGGTCTGGTCGGCGAGTCGGGTTGCGGCAAGTCGACGACGGGCAAGGCGATCATGCAGTTGCCACCCCCCACCCGCGGGTCGGTCACCCTGGACGGCACCGACCTGACCGCGTTGAAGGGCGAGGCGCTCCGAGCCACCCGTCCCACGATGCAGATGATCTTCCAAGACCCCATCTCGTCGCTCAATCCTCGCCGCACCGTCACCGATATCGTCGCCGAGCCGCTCAACATCTGGAAGACGGGCACCGAGGCCGAGCGCTTGGCGAAGGCGTCCGCCACGCTGTCCGACGTCGGCGTCGACCCCGAGGCGGCCGGCGAACGCAAGCCGCACGAGTTCTCCGGCGGTCAATGTCAACGCATTTCGATCGCCCGGGCCGTCATCACCGACCCCAAGCTGATCATCTGTGACGAGCCGGTGTCGGCACTGGACGTGTCGGTGCAGGCACAGATCCTCAACCTGCTCGAGGAAATGAAGCAGCGCTATGGCCTGACGCTGGTGTTCATCGCCCACGACCTCGCCGTGGTGAAGAACATCTCCGACCGGGTGGCGGTGATGTACCTGGGGAAGATGTGTGAGATCGGCCCACCCGATGCGCTGTACGACGCACCTGCGCACCCCTACACCCGGGCGTTGATCTCCTCGATCCCGGTGCCCGATCCCGACGTGCCCCAAGACATCGAGTTTCGCCTTGAAGGCGAACTGCCCTCCCCGATCACACCCCCCTCGGGATGCCGGTTTCGCACCCGCTGCCCACTGGCCCAGGAGATCTGCAGCCAGGCCGAGCCACAAATGGCACGGGTCGACGATGACCACTGGGTGGCCTGCCACTTTCCGCTCACGGAGACCAAGGTGGATGCCCCCACCGTCAAGGCCTGAGCAGCGACGGTCGGGGTGGACGCGCCGACAGCCTGATAGTCGCTGCGATGACGCCTGACCCACCCCATCCCGCCGACACCCATGGCACGATCCGGGTGCACGGCGCACGGGTCAACAACCTGGCCAACCTCAGCGTCGAGCTCCCCAAACGACGGCTCACCGTGTTCACCGGCGTCTCCGGGTCGGGCAAGAGTTCCCTGGTGTTCGGCACGATCGCCGCCGAATCCCAGCGCCTGATCAACGAGACCTACAGCGCCTTCGTGCAGGGGTTCATGCCCACGATGGCACGGCCCGACGTCGACCTGCTCGAGAACCTGACCACCGCGATCGTCGTCGATCAGGAGCGCCTCGGAGCCAACCCACGATCGACGGTGGGCACGGTGACCGATGCCAACGCCATGCTGCGCATCCTCTTCAGCCGATTGGCCACTCCACACCTCGGCTCTCCCCAGGCCTACTCCTTCAACGTCGCATCGATCAGCGGATCGGGTCGGGTGCGCGTCGAAAAGCAGGGGCGCACAACCAGCGAGGCCCGCAGCTTCTCGATCACCGGCGGCATGTGTCCGCGCTGCGAGGGCATGGGCGCCGTCGACGACATCGATCTGACCGCCATCTTCGACACCACCAAGTCGCTCAACGAGGGGGCGATCACCGTCCCCGGCTACAGCATGGAGGGCTGGTACGGCCGCATCTACCGCGGCTGCGGCTGGTTCGACCCGGACAAGCCGATCGGCGAGTTCAGCGATGCCGAGTTGGACAAGCTGCTCTACAAGGACCCCACCAAGATCAAGGTGGAGGGCACCAACCTCACCTACCTCGGCCTGATCCCCCAGCTCCGAAAGACGATCCTGTCCAAGGACGTCGAGGCCATGCAGCCCCACATCCGCCGATTTGTCGAGCGGGCGGTGACCTTTACCACCTGCGCCGAATGCGCCGGCACCCGACTGGCCGAGGCCACGCGGCTGTCCACCATCCACGGCCTGAACATCGCCGAGCTGTGTGCGATGCAGATCGGCGACCTCGCCGGTTGGGTCGGGCGGCTCGACGAGGCCTCGGTTGCGCCGCTGCTCACCGGGCTTTTGCACCTGCTCGATTCGTTCGAGGACATCGGGCTCGGATACCTCAGCCTCGATCGTCCCTCGGGCACGCTGTCGGGCGGCGAGGCACAACGGGTCAAGATGATTCGCCACCTCGGATCATCGCTGACCGACGTCACCTACGTGTTCGACGAGCCCACCGTCGGGCTCCACCCCCACGACGTCGCACGCATGAACTCGCTGCTGCTGCGTCTGCGGGACCAGGGCAACACCGTGCTGGTCGTCGAGCACGACCCGGAGACGATCGCCATCGCCGACCACGTCGTCGACCTGGGGCCCGGTGCCGGCACGGCGGGTGGCGCGGTCACCTACGAGGGCACCGTCGAGGGGCTGAGATCCAGCGACACGGTCACCGGGCGCCACCTCGACGACCGTGCGGTCCTCAAGTCGACGGTGCGGACGTCGAGCGAGGCGCTGGAGATACGCGGTGCCAACTCGCACAACCTGGCCGACGTCAACGTCGATATCCCGCTGGGAGTGCTCGTCGTCGTCACCGGCGTCGCCGGGTCGGGAAAGAGCTCGCTGCTGCACGGATCGTTGGCGGGCCGGGACGGGGTGATCGCCGTGGATCAGGGTGCGATCAAGGGGTCGCGCCGCAGCAACCCGGCCACCTACACCAAGGCGCTCGACCCGATCCGCAAGGCCTTCGCCACGGCCAACGACGTCAAGCCGGCGCTGTTCAGCGCCAACTCCGACGGTGCCTGTCCCGAGTGTAAAGGCGCCGGCGTCCTCTACACCGACCTGGGCGTCATGGCGGGCGTGGCCACCCCGTGCGAGGTGTGCGAGGGCAGGAGGTTTCAGGCGGAGGTGTTGGAGTACACGCTGGGCGGAAGGAACATCGCCGAGGTGCTCGCCATGCCGGTCGCCGAGGCGGAACGGTTCTTCGGCGGGGGCGGCGAGGGTCACAGCGACGGTGACGCCACGACCCCGGCGGCGCAGAAGATCCTTGCCCGACTCGTCGACGTCGGGCTGGGGTACCTCCGCCTTGGTCAACCGCTGCCGACCCTGTCCGGTGGCGAACGTCAGCGACTCAAGTTGGCCACCCATCTGGGCGGGCGGGGCGGCATCTTCGTGCTCGACGAGCCGACCGCCGGGCTCCACCTCGCCGACGTCGAGCACCTGCTCGGCCTGCTCGACCGGCTGGTCGAGTCGGGCAGGTCGGTCATCGTGATCGAGCACGACCAGGCGGTGATGGCCCACGCCGACTGGATCATCGACCTCGGCCCCGGCGCAGGTCACGACGGAGGCCGGGTGGTGTTCGAGGGCACGCCCGCCGACCTGGCTGCCGACCAGAGCACCCTCACCGGCCGGCACCTGGCCGCCTACCTCAACANNAGCACCTCGCCGGTGCCCATTTTTGCGAACGCCTCCTCGACGCCGTCGATGCCGATGCGCTCGGTGACGAAGGCCTCCAACGGAAATCTGCCCTGCAGGTACAGGTCGACCAGTTCTGGGAAGTCACGGCTGGGCAGACAGTCGCCGTACCACGACGGCTTCAGCGCCCCGCCCCGACCGAAGAAGTCGATCATCGGCAGTTCGGGCATCACCATGTTGGGGGTGGGCACGCCCACCTGCACCACCGTGCCCGCCAGATCCCGGGCGTAGAACGCCTGCTTGAGTACCTCCGGGTGGCCGACCGCCTCCACCACCACGTCGGCGCCAAAACCACCGGTGGCCTCCCGTATGGCCTCGACCGCGTCCACCGCAGACGCGTCCACCGTATGCGTGGCCCCGAAGCTCTTGGCCCACTCCAGCTTCTTCGGGTCGCGGTCGACCGCCACGATGGTGGTGGCACCGGCCAACGCAGCTCCGGCGATCGCAGCGTCGCCCACGCCGCCGCAACCGAACACGGCCACCGAGTCGCCCCGGCCGACCTCTCCGGTGTTGACGCTGGCGCCGAAGCCGGCCATGACCCCGCAACCGAGCAGGCCTGCGACCGCCGGGTCGGCGGCAGGGTTCACCTTGGTGCACTGCCCGGCCGCCACCAGGGTGGCCTCGGCGAATGCGCCGATGCCCAGGGCCGGCGACAGTGGCGTGCCATCGGTGAGCGTCATGGGCTGAACGGCATTATGGGTGTTGAAGCAGTACTGAGGCCTGCCCTTGGCGCATGCCCGACACTCGCCGCACACCGCCCGCCAATTGAGCACCACGAAGTCGCCCACCTCGACCTCGGTGACGCCCTCGCCGACCGACTCGACGACGCCGGCGGCCTCGTGGCCGAGCAGAAACGGAAACTCGTCGGAAATGCCGCCCTCGCGGTAGTGAAGGTCGGTGTGACACACCCCGCAGGCCTGCACGGTCACGCGGGCCTCGCCGGGGCCGGGGTCGGGCACGACGATGTCGGTCACCTCCACCGGTGCACCCTCGCTGCGCGCAATCACTCCACGAACGGTCATCGACATCGCTGTGCCCCCTCGGCCTGGTCGGTGACCACCGACGATACTCGGCCGGGCCGGGTTCACCTGACCCTCGCGACCGGACCCAACCCTCACCCAGGCAACGGCGTATCCGCGGCCTGCCAGCAGTACCAGGCCACCAGCGACCTGTAGGGCCGATACGGCTCGCCAAGCTTCGGCATCTGGTGCACCGACGGTGCCGAGACGTCGTGCGCCCTGGCCCATCCGGCCCGCACACCCACATCGGCGCAGGGCCACACGTCCGGGCGGCGCAGGGCACCGATGAGAAACATCTGCGCCGACCATTCGCCGATACCACGCACGCTGGTGAGCCGCTCGATGACCTCGGTGTCGGGTAACGACCCCAGGCGGCCCAGGCGCAGGCGCCCGTCGAGCACCCGGTCGGCGAGGTCGTGCACCGCCGCAACCTTGGCCCGCGACAGACCGGCGCCGCGCAGTTCGGCCTCGCCGGTGACCCGTATCGCACGCGGCTCGACGGGTGCCCCAACCACCGCCTCCACGCGCCCCCAGATGGCCGCCGCCGCCGCACCGGCCAGCTGCTGATAGGCGATCATGCGCGCCAGCGTGGCAAACCGCTCGCCGGCCGGGATGGGCCGACCCCATGCCGGCGCTCCGTGTCGGTCGATGAGCGCATCGATCTCGGGGGACCTGCCTCGAATGGCATCGATGCCCTCATAGACCCAACGAACCGCTCGTGCCATGGTGCGAGCCTTCCACTCAACCCGGTCGGTCCACCACTGCGGAACGAACGGCGCCACCGGTACGATCCGGTCATCGTTGACGAACCCACCATTGCGCCCGGCGCTGCACCCGTCCTTGGTTCGAGCGGGATGGAACCGCACGTTCCGACGCTGTTCGACGCGATCGCCTCGCACCGCCCAACCGCCGCCGCCATTCGAACACGCAACCACACCACCACGTGGGCGGACTTGGCGTCCCGTACCGATGCGCTCGCGGCGGCGCTGGCGGCCACCGGGATCGGTCGTCGCTCCACAGCAGACGATGGTCCGGCCCAACCGTGGGAGTGCCCCAACCCACGCGTGGCCCTGTACCTCCACAATCACCCGGCCTACCTGGAGGCCATGGTCGGTGCGTGGAAGGCCGGGGCAACAGCGATGAACGTCAACTACCGCTACCGCGCCACCGAACTTGTCGACCTCCTCAATGACGGCACACCGGAGGCGATCGTGTACCACCGGTGCTTCACACCAACGCTGCACGAGGTACTGACCCGGCTGCAGATCGTGCCCAGGTTGCTGGTGTGTGTGCCTGACGAGTCCGACCACGACCTTCTGCCGGGTGCGATCCTGTACGAGGACCTGCTGAGGGCGGCCGGGCCGCTGGACAACGAGGTGCGACGCCAATGGAGTCACGAGGACCGGTACCTGGTGTACACCGGCGGCACCACCGGCACGCCAAAGGGGGTGCTGTGGCGCCAGAGCGATTTTGCGGTCTCGGCGCTGGGTTTCGCCCCGGCAGCGCTCAGCCGGGGGGTCACCGAGTGGGCACGCCGGTTGCCGCCGGACGGCCCGGCCACGTTGCCTGCTCCCCCGTTCATGCACGGTGCCGCCCATTGGAACGCACTGGCCGCATGGCTCAAGGGCGGCACCGTCGTCCTGCCGGAACATCCTGAGCGATTCGATCCCGACGCGGTGCTCGATGCCGTGGAGTGGGGTGCCGCGTCGGCGCTGATCATCGTGGGGGATGCCTTCGCTCGTCCCCTGCTGGAGGCCGACCGAGGGCGTCACCGCGAGCTGGCCTCGCTGCGTCACCTGCTGACCGGCGGCGCAACCCTGTCGCCGGCGGTCAAGGCACAGCTCATCGAACGGTGGCCGCACCTCACCGTGGTGGACGTGCTCGGCAGCTCGGAGTCGGGGAGACAAGCCGTGCACAGGCATCGTGCAGTCACAGCCGTGCACAGGCATCGTGCAGTCACAGCCGTGCACAGGCATCGTGCAGTCACAGCCGTGCACAGGCATCGTGCAGTCACAGCTCGTGAGGCCGTACCGGACGCCCGGGTCTTTCAGCCCGACGACGCCACGGTCATCCTCAACGAATCGGTTTCGGCGATCATCGAGCCACCGGCCGCCGGCGAGCAGTCGGAGGTCGGATGGTTGGCCCGGCGGGGTCGGGTTCCGCTGGGGTACCTCGGCCATCCACAACGCACGGCGGCAACGTTCCCGGTGCTCGACGGGCAGCACCTGGCCGTCACCGGAGACCGGGCCCGGTACACCCTCGCCGGCGACGACCAACTGCGTGTCGAACTGCTGGGTCGCGAATCGGCCTGTATCAACACCGGAGGCGAAAAGGTGTTTGCCGAGGAGGTTGAGGTCTGCCTCGCCCGGCACCAGGCGGTGGTCGACCTGCTGGTGGCCCCGGCCGTCGACGAGCAGTTCGGTCAGGCGGTCGGAGTCGTGGCGGCCCTGAGGCCCGGTGCCTCGGTGAACCTGGACGACCTTCGGCAGTTTGGACGCCTGTCGTTGGCCGACTACAAGCTGCCTCGACGCCTGGTGGTGGTGGACGAGGTGGTGCGCTCTCCAAGTGGCAAACCCGACTATCGCTGGGCTCGGGGCCAACTCGACCGATGAGCGGCGGTACGCTCGTGGCCATGAGGGGCCCCGAGCGTGACGCAACCGGCTCCCGGAAGTCATCAAGCGACCCGGTGCTGGGCATGTTCCGGCGACCGAGCGGCTCGCGATTTCGGCGTTCGTCAGATGTGCTGATCGAGCCGAAGGAGCACGGGCGCCTGCGTGCCGCTGCGCTGGCCGCCGAACTGGCAACCGGAAAGCGGGAGGAGACCTCCGCCGACGCCCACCGCAGCGTCCTGTTGCGCGTCAGCCGGATGACGTTGGGCTTCACCGTGATGCTGGTCGGTGTCATCATGCTGGTGATTCCAGGTCCAGGGTGGCTGGGCATCGCCGCAGGTCTGGCGATCCTGTCCAAGGACGTGGCGTGGGCCGACCAGGCGCTGCACTTCATTCGCGAGAAGATCCCGGGCGTACCCGCCGACGGGCGCATCCCCCGCTCGACCTGGCTGGTCATTGGGCTGTTGACCGCGTCGGGCATCGCGGTTGGGATCTACCTCAAAACCGGTGCATGAGCGGTCGGCCCGGTGCGTCTCGTCGCCCCGGCGTCAGCGTGGAGCGTGCCGCCTGGCCACTCGACCGTGCCATGGATTTGCAGGCCACGCTGGGCCGACTGCGCGGAGGCTCCGCTCCGACCCGATGGCTCCGAGCCGACCGTGCGTTGTGGGTGGGCAGCCGACGATCGGGTCCGGCAACGTTGGGGCTTCGGATCGTCGACGACTCGGTCCTGGCGGTGGCCGTGGGCGACGGCGCTGCCGAGGCGCTCGACAACGTCCCCACGCTGATCGGGCTGGACGATCACCATCGACAACTCTTCGAGGTCCACCCTCCAGCTCTGGCACGGTTGGCCCGCCGACGCACGGGCTTTCGGATGGGAGCCACCGGCGACCTCTCCGGCGCCTTGTTTCCTGCCGTGCTGGGCCAACGGGTCACCGCCGGAGAGGCCCACGGATCGTGGACGGCGTTGTGCCGCGACCTGGGCGAAGGCGCCCCCAACGACCCCAGCCTGAACGTGCTGCTCGGCGAGGCCGAGCTGCCGACGCTGTTGGTTCCGCCCCAACCCAGGGTGTTGGCCCGACTGACCGCGCATGAGTTACACCGCTACGGGGTGGACCGCTCCCGGGGCGACCTTCTCGTGGGTCTGGCTCGGCGGGCAGCGACCATCGACGCCCTGGTGACGCTCCCACCCGCCGACGTGCGCCGGCGCCTGATGACCCTGCCCGGGGTGGGGCCCTGGACGGCGTCGATCGCCACCCGCGTGGCACTGGGCGACCCGGATGCCGTGTTGATCGGTGACCTGCATCTGCCATCGACCGTCGCCTGGGCGCTGGCCCGCGAGGAGCGAGCCGACGACGACCGCATGCTGGAGTTGCTTGCGCCCTATGCCGGCAACCGGGCAAGGGTTCAGCAGTTGATCAAGTCGACCCGTATTCGGGCGCCCCGCCGAGCCTCCAGGTACAAGCCTCTCCCCATCGCCTCCATGTGATCCACAGCAGCTCACAGGCCGTCCCCAAGATCGCCGCGAAAGACACAGGGTTGTCCTCTTCCTCCCCACAGGGTGAAGGGCGTACCGTCGTCACATGGCAGCTTTTGAGGTTCACCTGCGGGACGGTTCCACCCATCGCGTCGACGACGTGGACGCCTACCAGCCCGAACGAACGATGACGACGTTCTTTCGGTCAAACAACGCCCGGCGGGCAATCGACTGCTGGTCGGAACGGGTGGCCAGCTTCCGTACCGACCAGCTCCTGGTCATCCGCGCAACCGCCTGTGAGGCACCGTCAAGCGGTTCAGCCGGCGGCACGACCACCCGGGTTGCGCCGGTGGCGTTGATCTCGGCCTGAGCACGGGATGGGGCCGGGACTGCGGGAGAACCGGCGGTAGTCTGGACCGGTGGAGGCCTGCTTGATTGATGAGGGCGGTGCGGCGCCGTGCCCACGCATCCTCGTGATCGTGCCCGCCTACAACGAGGAGGCGTCGATCGCGACGCTGCTGCAACGCTTCGAGACGGTTCGGCGCGGTCTCCCCAACCTGGACCTGCTGGTGGTCGATGACGGATCGATCGACGGCACCGTCAGCGAAGTCCGCCGGATGGGGGTTGCGGTCGCGCCCATGCCGATTCACCTGGGGATCGGCGCCGCACTGCGCACGGGATTCCGCCATGCGGTCGATGCCGGCTACGACGGCGCCATCCAATTGGATGCGGACGGTCAGCACGATCCGTGCGAGATCAGACGCATCCTGGTCGGGTTGGCCGACGGGGCCGACCTGGTGATCGGCACCCGGTTCGACCCCGCCGACGAGGTGCCCGGCGACCGGTACCTCCCCTCGGCCCAACGGGCGCTGGCCATGCGCTGGATGCGCCTTGGGGTCAGGCTCCACACCGGCGCCCGCCACACCGACCCGTCCAGTGGCTTTCGGGGGTTCTCCCGGCCGATGTGTGAGTCGTTCGCCCGCGAGTACCCGTTGGACTACCTCGAATCGGTTGAGGCACTGATCTCAGCCCATCTGCTGGGGTTCCGGGTGGTGGAGGTGCCCATCACGGGCCGGGCGCGCGTCGCCGGTGTCCCGTCGCACCGTGGGCATCGCTTGGGCTTTCACTACCTGCGCATGTGGATGGCGTTGATGCTGCAGCGACGAAGGCGGGCCTGACGTGTGGCGGGTGCTCGCGGCCGTGTGGGCCGTGGCGTCGGTGGGCACGGTGGTGTGGTTCATTCGTCTCGGTCGGCTTCGCGTCAAGTATGCGGTTCCCACGATGGGGCTGGGGGTCCTCGTGGGCCTGCTGGCGGCCTGGCCTCGCATGGCCTGGTCGTTGGCCGACCGTCTGGGTGTTGGATCGCCGATGGGCCTCATCGCGTTGCTGGTGCTGGCGTACGCCTCGGGGATGTCGCTGGTCGCGGTTCGAGAGCTGAGCCGGTTGGAGGCCCGCACCCGGTCGCTCGCCGAGGCGGTCGCCCTCCTCGATGCACGAACCCACGACACCCAGCAACAGCAGCCGGCCGTGCGCGTCGTAAAACCCGGCGACGGTCCCTCCGACTGAGCGACCCGCGTGAAGACCACTATCATCTCCCGGGTCATGAGACGGCTCCTCGGCAGGTTGGAGCAGTGGAGGCCTTGGCCGATCGCTGCGCTGGCCCTCGTCTCCTACGTGCCGTTGTTGTTGACCCACCGTGGCCAGGTCGGAGCCGACACCAAGAGCTACCTCTACCTCAATCCGGGCAAGCTGTTGGCCGACGCTCCCTGGCTCTGGGAAACCGGGGTTGGTCTTGGCACCGTCACCCACCAGAACATCGGCTACCTGTGGCCGTCGGGCCCGTTCTACTGGTTCTTCGACACGCTCGGAGCGCCCGACTGGATCGCTCAGCGGCTCTGGTTGGGCACGATCATCTTCGCCGCGGGCATGGGCGTCCGCTTCATGCTGCGCACGCTGCGCTGGGAGCTGCCCGGCGCCACGGTCGCCGCGTTCTCCTATGCGCTCAGCCCCTTCCTGTTGCATTACGGGGCTCGCATCTCGATCATCCTGTTGCCGTTCGCCGGGCTTCCCTGGCTGATCGGGTTCACCATTCGGGCCCTGCGTCGTGGCGGCTGGCGCGATCCGGCCGCATTCGCGCTGATCACCCTGACGGTCGGCGGGATCAATGCAACCTCGCTGTTGCTGGTGCTGGTCGGCCCCGCCATGTGGGTGGCGTACGCGCTGTTCGCGGAACGAGAGGTCACCTGGGGCCGCGTGCTGGCGGTCGGAGCCCGCATCGGCTCGCTGACGCTGATCAGTTCGCTGTGGTGGATGGCCGGGCTGATGCTGCAGGGCAACTACGGCATCCCGATCCTCGACTACACCGAGACCTACAAGGTAGTGGCCACCGCATCGACCGCACCGGAGGTGATGCGGGGTCTCGGCTATTGGTTCTTCTACGGCAGCGACTCCCTTGGCCCCTGGATCTCGGGGGCGGTCACCATGGTGCAGAACCCACTGGTGCTCACCGTCAGCTTCCTGCTGCCGGGCCTGGTGGTGCTGTCGGCGCTGTTCACCCGCTTCCGTTACCGGGCCTACTTCGTGATGATGGTGGTCGTCGGTGCGCTCATCTCGATCGCATCGCACCCCTACGAGTCACCGACACCCGCCGGGGCGATCTTCAAGGCGGCCACCGGCACCGACGCGGGGCTTGCGTTTCGATCCACCCCCCGCGCCATCCCGCTGTTGGCGCTCGGCGGGGCCGTCTTGTTGGCGGCGGGCATCTCGGCGGTGGCGACGGTCCGCCCACGCCTCAGGGTGCCCGTTGCGCTGGCCGTGGTGGCGCTGATCGGAATCAATCAGGCCCCCCTCTTTCAGGGCCGCATGGTCGACAACAACCTGCAGCGCTCAGAGAACATCCCCGAATACTGGAACGAGGTGGCAGCACGCCTTGATGCCGGCGACCGTGACACCCGGGTGCTGGCGATGCCCGGCATCGACTTCGCCAGCTACACCTGGGGCAACACGGTCGACCCGATCACGCCGGGGCTGATCGATCGCGACTTTGCTGCCCGCGAGTTGATCCCCTACGGGTCGTTCGCTTCGGCCCAATTGATGATGGCGGTCGACCTGCCCTACCAGGAGGGCACGGTCAACCCTGCCGCGCTCGGCCCCATATTGCAGATGATGTCGGTGGGCGACCTGGTCACCCGGAACGACCTTCGCTTCGGACGGTACCGCTCACCCCGGCCGCGAAAGTTCTGGGACCAGATGCTTCAAGTATCGGGCCTGGGCGATCCCGAGTGGTTCGGCCCCGACGTGTCCGACGCGCCCGATCCCGTCGTCCCGCTGATCGACGAGATCGAACTGGGCATGGACCCGACGCTGCCGGACCCGCCCTCGGTCGGTGTCTTTCCGGTGGAGGATCCTCGGCCGATGCTGCGCACCGAGTCGGCGGATGCCCCGCTACTGGTGGCGGGCGACGCCCACGGCCTGGTGTCCGCCGCCGGCGCCAACCTGGTCGACCCTGACCGCCCGGTCTTCTATTCCGCGACCTTCGCCGACGATCCCGACGCGCTCCGCGCGCTGGCCGCCGAACCGGGGGCCGAACTGGTGGTCACCGATTCCAACCGCAAGCAGGGTCTGCGATGGGGTTCGGTGCGCGAAAACCGCGGTTACACCGAGCGGGCCGACCGCAAGCCGATCATCCCCGACGTCACCGACAACCGCCTGGATGTGTTCCCGGATGCCGGCACCGACACACAGAGCGTGGTGGAGACCCGCGGCGGAGCCACCGTTGACGCCACCACCTACGGGAACGGGGTCAGCTACACCCCGGGCGACAAGCCCGCCTTCGCGGTCGACGGCTCGCTGCGTACGGCGTGGCGAACCGGCGCGTTCGGCAAGCTGACCGAGGATGCGCTGCAACTCACCTGGGACTCCCCGGTCACCACCGACACGGCCACCCTCGTGCAGAGCCAGCGCAAGGTGAACCGCTACATGACCGAGGTGGAGCTCAGCTTCGACGATGGTTCGGGCGTTTTCACCGACCCGATTCATGTTGACCTGGGCGAGGAGTCGCTGAGCCCGGAAGGTCAGGTGATCGACTTCCCGAAGCGAACCTTCAAGCGACTCCGTTTGGAGATTCTCGACACCAACGTGGGTGAGTTGGCCGACTACGGCAAGGTGTCCGAGGTGGGCATCGCCGAGCTCAAGGTGGCCGACACCACCCTTGAGGATGTGGTTCGCCCGCCGACGGACCTGTTGGACACGCTTGGCGTCGCCGGCACCAACCGTCCGCTGGCCATCGTGCTGAAGCGGGCCGCAGCCAATCCGGAGGAGGTTGTGCTCGACGACGAAGAGCCGTCGATGGTGCGAACCCTGTCGGTGCCCGCCACGCGCACCTTCGGCGTCGAGGGGCTGGCTCGGGTGCCGTTGGAGCAACCCGACGAGAGCATCGACGCCATTCTGGGCATCCCCGACGCCTCCAACGGCGGTGTCACAGCGTCCTCGAAGGCCCGGCTGCCCAACCTTCGGGCTCGTTCCGCCTCGGCCAACGACGGTGACACGTCCACCGCCTGGCAGGGACCGGTCAACCAAGGCGCCGGCCTCTGGCTGAACTTTGAGTATCCCAAGGCGATCACGGTGAACGACCTCCAGTTCACCTACCTCAACGACGGCCGGCATTCCACGCCATCGGTCATCCATCTCGAAGGCGCCGACGGTGCCGGTGCCCCCATCGACATCCCAGCCGCCGAGCCGGGTGACCAGCGCGGTGACACCACCACCGTTCGGTTGGCGTTGCCCAAGTCCGTGAGCGGGACGAGCCTGCGCCTGGTGATCGACCAGGTTCGGCCTCGAAGCACCCGTGAGTGGTTCAGCCATTCAACGGTGAACCTGCCGATCGGTATCGCCGAGGTGGGCTGGGGAGGCCCAACCGTGCCGCCCGCCCCGCCGCGCCTGGCGCCCACGTGCCGCAAGGATCTGCTCTCGCTCGACGGCACTCCCGTTGGGATCGTGCTCGACGCAACCACCGACGACCTCCTCGACAGAATTCCGGTGCCCATTCGCAGCTGCGACACCGGCGGGTCGAAGGCCGCGGCGCCCACCATCGAGTTGGGCCCCAAGCCATCGTTGCTGCGCACCACCCCCGGCCTCAAGACGGGCGTGGACATCGACGAGCTGTGGCTTCGGTCGGCCGCCGGTGGTTCGGCCGTGACGCCAACGTCGCCCGACCGCCCGACGCAGGCCGGGGTGCAACCCCAAGGCCCAACCGCTGCTCCGCCGGCCACCACCACCAAACGAACCTCCCGCCTCACGTACCGGGCATCGGTCTCCGATGCCACCGAGCCGTATTGGTTGGTCATGGGCCAGTCGTTCAATCCGGGGTGGCACCTCACCACGTCCGACGGCACCGACCTGGGGCCCTCGACCCTGGTCAACGGCTTCGCCAACGGGTGGAGGATCGATCCCGCCAAGGTCGGCCCGGACGCCACGTTCGTCGTCGAGTGGACCCCGCAACGAACCGTCTGGATTGCCTTGGCGCTCTCGCTGTTCGGAGTGCTGATCACCCTGGCGGTTGCGGCGTTCGACCCGAACCTGCTCGCCGGGCGACGCAACCTGGCCGGAGCCCGGGTGTCGCGGGTACTGGCGCTTCCACCCATGGACCGATTCGGCGTGCCGCGCCCGGCCCTCAAGGCCGCTGTGGTGGCCGTGATCGCCGGCTTGGCGGGCATCGCGGCTTTTGGCGTTCCGATCGGCGTGCTCGCAGGCGTCCTCACGTTTGCCGTGTTGGTCCGACCTGCCACGTGGCCGGTTCTTCGGGCGGTGGGCGTCGGCGGATACGCCCTCGGTGCGTTGTACGTGATCGCCAAGCAGTTGCGCAACGGCTACGAACTGGGCTTTGAGTGGCCCAACCTGTTCCCAGCCGCTCACCTGCTGGTTTTGGTCTCCCTGGCCATGGTTGCCGTCGACGTGCTGGTCGAGGGCCTGCTCGGTGGTTGGCGCCGAACCATGGACGATACGGAGGAAGAACCTTGACCGAAACGTCGTTGAATGCGCCGATTTCCACCGGCCCGACGGTCGATGCGGGCCCGCTGAGCGACGCCGGCCGGGCACGCATGGTGGAGTTGGCCGACCAGGCCGGAGTTCGTCGAATCCACATGCTGGGCTGGCGTGACCTGGACGACGACGAGGCCGGTGGGTCGGAGGTGCATGCCTCGACCGTGGCGGCCCTGTGGGCCCAGGCCGGCCTCGAGATCACCATGCGTTCCTCGGCATCGGTGGGGCGAAGCGCCGTGGGTTTTCGAGACGGCTACCGGGTGGTGCGCCGCGGGTCTCGGTACGGGGTCTTTCCTCGTGCTGCGGCAGCCGAGATCACCGGACGACACGGCCCCTGCGATGCGCTGGTCGAAATCTGGAACGGCATGCCCTTCGCCTCACCGCTGTGGTGGCGGGGCCCGCACGCGGTGTGGTTGCATCACGTGCACGGCCCCATGTGGAACATGGCGTTGGGCGACACGCTGGGCCGGGTCGGTCGGCTGTTGGAGGAACGCCTCGCTCCCCCGCTCTATCGACGCGTCCCGGTCGTCACGCTGTCGCAGTCATCGGAAGCAGAGTTGATCGACGAACTCGGTTTTGATCGCGCGCGTGTCGGGGTGGTCGAGCCCGGCATCGATGCCCGCTACAGCCCCGGTGGGTCACGCTCCGACTCCCCGTTGGTGGTGGCGGTGGGACGCCTGGCGCCGGTCAAGCGCTTTCCCATGTTGATTCGCGCGGCTGCTCGCGCCCGAGAGCGCATCGGCGACCTGCAGTTGGTGATCGTCGGTGAGGGCTACACCCGGCCCGACGTGGTGGCCACCATCGACGAGGTTGGTGGTCACGACTGGGTTCGGCTGGCCGGCCACGTCAGCGACGACGAGCTCATTGGGCTGTACCGATCCGCATGGTGCGTGGCATCGGCGTCAGAACGGGAGGGCTGGGGCATGACCCTCACCGAGGCGGCGGCGTGCGGTACCCCGGCGGTCGTCACCAACATCGCCGGTCACTCCGACGCCACCCGAGACGAACTCAGTGGGCTGCTCTGTGACGGTGAGAAGGGGCTCACCGACGGCCTGGTTCGCCTGCTTGGCGACGCCACGTTGCGGGCCAGGCTTCAGGCCGGCGCGCTCGCCCGGGCCGCAGAGCTCACCTGGGAACACACCGCCATCGCCAACCTCGAGGTGCTCTGCACCGGCTCGGTGAGTTCTGCTCGACCCACCGGCGGGGCGTAGCCCGCGCTACCGGCCAAGGTACCGGCTCGGAGGCGGGCCAAAGCGGTGCCGCAGGTAGTCCCTGACCCCGTCACGGCGAGCTGCGGCGTCAAACACCAGTGGCCGACGCGTCGGGCGCACGCTTCCATCGAGCAGCTGGTAGGCGCTGATCAACAGCCGTATGAACGCGTGGTAACGGCCCGAGTGGGTGCGCACCAGCAGCAACGTGTTGCGGTGCTGTAGGTAATCGACCAGCGCCACGCTGGAGCCCAGATGGGTGTTGGTCACGCGGGCCCCGCGAACCAGGCCGACCCTCCAATGATGCCGGCGGGCACGGATGCCCAGGTCGGCCTCCTCGCAGTACGCAAAGTATCGCTCGTCGAACAGGCCGACCTCCTCCAGCGTCGCCCGGCGGGCCACCATCAGCGTGCCGTGGGGGTAGTCCACCTCCTCCCACCCATCTGGGCCGGGCGCCCCAGCGTCACTTCGAGGTTTCATCACCAAACCTCCAAAATACGGGTCCATCACGGGGATCGAGCCATCGCCCACGTCGGCACAGGCGAGGCCCGCCCGGGGGCGTCGCCCGAGCGCAGCCCCCATGAGCGCCAGGCAATCGTCGGCCGGTGCGGCGTCGTGGGGCGCCAACGCCACCCATTGGGTGTCGTGGGTGGTCAACCAATGCCTGAGCCCTGCGTTGGCGCCGGGGCCGAACCCCAGGTTC
>MTKZ01126441.1_pt1 | contig 22584 bp, 17 predicted proteins | sample 1042781 | NCBI WGS metagenome assembly MTKZ01 (sample SAMN06212207, study PRJNA360539) | anaerobic digester metagenome | biome: Wastewater treatment plant; material: sludge; isolation source: anaerobic digester fed with sludge from wastewater treatment plant | place: Denmark: WWTP Viborg ... | reverse complement strand
GGCCTGGCGCTCCCAGCCGACGTCGTTGGCCCCGGACCCGACGTGCTGGCGTCGGATCACAATGTGGGCCTTCTGCGGCCGGACGTCGCCCTGGTAGCCGTACAGGGCGACCGGCTGATCATGGACTTCGATCTGGGCTTGCGGGAATCCGCATTCGACGAAGTGAGACATCTACGTTCTGCTCCTTTCTGGCGTGTGGTGTTTGAGGCACGACTGGAGGACGACCAACCGGAGATCGGGCCAGCGGGGAGTACACTGTCCGGATGACCAACGGCGGCGCTGGTTGGCCAGTGCCAAGAAGGCCCCTCAGATCATCAGTGCGGTGGTTTGTGCCTCTTCGGTAACTTGGGTTAAGCCGCAGACCCTTCGTGTCGGCCCGGCGCCGGACCGAATGCCGATTATTTAATTCGCTCCGTGCTGGATTCCGCAGCGCCCCGGCTGTATACTACGCGTGCCCAAACAATCTGGCGTGAATCAGTGGAGAGAGAGTCGGCAGGAACCCTGTCGGCTCTCGGTGTTTTAAGGAGGGCAAGCGATGCGTCACATACTGGTTATCACCGCGATTCTGGGTGCAGTTGCCACAACGGGCTTCGCTCAACCTTACGCAGTCAGCTGGGTGGATCGGTCCAATCCGGATCTTCCGTGTGAGCATTGCGATCCGAGTGACGCTCTGGGGCCTCCGGACGCGACCAATGTGCCTGTCGCAGGATACTATTCGCTCGGCGGTCTCGGCTGGGTTGAACTCCAGCTGGGAGCACCGGTGATGGACATTCCCGGTGCCGACCTGGTCGTATGGGAGGAAATCACGGCGGCCTGGAACGGCATACCTGGATCCGTCGGCAACCTGCCCGATGAGACCGCTGACGTGCTGTTGGGTTTCAACGCAGACAGCTGGACATGGGTCGGTCGCGTTGAAGATGGATTCCGGGACAGCATGTTCATTGACATCGCGGGGACCGGGATGGCCGGAGCGACGTTCGTGCGAATCGAGGACGTCTCAGACCAGACCGGATACCCAGCTTCACCCGGCTTTGATCTTGATGCGGTGGAGATCCTTCCGGAGCCATCTACGGTGATGCTGCTTGCGGCGGGCGGTCTTCTAGCGATGCGGAGCCGAAGGCAAACCGCGTAGCCTGATCACGATCGTTCGCACCTTTGTGGGGCTTGCGGCGCAGCGGAAGCTGCTGCCGCACTGGCTGGTGGGCAAGGGTTCACGAGCGGGTGCTCATGCGGCCGCCGAACGGCGCGGAGTACTACTACCTGCCGAGGGAACTCTACAGCGTGGCTGCCCTGACGGACGAGGATGCGTGATTCTCGAGGCCGCGACGTACGACACGTACGGCAAGGTGGCGGTGTACGACCAGACCGCAACCGGCATTCCGCAATCCGAGATCGCGAACCCGTACTACTTCACCGGCCGCCGTCTCGACCTATTACCTACGGCCTCCAGCTCGCCACGGCGAGTCGCCGGCGGCGACCCACAGCCTGCTGTTGATATGTTTCAATCAAGGTGAGACGCTTCGCCGCTTTGGATAAGTGATGGTCTCGACCTCCGTCCAGGGCATGAGGCGGTGCTCGCCATTGGCATTGAAAACGAGAACGTGGTGAAGAGCACGGTGCGGCGGGATCAGAACCGATTCGCCATGAATAAGGACATATCACTCCGCGGACATCGTCTCTGCCCGCAGCTCTTCTACTCCGGTGCGACTGGCTACTACCTGGCGCGGATGGCATCCACGCGCAGCCGTACCTGGCCGGTCGGGTCGCCCGCGTCCCGGTTGAGGTTGCGCAACAGGACGCGGATTTCCAGGCTGGGGTCCTGGAGCTGCGCTTCCGTGATGGGCAGGGTGGCGGTGTTCTGGGGGATCAAGTCGGCGAAGTCCGCGGCGATGGTTCGATACTGTCCATCGGCCGGAATATCAAACAGCGCCGCCCACTCAAAATAGCCGGGAAGCTGGAGCATCAGTTCCACCTGCGGCCCGGGGCCTGGATAGACCGGGCTGAGGCCATCGGTGCTGAGCTGCACGTCGGCGCTGAAGCCGCCGTACTGAGAGAGGTCAATCCCAACGGACGGCAGGTCCGGGGACTTGACGGCTCCGCCCCACAGGCTGGGGTCCAGGCTGGTGACGTAGTAGATGCCGTCGCCGGTGGAACCGAGTCCGGCGGCCAGTCCGAAGGTTACCGTGCCCGCGCCGAACCGCCACCAATTCTGCACGCTTCCCTCGAAGTCGAAGAGCACGTCGGCCGGGGAGAGGGCCTCCTGGAACGAAGCGAAGTCGTCCAGGTCGGCGTCGCCGTCCTGATCGCGATCCGCACAAAGGCACTCGGGTGTCATCGGCACGCCGGGGCCGTTCACGCAGGGTATGAACCAGCCGACGTCTGTGACGTCAACGCTGCCGCCGGGGGCACACACACAGGCCTGGCTGTTCTCGTCGCAGCTCTGATACGGCCCGGTGCACGGGTCGCCGGGCGACTGGCAGCCATTTGCCGTGCAGGTTTCCACGCCGGTGCAGAAGACCTGGTCGTCGCAGTCGTCGTCGCTGTCGCAGAGCGTGATGGTCACGTCGTCGACGATCAACTCCATCTCGGATGTCGGCGTTCGGCCCTGGAACATCCAGAAGTTGATGCGGTAGTTGGCGTCGGAGAGCGGCGGGATCTTGGGGCCGATGTAGGTGTGCTCCTTCATCAGGTCGGAAGGTGACGGCAGCTCGTCCGCATGGCCGCGGTAACTCTGGTAGAAGATATAGTCGGGGCTCCAGGTGAAATGGTGGGTCGAGGGAGGGTTTGTGCCGGAAAGTCCGGTGGGGAAGCGCACGCGACTCGACGTGCCGGGCGCGCTCGGCTGCACCGCGAACTGGCCCGTGTCCGGATCGGCGGCGTTGCCCCATTTCGTCAACTCGATGTCGATTTCTTCCGTGTCGTTCTTGTAGGTGAACAACCCCACGACGGCGTTCGGGTCGTTCAGCTCGGGATTGCTCGACAGCCTGGCCGTGTAGCGGGCGTAGCCAAAGGACTGTTGGGCGAGAACCTCTGCGCAGTACCAGACGCCGGCGATCTGACGGATCTTCATGTGGAGCCGGCCCTGCGTATCGACCCAGACGCTGTCCGTGCTGTCCGACCAGTAGTTGGGACCGGGGCCGCCGTAGCCGCTTTTGACGGTCCAGGTAAGTCCGGCGAACTCGATGGTTCTGGCATGCGCAGGGCCGGGAGTGGCCAGCAAACACAGCAGGCCGACCCCGATGCATTGTCGAAGAAAGCTAAGCGCCCGTAACCTTCCCCTGTATGCGAGGCCGCCGCGGGCGCACGAACTCGGGCTCCCTGACCATCCCAGCTCATACAGATCGCGCATGGTTTATCCCTATTTGCAGGTGTCTTCACGCCGCGGAACGCAGGGTTCCGGCGGTTTTCCCCATTGTAGCGGGTGTCGGGTCGTTACTTCCATGCGTCGCCTTGGGATTCCGAGGGGATTCCGGCCGCACCGGGAAATCCGCACATCCGCATGTAATTATCGCTCGTGCAGTCCGTTAGGGATTTCTCTTTCATGCCAGATGGATGGTCAGTCAGATCGACGGGAAACTCGCGGGGTCGCCGATCTTCTGCGCCGGCACGTGCTCAGGGGATCTCGGGCTTTGCACCGAGGGCCACCTCTTGCCCCATCAGGTCGCCGTAGATCACTCAGAACGTGTCCGCGTCCGGATTCTTCCACCAGCATATCGGCCGGTCCGGATCACCCGGCTTCACGCCTTGTCCGACGTGACTCCATTGCCCGCACGCGGCGGGGAAGGCGCCGTCGGCCAGGTCAGCCCACACGCCCAGAATTCCGACAAGGTCCTGCCCGGTCGGCCTCGGCGGCTCAGCCGCATCCAGCCGCTTCTCTTCCAGACCACAGCCCGCGGGTGGCGTCAGACTGAAGAGAGAATCGTCCGGTTCCACGCCGTACCTGAAGTCGTGCAGAACGATCGGTCGATCGGCCTCGGTGAACTTCTGCATGTGCATTTGCGCCCGCACAAGCAGACCCGTTTGCCTGTCTGCCCATGCCACGCACCGTTCGCCGTTCGCCTGGGCCTCGAACACCGAAACGGCTCGGCCGTCAATCTGTTCGGTGCCGCGAGACTGGCCCGTCACGTCGCGCAGAGGTGAGAGCGCAGGTCCATACGGAAGACGCGGCAGAACCCGGCGCCGATGCGCACTCCCTCGGTCTTGCATGGAGGGAGCGCTCACCTGCCCGGGTCCGCCTCGTTTCCTGCGCCCGCCTGAAATTGCCTCGTGACGCCATCGTCCTGCTTCTGGCGGGGCTGACCGCGGAGTCGGTTCGTCAGGGACCGGGATTCGGCCCCGGCAGGATCGGCATGTCTGAAATGGTCAGCCGGGCGGTGTTCACCGCGCGAGAAAACGTCGTCTCTTGGATTGCACGAGTTGTCTGGGTACGATTGCGGTCTGAGGCCTGATGGCCGGCAAATCCTGGCTCATATGATCGGCCGGCTGAAAGCGATACGGACCGGACGCCGTGAACGAAGTCAGATTGCGTTCCCTTCGATGGAGGCAGCGTATGCGATCAACAAGCGCCGTGACGTGGTGCGGTCTCGTTCTGAGCATGGTACTGGCGGTTATCATGGGCTGCCAAGCCGGTTCGGGCGGCGGCGGCCGTTCCGCCGACGGCGATGATTCGAACAACAACGGCGAACCTGCCGATGACGGCGCCACCGGCTCGGCGATGTTCGACCACTGGCGCACGCCCAGCTTCTTCAGAGGTTTTGACGTCGGCTACTTCAACTACGGAAGCGGCATCAAGAGTGCGGATGATTTCCTGGCCCTCAAGGCGACCGGCGCCAACCTCGCCCAGATCCAGTCCAACGAAGGCACCGTCGACTGGGCCCCTCCGTACGCCGCCAATCCGGACGGCGTGACTGCCCTCGACGACATGGTCGCGTGGTGCGGACAGGCTGAGCTCTACTACGTGATTGCCGTCCGCGAGGGGCCGGGGCGCCAATCGGTGGACCTGGACGCCGACGACACCATCTGGGACAACCCCGACGAACAACAACGCTACGGCCAGATGCTCGCCGACATCGTTGCCCGCTACCAGGACGATCCGTATTTCGCGGGCATCAACGTGATGGTGGAGCCCAACCCGCTCCGGATGGAAATCTGGGAGACCATTCAGACGCCGGAGGAGCTGGAGGCGGCGCTGGCGGACGCGGGCATCGACGTCAACGCGATGATGACCCTGTTCATCGACCGGATCCGCGAGGTCGATGCGACGTTGCCGATCATCGTGCAAAACGTGGTCTGGTCGAACCCGGAGTGGTGGTCACTGCTGGAAAAACAGGACGACCCCTACGTCGTCTACGATTTCCACACGTACGAGCCCTTCAGCTTCACCCATCCGGACTGCGATGCGGCGGACTGCCCGGGCGTGAGCTATCCCGGCGAGTACTGGGGTCAGGTGTACGACCGCGAGTTTCTCGAGGACATCGTGTTCGCCGAGGTGATCGCCTTCCAGGAGAGGCACCAGGTGCCCATTCTCATGGGCGAATTCGGCATGCAGTACCCGCAGACGGGCGGCGTCCAGTTCCTGTCGGACCACGTGGACATCGCCCTGACCCATGGATGGCACTTCGCGCTGTGGAACTACCGTTCCGATACCGAAGATGCCCAGCTCATCAATTTCGACTATGAGAAATTCCCCGACGAGTACTGGACCGAGGTCCTCGATTGGTTCTGAGCACGGCCCCCCGTGAGCCTTCCGACGCAGACAGGGAATCTCTGCGTCGAGACATGAGAAGAGCATAGGTTACGGGCAAAGAGCCAGTGCTGCTGCAGCACTGCCGCCCGCGGGGCGTGGTCGCACGCGACGAGCGTCCCGGCCCGTGGTCATGCCTTGCTGAAGTGGGCGATCTCGTTATGGGAACTCCCGGTTTGGAGATCGCGAGCGGTTCTGGTACACTGAATCGGTTGAGAAGCCAGAGCGCGGCAGAGGCCGGTGCGCCTCGGAGCGTTCGCCGCAAGGCGTCTTTTTGCCGACGCGGGCCTGGAGCATCAGGAGGAGGATGGAAGCGATGCCCACGAAGCACCATCGCACACGGTTGATCTTCTGCGCTGTCACGTGCTGTCTGATCGGGGGTCTCGCCACGCCGCCGGCGGTGGCGCAGTCTTCCATGCGCGCGTTCTGGGCCGACGCGTTTCACGAGGGGTACAAGAGCACGTCCGAGATCGACACCATGATCTCCATGGCGCTGACCGGCAACTACAACGCCATCATCGCCGAGGTGCTCGCGTATCAGGACAACGTCGGCAGCGGCCACGGCGCCTACTGGAACTCCGGCATCGTGCCCAAGGCCGCCGACATCGTCGGGGGCATCGACCCCCTGGCCTATCTGGTTGAACGGGCCCACGCCAACGGGCTGGAGGTTCACTGCTGGCTCGTTGCGTATCGCGTGTCCACGGCCTGGCCTCCCAGCGGCAACTCCGTTGTGCAGCCGGAGTGGATCATGGTGCCGCGGAGCGACATGGGTGACGGGCCGGCCACGGTTGACGGAAAATACACGCTCGACGCCGGCTCGCCCGATGTGCAGGAATACCTCGTCAGCATCGTGCGCGAACTCGTCACGAACTACGACATCGACGGCATTCATTGGGACTATATAAGGTACACCAACACAAACGCGGGCTATCCGGCGGACACCGGGTATGACAAGTCCGGGCTGGTCCGCTTCCAGAACATCACCGGGTACGTCGGCACGCCTCCGTACTCCGGCGAGACTTCGTGGGATGACTTCCGCCGGCGGGGGATCGACGAACTCGTCCGCCGCGTCCGGGCGGAAATCCCCTCGATTACGAGCAACCCGCGGCAGCCGCTGCGCCACACCGCGGCCCTGATCACGTGGGGCGACGCGCCATCCAACTTCGAATCCACCAGCGCGTACGGCATCTTCCAGAACTGGCGCTATTGGATGGAGCAGGGGTACCTCGACGCGGGCATCCCCATGTGTTATTACCGGGAGTACAACCCGCCGCACGACCAGTGGTACCGCAACTGGGTCGACGCGGCCATCGGTTGGCGCTATGACCGCCACATGTACATCGGCCCCGGCATCTACTTGAACAGTTTTGCCGACAGCGTGACCCAGATGCAGTACGCGCTGAACGCCGGTGCCGACGGGCTTTCGACGTATTCCTACCGCAGTACGAACAACACCGGCCAGACCTGGTCGGACTGGTATCCCTACGTGGCGGCGAATGTGTTCACCAGCCTCGTGCCGACGCCCGACATGCCGTGGCGCGATCCGGCCGTTGCCGGTGAAGGAACCCTTTGGGGCCGGGTCACCGACCGGTTCACGGGCGAGCCGATCGACAACGCCACCGTGCAGGCCGGACCCGGCGGCCCGATCCAGACCGACGGCAACGGCTACTACGTTGTGACGCTGATACCCGCCTCCCCGGCCGGAACCCCGTACAACGTGACCGCGTCCTACCCCGGCTACACGGACCGCACGGAGGTGGGTGTTGTTCTCGCCGGCGATGTCTCCAGGCTGGACCTCCTGCTGGGTGACTGTCGGAACGACAACGATTGTGACGACGGCGTGTTCTGCAACGGTGCGGAGACGTGCCTTTCCGGAACGTGCCAGCCGGGCACGCCCGTCGATTGCGATGATGGCGTCGGCTGCACGGATGACTCCTGCAACGCGGGCACCGACTCCTGCGACAACACCCCGAACAACGGCCTGTGTGACGACGGGCTGTACTGCAATGGTGCTGAAACCTGCGACGCGCAGCTAGGTTGTCAGTCCGGCGATGACCCGTGCGCCTCGGGCCACTGGTGCCACGAGGATGGCGCGGAATGCATCGCCCACGGGAGCGGTGATTTTGAACCGGACGGCGACGTCGATCTGGCGGACTTCACGGCGCTTCAGCAGTGCTTCGGCGGGCCGGCGACCCCGGAATGCTATCCGGGCAACCGGGTCGGCGATGACGGCATGATAGACCTGGAAGACTTCGCGGCGTTTGCAGGGGCCATGACCGGACCGTCTTAGCGCACCGGCAGCAGGCTGGCCTCCACAGTGCCCGTTGTTGGCGCGCTGCCTGTTCACACCGCGATTTCTTCGATCGGGCGGCGGATGCCGGTGGGGTTGTCACCAGCGGGCCTTCGTGGAAACGTCGCCGACGGCGCTGGTCGACGAGCAGACGCGTCCGCACCCCCGCGAGATTTCAGCGACGGCGAGCGCCGGCGGGCAGGGGCCTGCTCAAAGCGCCACGCCTTTGCACGCCGCAAGGACGACCGCGTCCGGCACGTCGTCGCGCAGCACCGTGGCGCCCAGGCCGTCTGGCAGCGTGAATCGGACCTTGCCGCCGGCCACCTTCTTGTCACGCAACATGAAGCCCAGCAGCTCGTTCTCGCTCAGCGGGGTGTCCAGCCGCACGGGCAGGCCGTACGCTTCAATGCACCGAACCACACGATCCGCGTCGGTCGCCGAAAGCAGGCCCATCGCCACCGCGATCCGGCATTCGGCCACCATGCCCAGCGCCACGCACTCGCCGTGCCGCAGGGCGTAGCTTCGTGCGGCCTCGATCGCGTGCCCCACGGTGTGCCCGAAGTTCAACGACGCCCGCAGCGCCGTGCGCTCCTGCTCGTCCCGCGAGACCACGTCCGCCTTGAGCCGCACGTTGCGCTCCACCAACTCCGTCAGGACGTCGGGGTCCTGGGCCAACACGCGCTCCCGCCGCTTTTCGTGCCACGACAGGAACGGCTCGTCGGTGATCACCGCGTGCTTGATGGACTCGGCCAGGCCGGCCACCAGGTCTCGCGGCGGCAGCGTCCGCAGGCACTCCGGATCGATCTGAACTAACACCGGCTGATGAAACGCCCCAATCAGGTTCTTACCCGCTCGATGGTTGACGGCCGTCTTGCCGCCGATGGCTGCGTCCACGTCCGCTTCCACCGTCGTCGGGCAGATGGCGAACGCCACGCCCCGCATCCACGTCGCGGCGGCGAAGCCCGTCAGGTCGCTCACCATCCCGCCGCCCAGCGCTACCAGCGCCCCGTCCCGGGCCAGCCGCATCTCCCCCAGCCGGTCGTAAATCCGATCGGCCGAGGCAAGCGATTTCGTTCCGTCCCCGGGCGGCAGCACCAGCACGTCGGTCTCCAGCCCCGCACCGCGCAGGCTTGCCAGCGCCGCGTCCGCAAACAGCCCGGCCACCGTCTCATCGCTGACGAGCAGCACCTTGGTCGGACGGGCCAACCCGGCCATCTCCGGGCCGAGCTCATGCAAGGCACCGGGCCGAACTACGACCCGCGTCCTGCTTGCGGAATAGGGAATGTCGAATGTGCTCACGTCGCGATCCTCCCTTGGCGGCCATAATACCGGCACGGGAGCCACGCCGGAAACTCGTGTGGCCGCCGGGGTTGCGGCGAGCGGTGTTCCTATGTTACTAAACCACAACATGTTGAGCGACATATTCCTACCCGCCGCCATTCCTGCCTTCGCTGGTAAATTCATCGCGTCTGGTGTAAACTGGTTGGCTGTGTGACTCGTATAAGAGTGCAACGGAAGACTAGAGACCGTTACCCTGCCATACGTGGAATGGAGTGCCTGACGTAAGTCGCGAGTCACCCGGGGTTTATAGCGGCTTCCCCGGTTGGATCTCACAGAGGTGAGAACCTACCCCCGAACGCTAAGTTCAATCCTGGTAAAGAGTAGTAACGGTTTCTCCATTGACGCTGCCGCTTATCGGAGTTAGAATCCTGCCCATGGCACGGTCAACTGCGGTTAAGACGAAACCCAAGTCGTCGTCCAAATCAGCTCGAAAGCCCGCTTCCGTCACAAAGGCTTCCCCCCGGCGGGTGACGGCCCGAAAGCCGAGCGGAGCCTTGGTGCGGACGTACAAGGCGGCTCTCAATTTTCTCAGCTCGCTGGTGAACTACGAGCAGAGTGGCCGATTCGGATACAACTCGACCAACTTCAACCTTTCCCGCATGACCCGGCTTCTGGCCGCGTTGGGCAACCCTCAGCGCGAGTTCAAGACGGTCCACGTGGCTGGGACAAAGGGCAAGGGCAGCACGGCCGCGATGGTGGCGGCCATGCTTCAGGGTAACAATCTGAAAGTGGGGCTGTACACCTCGCCGCACATTCTGACCGTGCGCGAGCGCATCGCGATCGACGGCGTCATTGTCTCCGAATCGAAGTTCACGAAGCTGGTGGACGCCATCAGCCGGGTGAAGGCGCATGGAGACACGTTCACGTACTTCGAGGTCCTGACCGCGATGGCTTTTCTGCACTTTGCGGCGGAGAAGGTGGACGTGGCCGTGATCGAGACCGGCCTGGGCGGTCGGCTGGACTCGACGAACGTGATCCGGCCGGAGGTGTGTGCCATCACGTCGATCAGTATGGATCATACGGGTCAGCTTGGAAGCACGCTGGCGGCCATCGCCGAGGAGAAGGCCGGCATCATGAAGCAGGGCGTCCCGGTGATCAGCGCACCGCAGCGTGGGGAGGCGCGGCAGGCGCTGGCGGCGGCTTCGGAGAAAATCGGGGCGCCGCTGCAGTTTACGGGCGAGGACATCGAGTTCAGCTACCGGTTCGAGGCCTCGCGCGCGCTGGGGCCGCACACGCGGCTGTGCCTGACCACGCCTCACAGCCGGTTCGAGCACGTCCACGTGCCGCTGCTGGGCGAGCACCAGGCGATCAACTGCAGCGTGGCCCTGGCCGTGGTGGACGTGCTGAAGCAGCGAGGGCTGAAGATTGACGACCAGCTTGCGATTGACGGGCTGGCCTCCGTTCGGCTCAGCGGCCGGATGGAGATGATCTGCGAGAACCCGCGCATTCTGGTGGACGGGGCACACCACGCGGCCAGCGTGCACGCCTTGATGCGGGGGATCGGGCAGAACGTGCCGTATGACTCGATGATCGTGATCTTCGGCTGCCAGCGGGACAAGGACGTGACGGGCATGCTGCGTCACATTCAGCTCGGGGCGGACAAAGTCATCTTCACAACGACGGGCTCACCGCGCACCATGGACCCGCACGACCTGGCCACGGCCTACGTGGACCAGTGCGGGAAGATGGCCCAGGTGGCGGAAGACCTGGAAGAGGCGATCCGCATCGCGGGCAGCGCGTTGACGCGTGAGGACCTGATCTGCATCACCGGCTCCTTCTACCTCGTGGGTCGGGCCAAGCGGCTGTATGCCCAGAAGGTGGGGCAGACGGTGGGCCAGTAGGTCCGCCGGCCGCAGAAACCGCCAGAAACGCCAAAACACACAAATTCATGGAACGTGAGCGGGCTGGCCGCTTTGCCTGTTCTGCCTGGGGTTTTGGTCCTAAGGGTATTCTCTGTCTCATTTCATGAGCGCGGTCTCTGTGCGGCCCGCCTTCGCTCGCGTCCCGGCAGATGCGCTGCCGTCCGGCGGAGCGGACCGGCGTGCGCCCCGTTCTCCGCTGCGTCCGACCTGCTTGTTGCGTGCGTGCCTGACCGGAATCGGGACGGCCCGAGCCGCGGGCTGGGACATGCGCCCCATCGGTATTCACGTAGTCGGCTCTGCCATCTTGTGACACTGTGCTACGATTCGGCATTGCAGCGAGATGTTTCTCGAGTGGCGAGGATGAGGGAACCGATAGAACGCTTGCCACGGTAGCACAGGGCAGCGACCAAAAGGGCACAACGCCACCCTCCGCGCTATGCGCCGGCATCGTGTGGCGGCGGTCGGGGAGCCGCATGGAAGCCTGACAGATGCCTCTCCCCTTTTTCCGTGCCCGCGTGAAACGCTCCGCCCTGGACCGCTGTGGCATGGGACGCGGTGACGCCGCGCTGCGAGCACGCAGAACACGAAACCCCAGAGAAGGCCAGCAAACATGTCCAACACCGTTACAATCAGTCCGCTGACCCGGATCGAAGGCCACCTGGCCATCCACACCGAAACCGAGCCTCAGCCTGGCGGCTCCGGCGTGCAGGTCACGCAGGCCCACTGCGAAGGTGAGATGTTCCGCGGGCTGGAGCAGGTTCTGGTCGGGCGTGATCCACTGGACGCTCAACAGATCATGCAGCGTACCTGCGGCGTCTGCCCGATCGCGCACGGCATGGCGTCGGTGCGGGCCCAGGAGGATGCATACGGGATTCGTCCCGTGCAGAACGGGCGATTGCTGCAGAACCTGATCGCCGCGGCGAATTATCTCCATTCGCACATCCTGCACTTCTACCACCTCGCCGCGCTGGACTTCGTCGACGTGACGGCCGTGCTGAACTACGGGGGGTCGGACCGCACCCTGCTCAAGCTCAAGACGTGGGCGCAATCGGCCCTGGACCGCAAGGATGTCTTCCCGGCCGCGCCGTTCCTGCCGCGTTACGAGGGTGACTACGTCTCCTCCGCGGAGATCAACTGCGCACTGCTGGGACACTATGCGGATGCCCTCAAGATACGCCGCACGTGCGACGAGATGGGCGCGGTGTTCGGGGCACGGCTGCCACACTCCACGGCGCTGCTGCCCGGCGGATGCACGCAGAAGCCCACGCTCGAGCGCATCCTGGCCTATCGCTCCCGGCTGGATGAAGTGCTCGCGTTCGTGGAGGACGTATACGTGCCGGACCTGTTCGAGGTGGGTCGGCAGTTTCCGCAGTATTTTGAGATCGGCCGCGGCTGGGGGAACTTCCTGGCCTACGGCTCGTTCGAAATGGACGACAGCGGACGGAAGTTCTTCCCGCCGGGGACGCTCATCGACGGCAAGTGGGAGGCGTTCGATCCCCGTCACATCAGCGAGGACGTCAGCGCGGCCTGGTACGAGGACGGAGTGGCCCGCCACCCGTTTGAGGGCGAGACGCGTCCCAAGCCAGGCAAGCCCAAGGCCTATTCGTGGGTCAAGGCCCCGCGCTATCGCGGTCTGCCGCTGGAGGTCGGCCCGCTCGCCCGCGTGCTCGTGAACTACCACTCCGGGGAGAACGGATGGGCGCGCAAGCCCGTGGATGCGGCCTGCGAGAAGCTCGGCCTCACGCCGGACAAGCTGGTGTCCGTCATGGGTCGGCACGTGGCCCGGGGAGTGGAGACTGTGGCCCTCGTGCAGCAGTGCTTCCGCTGGCTGGACGAAATCGGCGTGGACCAGCCGGCGGTGACGTCGTTCGAGTTTCCCAAGAGCGGCCAGGGCGCGGGTCTGGTGGAGGCCCCGCGCGGGGCGCTGGGACACTGGCTGACCATCGACGACTACAAGGTGAAGACGTACCAGAGCGTCGTGCCGACGACGTGGAACTGCTCGCCCCGGGATTCAAAGGGGCAGTCCGGCCCCGTGGAAAAGGCGCTGGAAGGCACGCAGGTGGCGAACGCATCCCAGCCGATCGAGCTGGGGCGCATCGTGCGGTCGTTTGACCCGTGCCTGGCCTGTGCCGTGCATTGACCGTGTGCGACGAACCAACGGGGCGGGAGAGTCCTTGGAGATGACAGCAATGGCAGAGATCTCGCGAAGGGAATTCCTCCGCATGGGAGCCGTCCTGGCGGCCGGCGCAGGGCTGGGAAGCGATGCGGCTCAGGCATTGGCGGCCGGACTGGAACGGGTGTTCACTGGCCAGAAGCGCGTGGTGTGGCTGCAAGGCATGTCGTGCACGGGTTGCAGCGTGTCCCTGCTGAACTCCGACGAGCCGGGACCGGTGGAACTGATCACGCAGGTCATTTCCGTCGTGTTCCATCCGAACTTGTCGGCGGCGCAGGGCCACCTGGTTACGGAAACGCTGGACCGGCTGGTCGAGGCGGGTGACTTCTTCCTGGTGCTGGAGGGGGCGATCTGCCCGAAGATGCCGCAGGCCTGCACCGTGGCGGGCCGGCCGCTGACCGACCTGCTTCCCCCGCTGCTGAAGCGGGCGCAGTTCATCGTGACGGCGGGATCCTGCGCTGCGTTTGGCGGCATCCCGGGTGCGGACGGCAACCCCACCGGTGCGATGGGCCTCAAGGAGTTCATGATCGACCGGGGAATCCCCGTGGAGAACAAGCTGGTGAACTGCCCGGGCTGCCCCGTGCATCCGCATACGATAGTCACCACGCTGGCCTACCTGGCGGGCGCGGGCTACCCCGCGGTGGATCCGGTCACCCTGACGCCGAACATGATCTGTTCCGCCTCCGTTCATGACGACTGCCCGCGATTCCATCACTGGCAGAAGCAGCACTTCGCGGAGCACTTCGGGGACGAGGGGTGTTTGTTCAAGCTGGGGTGTCTGGGCCCGCTGAGCCGTTCCAACTGCTCGCACCGTCAATGGAATGGGGGGATCAACTGGTGCATTCGGGCCGGGGCGCCGTGCATCGCCTGCACGAGCGAGGATTTCGCCAAGAGGAAATCATTCCCGTTCTATCGCCACGGCGAGAAGTATCACCCGGTGGCGTATGGTGATGCCGACCGAAAGGGGACTACCACATGATGCTACAGAAAGCCAGCCTGGCCCGACGGATGTACGTGCCGACCATCGCGCTCTTTGTCACGTCTATGGCGGTGCTGCTCGGTGTTCAGCACATATTGTATGTACGCGGCTTCGAGACCACTCTGGGGAAGATCGAAGACTCATCCTTGGAGGGGGAGCGTGAGGCCTCGAAGGGGATGACCCAGGGAATCTGGGCCGCCACCGACCGCTGGCTGCAAACGGGTGAGAACACCCAGTTTGTGGACTTCGCGAACCGGCAGCGAGAACAGTCGGACATCGGGGCAATTGCCTTCGTGGGTCTGTCCAAGACGGCGGAACTGGCATCTCCGGCGGACCGGGTGGGGACGGCGCTGGCGGAAGGGGTCTGGGATGAGGCGACCAAGGCCCCGGACCTGATCCTGAAGGAGGACCCGAAAGCGATCAGCCTGTATCAGCCGTTGCACGTCACGGCGGATATGCGGCGGCTTCGACCGGACATGGAGGTGGGGACCCTGTACGGGCTGCTGCACCTGGAGTTTCCCAAGGACCGGCTGAACAAGATGCTGGCGGATGCCCGCTCCGTGTTTGAGGGCCGGGTGAGGCAGTCCCTGACCCTGACCTGCGGAATGGGTGTGGCCGCCCTGGTGGTCATGGCGATCAGTCTGTTTCCGCTGGTCGTCCGGCCGCTGGTCCGGTCTCTGCGCGGCGTGATCGGGAGCCTGGCCAACGGCTCAAACGAGCTGGTGGAGATATCGCGGCAGATCGGCGGATCCAGCCAGCGTCTGGCGACGTCTGCATCCGAGCAGGCCTCATCGCTGGAAGAGACCAGCAGCGCGATGGAGCAGATGTCGGCCATGACGCGGACCAACGCCGAGAACGCCCGCGAGGCCGACACGTTGAGCACACAGGCTCAGGAGAACGCTGCTGCCGGCGACCAGACGATGACCCGGCTCACACGGGCCATGACCAGCATCAATGAATCGTCGGCCCAGATCGCCAAGATCATCAAAGTGATCGAGGAGATCGCGTTCCAGACGAACCTGCTGGCCCTGAACGCTGCGGTGGAGGCGGCACGGGCGGGCGAGCACGGCAAGGGCTTCGCCGTGGTGGCGGATGAGGTGCGAAACCTGGCCAGTCGGGCGGCGGAAGCGGCCCGCAACACGCGGACTCTGGTCGAGGACTCGGTCGTGCGGGCTAAGGACGGTGTGGAGGCCGTCCACGAGGCGGGCACGGCATTCGGTGCGATTGTGACCAGCGCTCAGCGGGTGTCGGAGCTGGTAGGGGAAATTGCCCGGGCCTCCGAGCAACAGGCGCAGGGCGTCGACCAGGTCAACGGTGCCGTGACGCAGATGACGCAAATGACCCAGGAGTCGGCGTCTGAGGCGAGTCATTCTTCGTCCGTGGCTGAGCAGCTTGGGGCGCAGGCGGAGTCGGTCAAGGGCATGGTGGACGCGCTGGTGGGCATTGTGGAAGGGGCCGGCCGCGCGCGCGAAGACGGCGGATCCTGAGATCAGGAACTACCAGGGGACTCTCGTTCCACGAGAGGGTGCGGTGCCAGGGACCGGTTCAGCGCGAGCCGGTCCCGTTTTGCGCGCTACGCATGTCGTGAATCCTGCAGGTCCAAGTCCTCGGCGGAGCGTGATGACCCGCACGGGAGCCGCNNAGCCGAAGACGGCGCGGCTCGTCGCAAGCCTGATGCGCAAGGGAGCTGGAGGCGAGACCCGGACCCGGCGGATGGAAACCGGATGCAGTGCGGTGCCGCGGGGTGCGGCTCTCGCGGTCCAGGCGGCGCCCGCAACCTGCCATGGAGACTGACCCGTTACTGTCCCGGTTGCAGCAGGCGGTGGCAGTCAAACACATGAAGCACCGTGCCTGCATCGGTCCCCCGTTCCGCGAAAGCCCGTGCCAGGTATCGCTCCGAAGAACTGGTCTGCAACGCGTGGACCTGCCCATCCATCTCGATTCCCAGTGGGGTTGCCGGGTCGGACCACGGCGGCGTCCATTGCAGAAGGGACGCCTTTCGGCTCTCTCCGGGGGAGGCCCAGACGAGCAGGAATCCACTCCCGGGGCCCGCGCACCACACCGGCGTTACGGGTCCGTCCTTGCCCTTCGGAGTCTCAATGCTGCCCACCAGTAGGCCCGTGTCGCGCAGGGCCTGACGCGAGGCGGCAACTGTCGCCTTCGCCTCGGCCCACCAACGATCCTCTTCCGACACCTCGGGCACGCGCACAAACTGGTCGAACCGCTCGATGCCGTCCGTTTCGCCGTCTCCCAGATACTCGTAGCTCGTCAGGGCGTTCGGCAGATCCAACAGCGCGGCGAATCGCGCCAGAAAATCGCTCGCAGACGTCGGGGGATTCGACAGCAGGTTTTTCAGCTCCCCCGGCGTGCCCGTGTCCTTGAGCAGATCCGCAAACCGTTCAGGGTGTCCCGCCAACCGATTCTTTTTTCGGGTGGAGATGGGCCCAAAATACTCGGGAAGGGAGTTGTACTCGTCCAGCAGCTTGCCCCTTCGATACACGGAATACGCGAAAACATCATCGTCGTGGACAAGCACATGCACGATGTCGAAGGGCAGTCTCCTGGCCAGGGCCCTGGTGATGGACGGATCCTGCCCGTGCGCCGACGGATACACCGTCGTCCAGCCGCGCAAGGTCGGGGCCAGCAGCACCTCGCATTTTCCCAATCGCACGACCGCCTGAATCGCTCCAAGCACAGCGCCGTAATCGTCCGTCCGAACATGAACTGACCCGTAGAAGGCGCCCATGTTCCGTCAGTATAACCGATCGCGAGGTCGAATCGACTTGCTGGCCGGCTTACGGTCTCACGTGGCGCTGGAAGGCGGCCAGTTCGGTGAGGTCCACGTCCTGGTCGCAGTCCAGGTCCATGCCTTGGCATATGTCAGGCGGCAGGGTTGCGCCCGGACCCGTCACGCATCCCGCAAGCAATGGCCAATCCTCTGCACTCCAGGCCCCGTCGTTATCGAAGTCGCCCCAGGCGGGCCCGACCAGCCCGGCCAGTGAAGCGGCGAACCGTTCAGCCCCCGCCACGCTGAAATGGACGCCGTCGGAGAGATCGGCCAGCGCGGTCAGATCCTCGCCCCGAATCAGATGGAGATGGCAATCACCTGCGGCCTGGCGGGTCGCGACCAGAGCGGCGATCGCATCGCGGTAGTCGTCCAGCGTGTATCCGTTGGAGCCGGGGCCTTCGGATGCAGACGTGATCGTGGTGATGCAGTGAATGGCCGTCCGTGGCTGAGCGCCCCGCAGGTTGTCCAGCAGTGTGTCATACTTGCTCACGAAAAGCGCGAGGTCGTTGTCGCGAGCCTTATCATTCAGACCCCACAGAATGGTGATCACATCGGCCTGTTGCCCCGACAGCATCCCGCCGAACGCCGGTGTGACTCTCGAACCCCCCACAGCCACGTTGAACAGGTGCCAGCCCTTGGACCGGGCCAGCATCCAAGGGTAACTGGCCGTACTGTCGGCCTTGGTGTCCGCGTCCAGCTCGCTTCCGTGGGTGATGGAATCGCCCAGGGCGAAGTACCGCGGTCGCCGGTCCGGCGGCAGCGGGAACAGGCTCGCGTCCGCATCCAATTCCAGATCCGCGAGGGTCACCTCATCATAGCTCGGACAGGCAATCTCGAACGTCACCGGTACGCCGGGCTGCCCGGATGGAATGTCCACCGCCTCCAGGTCGCTGACCAGTCGGTCAAAAACCCCGTCCTGGAATACGGCATATCCGGTGCCCTCCGTCACCACGAACGAGAGATGGTCGAAGTTCGCCCGGATCGACGCGCTGTCCGTGCGGAAGCGAATCGTCACGCCCGTGGTGAGGACGGCCACCGACGGTGAAAACAGATCCTGCGGATCGGCCAGCAGAAGCGGATCGATCCGGTCGAGCCGCACGGCGTGGGGTTCGGCATGCGCGAATAGCGCCCCGCCGATCACGATCCGCGGATCCGTGCCCGGGATGATAAGAAACGAATCGGTCCGGCGAAACCGGACCGCATCCGCGATGACCACCGTCGGCCCGGCTGCGTTGCCCAGAGAGATCGAACCGGCCGTTCCGGCTTCGAACGGATACGTGCCCAGGCTGACCCACGTGCTGTCGCCGACCTGCTGATTGACGACGACCGTTACGCTTCCGCCCGCGTAGTGAACGCCGAAGGGCGCGTTCTCGGCACGGTTCGAGCCCGCCACGTAGTGAACGCAGATCTCGTACTCTCCGGCTGCGGGCAGGTTCGGCCGCCATTCAACCTCCGCGGATGGAGTGCCGGCGGCGGTGCTGGCGGCCCAGCGGTAGTCGGGTCCGTACGGCGACCCGTACGCCCCCGTGTTCCAGGTGCCGGAGAGAAGGGTGAACGCCGGATCCGCGTTGTCAATGATGGTCGTTTGCCCGGAAACATGGGCCGGAGGCAGGACAACGGAGAGCAGCACAGACAACCCCAACGCGCGTGGCATAACCCCAGTGTACGAAACGGCCGGCTTCGATTCAACGCCACGCCGGAGCCGGGTCGATGATCGGTTCGGGCGAAACCACCTACCGGCGGAAGAGGCGGCGGGTGACCGTCTTGACTTGGCCGATGCGGGCCTGGTGTTCGGTCCGGACCCGAAGCAGGCTGCGCACGCGGGCTTTGAGCTCCTGGGCGTTGAACGGCTTCGTCACGTAATCGCTGGCCCCGACGTCCAGGCCGTGAACAATGCTCTGCGCATCGGTGCGTTCCGCCGTCAGGAACACGATGGGGAAATCCAGCATTCCGAACCGCTCCCGCAACTGCCGGCACAGCTCGTAGCCGTCGGTATCGGGCATCTGCACGTCCAGGATGGCCACGTCCGGGGCGCTCTCTCCGATCCGTTCCATCGCTTCGCCGGCGCTGGAGGCCGTGATCATCTCGCACGCCTCGTCCTCAAACACCTCGCACAGCAAGGCGAGGTTGTCCGGGATGTCATCCACCACGAGCAGTCGGAACGTTTTGTCGCTGTCCATAACACGTTCTCCAGTCCGGAATCACGCCCCTCCGGTTCACCACTCAGCCGGCGTCCGGCGATGCGGCCGCCGGGTCTTGGGCCGCCGCCGAAACCGGGGCCCGCCCCAGCTCCTCCAGAAGACCGAGCAAACCCTCCTCGGTGGCGGCTCGTTCCGGGAACAGCCGCGTGATGGATTCCAGCAGGTCGAGCGATTTGAGGGTCCGGTCCGAATCCACACCCTGCAACATCCGATCGGACGCCTTGCGAATCAGCCGGCGGGTCTCGACGATACCCAGGCGAACCACCGCCTGAAGGACGGTTCGAACGCGGTTTCGCCCGGCGTACGCGGGTGAGTTCGCCACGCGAATCAGTCGCTCACCCAGGGCCGTCTCGCCGGAGATCAGGTCGTGAATCGCCTCCACCGTTCCGACGCCGTCCACGTTGTCGGCCAGCCGAGAGTTCTGAACGAGTTCCTTCGTCTGGCGGGCGGCGCGGACGATCATCCGTGGGTCCGACTCACCCGGATTGACCGCTTGGGCGGGAGCGGGTCGCGGCCGCTCTGCCAGGCATGCTCGCATCTCGCTCAGCAGGCGATCGCGGGAAAGCGGTTTGGCCAGAATATGAGTGCAGCCCAGACGGCTGGCCGCCAGAACGTTCTGCTTGCTGGCGTAGGCCGTCTGCAGGATCACCGGAATCTGCTGAAGCTGCTGGATGGCCCTCAGCGAGCGGACGACGCTCAGCCCGTTCATGTTGGGCATGTTCAAGTCCAGCAGGATGATGTCTGCGCCGGGATCGAGGGCCAGCCGGATGCACTCTTCACCCGACCGGGCCCGGAGGAAGTTCCACACCTCACCATCCAGGAAGTCCTCCAGGAGGTCCAGGTTGTCCGGCGTGTCGTCCACGCCCAGGACGGTGATAGATTGCAGATCAACCTCGCCGGTCACGACGGCGTCTCCTCGCATGGCTGCGGAATGCTCTGACGCAGGGCCCGGACGAGTTGGTCCGCATCCAGGGGCTTGGCCAGCATATACGACAGGCTCGCCGACACCGCCCGCCGGCCGTGATCCCGGCTGGGATCGGCGGTCAACAGGATGATCGGCTNNTCCAGGCCCGGGGTCGCCCGGATGACCTCGACCAGGGCGAATCCGTTCATATCCGGCATGTGGATGTCGATCACCGCTGCATCGGGCGCGACCTCGCGGAGAAGGCGAACGGCCTGCGGCCCGGAGGAGGCTGGAATCGCCTGGAAGTCACGAGCCGCCAGCGCATCGGAGATCAACTCCAGGGCATCCGGATCGTCATCCACCACGAGAATGGTCTCGAACATGTTTTTCTCCCGTCCGCGTCTGGCCGCAGGTTCCAGTGACTAGGTCATGCTCTCATCACAGTCGTGCCTTGTCCCTCGGGTTGCCGGGGCGCGCCCGCTCGCGGCCGATTCGGACAGGGCTCGATCCACGAGTTCCACAAGTTCCCGGATAGTCAACGGCTTCGCGAGATAGTAGTCGCAGCCGGCGGCCAAACAGTCCTCGCTGTCCTTCGGCATGGCATTGGCCGTTACGGCAACGATCGGGGTTTCCCTGGATTCCTCCGTGCCGCGCAGGTGTCGGACCACGGACAGTCCATCCAGCTCGGGCAGGCGCATGTCCAGCAGGATCAGGTCGGGCCGCACCCGGGCGGCCATGTCGATCCCCTCGGGGCCCGTCCGGGCATGGATCAGAGTGTGCTCATCACCCAGCGCGTCCGCGACGAGATCATAGCTGTCCTGCGTGTCTTCGACGACCAGAATCGTGCTCATGGCCTGTCTTCCGATTCGCGGCCTGACGGTGCCCCGGCGCCGGCCGCACGTTTGTTCCATTCAGCCTGACGCTCCCTGCCCGGTTTGCACGAGGTTTGTCTGATGCTCTTCTGACGGCTTCTCCACCCGCCTGGGCAGCACGATCGTGAAGCAGGTTTCGACGCCCACCGTACTGCGCACTTCGATGCGTCCGCCCATCAGTCGGCACAGCCGCCGGCTGATGGCCAGACCCAGGCCGGTTCCGCCAGCCCGGCGCGTGGTCGAGGAGTCCACCTGTTCGAATTCGTGAAAGATGCGGTCCAGGTGTTCGGCTGCGATTCCGATGCCGGTGTCGANNGGTCAAGGTGGAGCTCCACGGCGTCCGCGCGAAGCAGCGGCCGGGCCAGCTCCACGCAGTCTTCCAGGACGTGACCCACGTATACGGGTGCCAGTTCCAGGTTCAGCCGGTTCGCCTCGATCTTGGAGAGATCGAGGATGTCGTTGATCAAAGCGAGCAGGTTGCGGGCGTTGCGGTGAACCTTTTCGAGTCGGGTGGCCCGTTTCGGATTCGGCGGATCAAACGTGTCCTGGATCATCAGTTCCGTGAACCCGATGATGGAGTTGAGCGGCGTTCGCAGTTCGTGCGACATCTTCGCGAGGAACTCGCTCTTGACGTGATTCGCCCGCTCCGCTTCCCGGCAGGCGGCCTCCGCTTCCGCCATGGCCTGGGCGAGAGTGCGGTTGACCGCCTGGAGAGCCTCTGTGTTCGCGCGGAGGGCCCGCTCCGCATGCATCCGCGCGGAGACGTCCTGCTTGACCGCGACGAAATGGGTGGTGTTCCCGGTTGCGTCGCGGATCGGCGTGATGGTCATTTCCTCATGGTAGGTCGTGCCGTCCTTGCGCCGGTTCACCATGTGTCCGCGCCACACCGAGCCGGCGAGGATGGCGTCCCACAAGTTGCGATACAGGGAGTCTTCGTGCACGCCGCTCTTGAGGATTCGCGGGTTCTGCCCCAGGACTTCTTCAAGGGTGTAGCCGGTCAGACGGCTGAAGGCCGGGTTCACCCATTCAATGCGAGCGTCGCAATCCGTGATGACCACTCCGTTGGCGACGGACTCCAGGGCCCGGGCCAGCAGCCGGACCGTCTGTTCCGCCCTCTGGCGGGCGGCGACGTAGGCCCAGGAACGAATCGCCCGCTCGGCGATCTGGGGAAGCGCCTGGATGCTGTCTGCGGATTTGACAACGCAGTCGATGGCTCCGGCTTCCAGGGCGGCGCCAAGCGCCTGCCCGACTGTCCCGTCCGTAAGAACGATCATCGGGCACTGGCCGTTCTCGAGGCGCCCAGGCAACAGCGTCATGCCGTCTCCGTCGGGCAGGTGGATGTCCACGATCGCAAGGTCGGGTGTCTGCCGGGACAATACGCTCCGGGCTTCGAGAAGCGTGGATGCACGGACGATGTGCCAACCCGGCTTC
>MTKZ01127935.1_pt1 | contig 22588 bp, 14 predicted proteins | sample 1042781 | NCBI WGS metagenome assembly MTKZ01 (sample SAMN06212207, study PRJNA360539) | anaerobic digester metagenome | biome: Wastewater treatment plant; material: sludge; isolation source: anaerobic digester fed with sludge from wastewater treatment plant | place: Denmark: WWTP Viborg ... | reverse complement strand
CAGCCGGAAAGGATGAGAAGGCTGGTTGTCACTGATAAGATAAGAAACTTGGGAACGACGAATGACTCACTCTTCATGTTCGCCTCTTGTCGGGTCTGCCGGGCCGGCATGCGGTTCAGGCAAAGAACTTTTTGGGAACATCGTGCGTATAAAAAAATGCCCGCGGAAGTCTTCGCGGGTTTAATGAATACCCGGCCTCCTAAAGCAATAATCTACTATCGCGGGCAACACCAGTTTAGGGGGAAGGGTCATTGCGGCGCCGGAGATCGGAGGGGAAAGATGACCGAGAGAGAAAAGCTCGAAAAGGCGATCGAGACACTGGAATCCCAAAGGTCGATCCTCGGGGACGTTGCGGTCGACACCTCCATATCGGCTTTAAAGGACAAGCTGAAAGCTCTTGATCCGGCGCAGGCGGACCAGGAACAGCGCAAACAGGTGACGATACTCTTCGCCGACATCTCCGGTTTCACCTCTATGTCCGAGACCATGGACGCGGAGGATGTGACGGAGATAATGAACCGCCTCTGGGAGCGTCTCGACCGCATCATCGTGAACAACGGCGGCATAATCGACAAGCACATCGGCGACAACGTGATGGCCATCTGGGGCGCCGAGACATCCAGGGAGAACGACCCCGAATGCGCTCTCCGCGCGGCCCTGATGCTGCAGGAGGAGATAGAAGCCCTTGACCGGGAATTGAACACGGAGAGCCGCCTCAGGCTGAGGATCGGAGTCAACAGCGGTCCGGCGCGCCTCGGAAGAATGGGCACGACGGGCGAGTTCACGGCTATGGGCGACACGGTGAACACGGCGAGCCGCCTCGAGAGCCACGCTCCCGTCGGCGGCATACTGATCTCCCACGATACATACCGCCTCGTACAGGGGATCTTCGACGTGCGCCCCACCGAACCGGTGAAGGTCAAGGGGAAAGAGAAGCCGATAAAGGCATATGTCCTCCTGCGAGCGAGGCCCAGGGTGTTCAGGATCCCGGCGAGAGGGGTGGAAGGGATCGAGACCCGAATGATCGGCAGGGACGCCGAACTCCGTAAGCTCCAGTATCTTTTCAAGGAGGTGGAGGAAACTTCATCAAGCGCGTTCGTTACCATCATGGGGGACGCGGGGGTCGGGAAGTCCCGCCTTCTTTACGAATTCACCAGGTGGCTCGACCTTCTCCCGGAAGGAGTCCTCTTTTTCAAGGGAAGAGCGACTCCGGAGATGATGAACACTCCCTATTCGCTCGTCAGGGACCTTTTCTCGTTCCGCTTCGACATCAGGGAGAGCGATTCAGCGGCGGAGATGCGTGAGAAGTTCCGCGCGGGGACGGCGGAGCACCTCGAGCGCGACCGGTCAGACATCATGGGGCATTTCATCGGGTTCGACTTCTCGGAGAGCGAAGCGGTGAAAAGCCTCCTCGGAAGCCCCAACTTCGGCAAGCTGGCGGTTTCCGACCTCGGCATGTTCTTCAGGTCGGTGGGAACGAAACCGGCCGTCGTTTTTCTCGAGGACCTGCACTGGGCTGACAACAGCTCCATCGAGATGATCGAACAGCTTTTCAACTCCGTGCCGTCTTCCAAAGTGATGATCGTGTGCCTGGCCAGGCCCGCCCTCCTTGAAAGGAGGCCCTACTGGAAGATGGAGCGGGAGAACAGGGTGAACATCGACCTTAGACTGCTTTCGCCGAGGGACTGCCGCGCGCTGGTGGACGAGATCCTGAAGAAAGTGGACGACATGCCGGAAAACCTTCGAGAGCTGGTTGCGGCGGGGGCGGAGGGCAACCCGTTCTACGTCGAAGAGCTGGTGAAGATGCTCATCGAGGAAGGGGTCATCGTCCGCGGCGAAGAGAAGTGGAAAATAGAAGCCGGAAGGCTTGAGAAGGTTACCGTTCCCCCCACACTTACAGGCGTCCTGCAGGCCCGTCTCGACAGCCTGCCGAGGAAGGAAAAGGTCCTTCTCCAGAAAGCTTCCGTCATAGGCAGGATATTCTGGGACTCCGCGGTATCGGAGCTCCCGGGTTCCGACCACGACGAGTCATCGGCCCCCGACGAAATATCACTGCTCCTCGAATCGGTCAGGAAGAGGGAACTTGTCTTCCCGATGCAGTTCTCTTCGTTCGCGGACTCGAGGGAATACATCTTCAAGCACGCCATCCTCAGGGATGTCACCTATGAAACCGTTCTTTTGAAGATGCGCCGCGCCTGTCACGCCCAGGTGGCGCGCTGGCTCGAGAAGAACATGAAGGAGCGGCGAGGCGAGTTCCTCAGCCTGGTAGCCGGCCACTTCGAACTCGCGGGAGAAAAGGAGAACGCCGCCAGGTACCTCTTTCGGTCGGGACGGGAGTTACACAGGATCAGCGCCTTCAAGGACGCGACCGATGCCTTCGGGCGCGCCCTAGAGCTGCTTCCACCCGGGAACGACGCCTCTCGAGCGGAAATGCTGGCGGAGATGGGCGACGCGCTCAGGTCCCTTGGAGAATACGACCGCTCCGTTGAGAGCTTCAAGGAGTCGGTCGAACTTTCCGCAAAGACCGGCGAAGTGAAAACCCTGGCAGCCGCCCACTGCGGTCTCGGAAGGATCGCGATATCGAGGGGAGAATATGGCGAAGCCCTGCCGCACCTGGACGAAGCGCTCAGGATATCGCGTGAAAGCGGCCACGAGGCCGGCGCGGCGCAGGCCGTGTACAACCTCGCGGACGCCCATTTCCGGCTGGGGAACGCCGACGCGGCTGAAAGATGCGCGAGGGAAAGCCTGGAGATCTACGAAAGGATAGGCGACAGGCAGGGAATAGCTCTTTCCCACCGGGTCCTAGGTTTTGCCGCGATGATGAGGGGCGACCACGAGGGCGCGGGAAATCACCACAGGGAGCATGGCAGGATATCGGAGGAGATCGGCGACAGGTGGGGAGTCTGCACGGGCCTCATAAACCTCGGGGAGACCTTCCGCAAGAGAGGCATGTTCGAAGAAGCGGTCGGCTGCTGGAAACAGAGCCTTCCCATCGCCACGGAGATCGGCGCGAAACTGAGCGTCATCATCAGCCACTGCAACGCCGGCAATGTTCTCGCCATGATGGAAGGTCGCGAAAAGGACGCGATCGACAACCTGAAGCAGGCTCTCATCCTCTCCCAGCAGATCGGTTCCGCGCCGATCACTCTCGAAGTGCTGGTCGGGGTTATGCATCTGAGGATCAGGTCGTCGCGGTTCGAAGAGGCCGCCGAACTTGCCGGCCTTGTTTCAGGCCATCCCGCTTTCAACGCCGAGATAAAGGAATACCTCGACCCGATATTCGCGGAGCTCGGCAGCAAAATGGAAGAAAAACTCCTGAGCGAAGCGGTGTCCCGCGGCGGCACGGGAAATCTTGACGAAACCGTCAAGGAGATCGTGGAAAAGGAATGACCGTGCGGTTCCGTGAGGAGTGAAAGGCTTCTATTTGCATGACTGGTTTTATCCCTGGCAACAAATTTATTTTGAAATTTTTTCTTTGTACTCCCGCCACTGCCCGAAGGGTATCCAGCCGTCGTTGACCATTTCCTTATAGAGGATCTTCTCCGCCTCGACATCGAAAATGAAGCATACGCCGAGAACCCTTCCCAGCCAGAACTGCACATAGATAAGCTTCTCGTTGATCCACTGGGCGCTGGCAAAATTAGGGCAATGTTGCTCTAATCGGATGTTTATCAAGTAATCCTTTTCGGTGAAGATAAATATGCTCGTCGCCCAAGGACCATCTTTGCTTGTATCCGGTCTGACCATCGAGTACCAGTAGGCATTATTGGGGGAAAGAACCATCTCCTTTTCAAGATCGATCCTTTTCTCCGCAGGCGGTTGGAATCGCAATATGGTTATGCTTCGGGCATAATTCTCCTCGAAAGGAGTGTGAAATATCCTCGGCTCCTTCCACTTGTCGGGCGGAGTATGCCATGTCTGGCAAAAAACTCCGATTGTCAGAAACTGGAAAACCGACAATAGGAAAAAGATTCTTCCGTGTCTCATCTCCGCCTCCGGTAAAATTATAACAGAAGGATCATTAATAGACTTTCACTTAAGACGATAGGCAATTTTCCTTCTACGCTTGAATCACTGTTCGCCGGGGCCTTATAATCAGAGACGGCGGGGTGATTTACCGCAGCGCTTTCGGATACAAAGAAAAGGGGGAAGCATGGGCAGGTCGGCAATCGTTTTGAAAGTCGCGTCTCTATTCCTGTTGAGTCTTGCGCTATGGGTCCCTGTGTGGTCGGCCGGAGAAGAGCCGCCGGGCAGCCGGATGGCTTCGCCGGTCGCGGAGCCGGGGCTGATCCTTTTCAGGACGGGGATATTCGACCCTGCCTCCGGCGTGCCGGATGAAACGGTTTTCGGCTTGTCCGGTCAGCGGGATTGCACTGAGGGCGGCCTTTTGTATGTGGTGCAGTTCGGTTCCGCGCCGGGCACGGTCGAGAGGAAGGCCATTGTCTCTCTCGGCGGGGAGATAATCGGCTATATTCCGAACAACGCCTACCTTGTGAGGATGGATTCCTTCCGGTTCTCCGGGCTTGCGAAGGCCGACGGCGTCCGTGCGGCTTTCCGGCTTCCGAAATTCGCGAAGGTAAGCCCGGAGCTTCTTTGGGGAGACATCGATGAAGGCCGGGTCCAGCTTATCGCCCCGGGAAACGCCGACCTGAGCGCGGAAGTAAAGGAGTTGTCGGATAGGTTCCCATCTCTCTCATTTGAAACGGGCAATGAACATCACAGCAGGGGATGCGCCGTCTGCAAGGTCGTTCCGGCGGACATGGCCGGTTTTCTCGACTTTGCTTCGGGGCTGGAAGACGTGATGGGAGTGCTTCCCTGGGATGAGCCGCGTCTCCTCAACGACGATTCGATCTGGGTGATACAGAGCTATGATACCGTCAACACTATCGACTACGCCCTATCCGCGACTGTCTGGAACCACGGAATAACGGGAACGGGTCAGATAGTCTGCATGATGGACACGGGGGCCAACCCGGAGATGTGCCAGCTGCGTTACGACGGAACGGCCGGGAGCGTTGCGACGGCGCAGTCACCGGCGCCTCCGGGGACCGGCACGGTGGACCTTTCGAAAAAGGTGATCGCTTACTACGTGGAGCCGGGAGCGGCTGCTTACGACGAATCGGGGGCCGATTTTCACGGCTCGCACGTCAGCGGGGTAATCCTAGGCGACAACTACGCGACGCTTTCCACGCCTTCGTCGGGCGGGCACGATTTCGGCGACGGAATGGCGCCGAACGCCCAGCTTGTCATCCAGGATATCTCGGGTTCGAGCGGCGACCTCGCCCTCCTCGGTGACATGAGCCTGCAATTCGGGCAGGCTTACAACGCGGGAGCAAGGATACATTCCGACTCGTGGGGAACTCATAACAGCTTGTACGACCCCTTCACCATGTACTTTGACGATTTTGTGTACGGCCACGAGGATTTCCTTTTCGTCGTGGGGAACGGCAACTGGGCGGCCGGCATGGCCGACGGCAGCGTGGGGTCCCCGGCGACGGGCAAGAACGTTGTGGGCGTCGGGGCGACCTCCAACGGCAACAACTTCGGCGCGGATGTCCTTATGTATTTCTCGAGCAGGGGCCCGACGGACGACGGACGATTGAAGCCGGACTTGTGCGCTCCGGGCGCCAACATCAATTCCGCAGATGGCCTGACGAATTGCTCCACGGCTTACAACGCCGGAACTTCGATGTCGGCCCCGGCAGTTTCGGGCGGCGCGGCGCTGATGAGGCAGTATTTCCTTGAGGGTTGGTATCCGGGCGGGACCAAGAGCGCGGCGGATTCGCGCCGTCCCTCGGCGGCCCTGCTCAAGGCGTGCCTCCTGAACGGCGCGATGGAGATGACCGGCGATGACCAGCTCTCATCCCAGACGGTCACGAGAGTTCCGAGCCTCGACCAGGGAGGGGGCAGGATCCACCTGGACAATGTCCTCTATTTCAGCGGAGACAGCCGCAGGACGCGCCTCTGGGACGTGCGGAACGAGAACGGCCTTCCTACGGGCGGGCAGACGGAGTACGCCGTGTCCATAGCTTCCTCAAGCGAGCCGCTGAAAGTGCATCTCGTCTGGACAGACCCGGCCTCCAACCCGATGGTCTCCTTGAACCTTGTCAACAACCTCGACCTGGAGGTCGTCAGCCCGTCGGGCGTGAGATACAGGGGGAACGTCTTCAGCAACGGGCAGTCAACGCCGGTCGGCGAGGCGGACATTCTGAACAACGTCGAGGGGTTTATCCTGAACAGCCCGGAGACCGGAATATGGAGGCTGGTCGTCAAGGCCATATCGGTGCCGGGGGGCTCGGGCGAAACTGATGCCCGTCAGGGATACGCCCTCGTCGCGAGCTTCGCGGCCTGTTCGTCTTCGCTGGGCACGCCGTCGGGGCTTTCGGCGCTGGCGGGAGGTTCTGGGATCGCTCTTTCCTGGAGCGCCCTGTCGGGAGCCGTTGGCTACGAGGTTTACAGGGCGGTCGGAAGCGGCCCGTCCGCCGATGAATATTTTCTGCTGACGCAAACGGCTTCGACCGAATTTGTCGACGCCGACGTGCAGGGAGGATACACCTACTGGTACAAGGTGAGGGCGACCGACGACTGTTCGGAATCGCCGGCTTCCTCATCGGTGTCTGCCTCCTTCTCGGGAGCGTGCGCCATCGCGCCATCGTTCGCGGGCCTGACCGGCGTCAACAACAATGAGGCGACTCCGAACTGCGACATCGTCCTGTCCTGGCCCGCGGGAACAAGCAACTGCCCGTCGGGAGCCACCGTGAGATACAACATCTATCGCGGCGAAACGCCCTACTTCACTCCGGGATTCTTCACCAGGATCGCGGCCGGTGTCGACTCGACGACCTACACGGACTGGTCCGTCCTGCCCATGAAGACCTACTACTACATCGTCAGGGCGGAGGATTCTACCTCGGGGAACGGAGGCCCCGCGAACGGGGGCAACGAGGAGAAGAACACCGTTATGATGACGGGGACACCGTGGGCAGCCCAGACCGCGGGGGATTTCACCGATGACGGCGGGGATACCAACGCGAAGCTATCGCTTTCGGGCGTGTGGAGAGTGACGAGGCTCCAAAACCACACGACCGGGGGCCGGTACTGCTATCACAACGCCGAGGACGGCTGGCCATATCTTTCGGGAGCCTGCTATTCGGCATCCACTCCTCCCGTGACGCTCCAGTCGGGCACGACACCCGTTCTCTCCTACTGGATCAGCTATGACGTCGATCTATACGGGGACGGCCTTGTCGTGGAGATCTCGACTGATTCCGGAAGCAGCTGGACGGTTATTGCTCCGGACGGCGGATATCCGCGCTACATAACGGATACGAACGGATGCGGCTACGCCTCCGGACAGCCGTGTTTCAACGGACCGGTGCTCACAGGCGGATGGCTCACTGCGTGGACTCAGTACACGCACGACCTGAGCGCCTACGCCGGACAGAGCGTTATAATTAGGTGGAACTTTTCCTCCAACGCCGGCTACGAAAATGAGGGGGTTTATCTCGACGATATCTCCATAACGAACGCCTCGGTAAACGCGGCCTGCCAGCCGAGAAACGGCGTCATATCGCTCGATTCCGATCACTACTCCTGCGCGGGAGACACCATCTCCGTGACGCTCCAGGACCAGGACATCGCGGGCCAGGGCACGAAGACCGTCATCGTCGGAAGCGAATTTCCGAACTCCAGGTTCGTCACTCTTTACGAATCGCCCGCGGGCTCGGGGAAGTTCTCGGGAAGCATCAACACGGCGACAGCGATCGGGACGGGGGTTCTCGCGGTCGCGAACGGCAACACGATAACCGCCTACTACACAGATTCGGATGACGGACACGGCGGAACGAATGTCGCAAAAACGGATACGGCTCTGGCCGACTGCGTCGTTCCGGTAATATCCGGGGTCGCCTTCACGAACCTTAAGTCCGATTCCGTGACCGTCACCTGGATAACGAGCGAGCCTGCGAACAGCCGCGTCACATACGGGACCGTTTCTCCTCCGTCTTTGAACCAGGACGACCTTGAGAATTTCACCACATCCCATTCGGTGACGCTCACGGGGCTCGACTTGTGCGCGCCATACTTCGTTTCCGTAACATCCGCGGACGCGGCTGGCAACGTCGCCACCGACACGAACGGAGGCGGCTACTATACCTTTACGACCTGGGGAACGGTCTACAGGCTGGGGCCGGACGGAGCAGAGACGGGCTCGACCGGCTGGACCATGACCGGACAGTGGCACATCGACACATGCAGGACGCACACGGGAACCTACTCGTTCAAGGCCGGCTCCACGACATGTCCGGGAACATACGATCCTCTCACCACCTCGGACCTGACCTGGAATTCGGAGATCGTTCTCGGACCTCCGGGATACAACTATTATCTCAGTTACTGGGGGTATTACGACACCGAATGGGACTACGACTTTTGCCGCCCGCAGATAAGCACGGACGGCGGGACGACCTGGACCACTCTCGGGAAGCAGTATTCGGGAGGCTATACGGGCTGGTACAAGAGGATATACAGCCTTAACGCCTACAGCGGGACGGTGAGGGTACGATTCCAGCTCTATACCGACAACTACGTCAACCAGGAGGGATGGTACCTGGACGACATCGAGATCTCCTGCATGTCGCCGTGCTCCGGCGAAGTCGTTTACGAATCGAGCACTCTGTCGGATTATTGCGGGACCGGCGGGACAGGCAACCACAACGGCGTGATGGAATCGGGAGAGGAGATCGTCCTCTATCCGCTGCTCAGGAACACCGGCATCCAGGATGTGTCCGGACTTCAGGCGACTCTTGGCACGACCACGCCGGGGATCACGATCACGTCGGCTACGGCGGCATACCCGGATCTCGCGGTCGGAGAGAGCGCCATATGCGAGTCGCCGTGCTTCGCTTTCACCGTGGCTCCGGATGTAACGTGCGGGACTCCCATCCGGTTCACTCTTTCGGCGCGGTCGGCGGACACGGGGACTGAGTGGGTGTCGGACTTCACGCTTAACGTAGGGTCCCTGGTCACAAGCACGACGGAGCTTCTATACGAGAACTTCGACAGCGTGTCGGACCTGTCGCTTCCGGCCGGATGGGTTCAGGCCGAAGTCGATGGCACGGGCGGATACTGGGGAACCTATCTCGGGACGCGTTCCCCGCCGGACGGAGGCTCCGACACGCCGCAGAACGTCGCCTATTTCAATTCCTCGGTGAACGTCTGCTGCATAACGGCAAGGATGTACCGCACCGCCGGCGTCTCGATCCCATCGACGGCGAGGGAGGCAAAGCTCTCCTTCTACATGTTCCATGAAAGCGACGACCCCAGCCGCGACGACCGTGTCCAGGCGCAGGTATCGGTGGACGGCGGAGCCTCGTGGTTCAACGTCGGGCCCGAGTTCCACCGCCTCGACGGAAACTGGGAATGGAAGCGCCACGAGGTGGACCTCCGATCCTACATAGGCTTTTCGGATGTCAGGATAGCATTCCTCGGATTGGCATATTACGGCTGGGACTGCCATCTCGACACGGTATCGCTCACATACACCGAAGTGCTCGGGTGCAGCCAGGCCGCGCAAAGCGCCGCAGATTCGGAGACCGAAGGGACGAAAGCCATATGGCGTCTGGACGAGACGGAAGGCACGGCCGCCGCGGATTCCTTCGGGGCTAACGACGGGACGATATCGGGCGCTACCAGGATAACGGGACATTCCGGCAACGCCCTTCATTTCGACGGGTCGGGAGCCGGTGTCCAGGTTCCGGACGCGGCGGACCTCAGGAATTCATCTTTCAGCGTGGCGGCGTGGTTCAGATGGAACGACCTCGGCACCGATGACATCCAGTTCCTCACCGCGAAGGGGCTTGAGATAAGCGAAATCCACACTGGCGGCGGGGCGGGCGTCAACGGCATCAGGTTCATCCCCGCGGGGTACCCGGAATCGCATGTGGATGTCGCGAACGCGCTTACCTCGGGCTGGCACCACGTGGCGATGACCTACGACGCGACGGCAGGCAGGACCGCGGCCTATGTCGACGGAACTCTCGTTGGCGAAAGGACCGGCATAACAGGGGCTGCTGACCCGGCTTCGGACACGTCCCCTTTCCTTATGGGGAAACGCTACGACAATACTTACGCCTTGAACGGGGATTTGGACGAGGTGGTTTATTTCGGAAGGGCTTTGACGGCCCCAGAAGTCTCCGCTCTCCACCAGCAGGGATTCGCGGACGGCATCGCGGACGCGTGCGACAACTGCCTCTACGCCTTCAACGCGGGGCAGGAGGATTCCGACTCGGACGGCATCGGCGACGCCTGCGACAATTGCCCGCACGGGATCAATTTCGACCAGACCGATTCGGACAGCGACGGCTGGGGAGACATGTGCGACTGCGCTCCCGCCGACTCCGGCAACTGGGCTGTTCCGTCCGACGCCGTCAACCTGCGGCTCACCAAGGCGGCCGGCGACAACCTTACCTGGGAGGCGCCCACCGCTCCCGGAGGAGCGGCGACGGTCTACGATGTCCTGAGAAGTACTTCGGCATCCGATTTCTCGTCGGCCGTATGCGTCCCCGGAGAATCGAACGGCACGGATTTTGTGGCGACCGACCTCACCGACCCGACCCCCCTGCTTTTCTACCTTGTCCGCGCCGAGAACGGGTGCGGCTCGAACATGGGGACGACATCGGGAGGAAGCCCGCGCACCGGGCCTGCTTGTCCGTGAGATCTCGGATTGATTTGCGCGAGAGGCATGGATAAAAAAGCCAGACGGGGAGAAAAAAACTAAATTGACGGGGGAGGGGGTATAATATAAGAGGAAAGGGAAAAAATGGGTGCATTATACTTTGGTGACAATTTGCATGTTCTCAGGGAAGAGATAAAGGACGAGAGCGTTGACCTGATCTATCTCGACCCGCCGTTCAACAGCAAGAGGGACTACAACGTATTTCTGAAGACGCCGAAGAGACGATTACATATGGTGATCAATGGAAAATGATCTAGTTTCAGTAATAGAACTTGCCAGAAAAAGTGGAAAGAGGAAGCAGAGTATTTTCAAGGTAATAAAGCGCCTTGGAATAGAAACCAAGAAACTTCCTGGGATGGATAGCCGGGGCCAAGCAGTTGCATATCTCTCAAATGAAGATGCGGCTTTAATTGAAAAACAACTAGATTCTATCAAAGAAGCTCCTTGTTCCCCTGATATTCCAGGGTGTTCAGAAAAAGGTGTGTTCTACTTTATCCTTTTAGAGCCTGACATTGATCCTTTGAGATTCAAGGTCGGATACGCTACTAATCTTAATGAGAGAGTGCGCCATTTAAGGTGTTCCGCGCCCATGTTAAAGGTAGAACGAACATGGCCTTGCAAACAGCTTTGGGAAAAAACCGCTATTGATTGCGTTATAGTGGGGTGCGAACGATTACACACTGAGGTATTTCGGACAACGGCAATAGATACTGTTATCGCCAGATGTGAGCATTTTTTTGGACTTATGCCAACACTTGCTGAATAGGATAGCCTGAAGGATGAATAACGAGCGCCCCGAACATCCCGATATTTCATCAGGGACCTACAACTTCAAAAAGGCGAAAAAAGAAGGAAAGAAAGCGAAACAAGAAACGCTGAAGGGGTTTTAGGGGGGGGGTAAAGAAAAATATGAAAGTTGCGGGAATTGGTAGGGACAAGCCACTAAAGCTTGTCCCTACTTCTGCTAATAGATTATCTAGTGAATTGAAATTCGTTGGAAGTCCTGCCGTCCGGGTTTATTATTTGGATTGTTTTTGTGACATTTTTAGGAAAATAGCTTTTCAGGATGGATGCCGGGGTGCTTTTGAATAAGAGCATTCCCTTTTTGTTGAGCTTGACTTCAAGCCCATCAACTGCAGTTCCGTCAACATACAGAACTGGTGGCGTGTTTGGATAGACTTCCAATCCCGATAAAAAGCCCGTTCCCTTCAGTTTGATTCTAAAAGGGCTGCTCATTGGCACGACATTGGTTATAGTCACAGGATCGTAATCACCCGCCAGCACCATCGCGTAATCGGTAAACCCTTCTGAGAATATGGACGCCAGTTTAACATTTCTCAAGGGCTTGACTTGAACAGGTGTAGGGAAAGCATAATTGCCATTCGGTGGAATGCCGAGGCCGTAATGGGAACCCCATCCCCACAAAGTCCCATCCGCCTTGATGGCGAACTGCCTTCCCACCCAAGTAACATTTGAAAGAGCAGGCACCATGACCGCACTATAACAATGATCTTCATCGGGATCTATCGTCCCGATTCCGAGCCGGCCATAGGCATTATCCCCCCAGGTCCAGACAGTGCCATCCGATTTGAGCGCCACATGGTCGCCTACGGAAACAATGTCTTCGAGACCTTCTATTTGCTGAGGAGTAGTGGCAAAACAACATTGGTCCGGGGGCGTAATACAATTTATAGGGCCCCATCCCCATACCGTTCCGTCGTTCTTGATTATGAATGGTCCGTCGAATAGTGCCTTTACATCTGTCAAATATGGCACTTGTTTTGGAACAGTTGAAAGGTAACAATCGGCGGGGTCCACTGGGGGAAATACTGTGCATCCCGAATTCCCGTCCCCCAATTGGCCCATCGCTCCTGAACCCCAAGCCCATACAGTGCCGTCTTCTTTAAGGGCATATGATGCGGCGGCCCCAATTGCGATAGATTTTACATTGGACAATCCAAGCGCCTGTACAGGGTCTTGTCTGCCATTATTGTATGTCCCATCGCCAAGGTTACCATCTGTGTTGTCTCCCCATCCCCACACTGTCCCATCGGTTTTCAACACCAGCCAATAGGCGCCACCAGATGCTGTGACCATGACAATGTCGTCCATTAGAAAACAAAGTTCATTCTGATTATCAGGACAGAGTTGAAACAGCTTCTTGTCCGAGCGGAGAAAGGTGCTTCCATAGCAACCAGCTATGATCTGAGTCCAGTTATCTACAATTGAATCGGAGACAAGCAACGGAACATCGGAAACACCATATTGAGGATTTCCGGGCAAACAGTTGCCGTGAACCCATATATGATCAGCAGTGGCTGTATTGGAAAAAACAAAAACAACCCAGAGCAGCATAAAAAGCCTTTTCATTTACATACCCTGCTCTAGTACTTGGCAAGGTAGGGATTGACCAGCTCTTACTTTAGGCCACTTTCCGCCACTAAGTTGGTATAGGGCACACAGAACATTGTTTCTTTTTGTTCCAAGAATCACGTAAGTGGTTATCCATTCCGCAGAAGGGCTTGGCCGCCAGCCGGTCGTTTTCAAACCGCAATTTGTACAGTTGGCTGGGATAACTGCTCCGTCCGCCATCGTTATCGATGGTTGTCTTAGTATATAAAACGGCATATGAACGGAGCCTTTTATTTTACCATCACTTTGAAATCTCAGAACTCTGGCCAGTTCCCAGCTTTTATCGGTGAATTTCGTATCGTTTTCAACCTGATAAATGAGAATCCATACGTACTTGCTGTTTAGCGAGTATGTCGTTCTAAGAAGCGAGAAAGGCGCAAAATCATTGTTATTCTTCCACCCGAAATTATCAGCACAGTCTTCAATTCCCCATGTACAAGGAGTATCAGTAGAAAGGTAGAAAGGATCCGTTGTGTTTTGGGGATTAAATCGAAAAGAAGTTGTCACTTCAGAAGAACCGAAAAAATACCAACTGTGGATGATGGCATCAAATTCATGGCCCTTGGTATAGACCCCGTAATTGTTATATTCATACTGAGTGCCGTTCTTGCACCAGCATGGTGGGGTAGTAGTTTGAGTAGCACAGGGACAGGTCAATCTGAATTTGCTGTTGAGTTGCAGGCCCGAAACATTTGGTATTGCGCTCCCATTGTATGTCGGATTAGCAAAGCGGATCTCAGCGCTCATTACGGGTAATGCCTGGCCCTTATATTTGCCATAACCACTGGAAAGTTTGGCCATAGGTATCCAGTTAGGAAAATCCTTTGTAAAATAGATGTAGCTACCTTGTTTAGGCGCTAACGGGCCGCCCCACTTTGGCACAGTAGTTCCATTATAATTGTAAGGGTAGTAAAAGCCAGTCCAGCTAGAATTGCTCAAACCACAGCCTGGTTGTGCCCCACCCTGTGTTGGAAGCCATTGGGCTTTCTTTTTAGCACAGGATGGCTGCTCCTGGTCTTCCCAACGTTCCCTATTATTAAAAATGTATCCATGGTCTATCCACAAATCATTTGCTCTAGCTGCATCAACCTGGATTAGAACACCATCATCTTGGGAATCAACAAGTTCTCTCCCGTCTGCGATCCATATCAGGCTTTTGATCGCCCCGCCATAAGAACTTTCTATTAAAGCTTTGATCTTCCCATTTGAGAAAGAAGTGACCCCAAGTAGCTCATCGTCCGGATCCTCAGGTGGTGGAGGAATACATGGAATCGGCTCGCAGAATTCACATGGAGGCCTTATAATCAGTGGAAGCGCTGTCGTCCCAATCAGGTTGTTTTCGGAGTCCAATGTATCCAAAGAAATGTTTGTAGCATCGCTAATCGGCCAGCTGGTAAAGTCTGTTTCGGGGAAAATAACCTCTTGAGATGTGGTTTCAACTACCGGGTTTTCGCTTCCACTGGCGTGCATTACCCGAATCTTGGCTTTTGAGGAACAACCTGGCGCCCCCCATCCGACTTTAAAAAACTTCTTCTTATCCTCAGAAATTGAACTGGTGGCAGAGACATGTGTTCCATTATCCTTGTCCCATAAAAAATATATGGTCTTGACTGAAATTGTGTCCGGCGGAAAAACTCCATCTGATGCAATGACCGGAATGTTTGTTGTTACTGAAAGATGAATGCCGTATGTTTTTCCTTTTTTCAGATCTTCAAAAATTATAGGTGTGGCTTGTCCAAAAGGAGGGAAATGGGTCTTTGTTTGTTCGAGCTTCCACCCTTCATTTGGAGCATTTTCATCCAAAAATCTGTATAATTCGATGTCAACTTGGATTACATCTTCTCCGATATTGACCAAGGCGTAGCTTAAGTTGAATTTCTGTTGTTTCGTCTCAACAGCAGATTCTGTTATAAGATCAGCCGGGCCAATTGTTGCCTGTGAGGTAAGCCATGTCGAATAGGTGTCTGTCGGACAGTACTTTAAAATCTGAGCAGATAAATGAAAAGAAGAAATGAACGCCAAAACCATAGCCATCACAACATAACGAATACGAATCCCTTTCATTGCACACCTCCTCTGATTTCAAATATATTCCTTGAATGTTATCTAGTCAAGGGAAACACATATCACTTTAACCTTTCGACTTCTTGTTTTAATGAATGTCGGTTATCAGGCACTTAATTATTAATTCTTCAATAGATGTTGATCTGCAAGTACTAATATATATATGGCAATAGGCCAGGCTGACTCGGCCTTTCGCTTTTGCGATTGATGAGCTGATGAGGGTCGCCTTCCTCACCATTGCCACCCCCCTTGCCTTCCTTCCCTCTTTTATTTTAAAATCTCCCTTGACTCACTAAAACAGCAGCATCGGGGATGTGATTTCGGGGAGATTATTCTTGGATCTGGCCGACTATTCCAAATTCAGGGCACTATTTGCCTCTTGTGAATTGTTCCCGGACATTCCCGCATTCAAATCGATGTGTGCTTGCGGGTCACAGACCTCTGCTTTGCGCTTCTGCATTCCTGCTTTATGCGTATTTGTCTCTGCTTTATGCATACCTTCCTCTGCTTGTTTGAAAGTGATGTCCGGGCGACTTCAAGCAATTGTCTGGCGGCTTCAAGCAACCATCGGGAAGGGTCAAGCAATGTCATAAATGTTTCAAGCAATTAACGGGAGGGCTAAAGCAGGCTTCGGGAGACTTCAAGCAGTCGTCCGGCAGGTTCAAGCAACCTCAGGAAGGGCTTAAGCAAGCATCGGGAGGCTTCAAGCGGAATTCCGGATGTTCATTCGATAAAGCAGGGAGGGATGAAAAATTCACGGGCAAGCCCGTTTTTCCTTTTGAAAGGAGGAAACGATGACCAAAACAAGACCGATGACCGGAATTTCAGACAGGCTGGCAAAGGCGAACGTCGCAATTTCCAACGCGCTTTCCGACGCGCAGATCGGGAAGCTCCTCGGGGAGTACGGCTATCAGACGCAAAAGCTCTCGGAGGGCAAGGGGATGCTTGAGGCGGCGGACCTTGCGGTGAAGAGGCAGGTGGCGGCGCACGGGGACCAGAAGGAGGCGACGGCGCGCTTCCTCTCCGCCGAGAAGACGGCGAGGACGGCCTACCAGAACCTGGCGCAGGTGGCGAGGGCGGCCTTCGCGAGGGACAAGGCGAAGCTGGCGGTGCTGGGGCTGAACGCCGCGATGCCGAAGGCGCTTCCGCTCTTTCTGACGATGGCGACCGCCCTTTTCGACAATGCCAGCCACACGGCGGAGATCGCCGAGACGCTGAAAGGCTACGGCTACGGCGCCGACAAGCTGGCGAAGGAGCGGGCCAAGATAGTTGAGCTTTCGGCAGCCGACCAGTCGCAGGAATCGGCGAAGGGCGCGGCCCAGCAGGCCACCTTCGAGCAGAACAGGGCGATGGAAGCCCTCGATTACTGGATGGGCGGCTTCGTCAAGGTGGCGAAAGTGGCGTTGAGGGACCAGCCACAGCTCCTTGAAAAGCTCGGCATCCTCAAGCGCGGCGGCAAGACAGCCGCACAGAGACAAGCCCCACAGAAAGCCGCCGCGACAAGAGCGGCCAAGAAGACGCCGAAGGCGTGAGACGCTTCGTTTCCCGAAGAGGGGGGCGATCCTCTCCCCTCTCTTTTGATGTAAAATAGCGGCATTCCCTTTACTGCACGTTAGCATGTGAGGGACCAGCGGGATAGAGCCTCCGAGCCCCCCCTCGATCCTATCCCGCGCCCCCCGCCCCGAAGCGAAAGCCCAAGGGCGGGGGTTCCTTATAAATTGATGAGAAGTCGAGGATATGGATCAAATCAGATGTTGATATTGCTTTTTTAGAGAAATGGGGAATTAGAAAGAAGTCTTTTCTCTCTTGACAAAAACCAAATTCGGAATAAACTGTTTTTGAAAGGTAAGAAATGGGACATTTGAAAAGAAAGGCAAAAAACATGAAGACATATCCGGTGGTATTATTTTTTCTTGTGTTATTCTCGACAGCAAGCGTTTCACTTTTTGGACAAGAATGTGAAATAGGTTTTTGGGGAGCAGACAACTGGGTGCCCTCAATAAGATCAACGAGATGTGGTGGGGAAATGTCGGAACCCAACAAATTCATACTTACTGCAACAAGCTATTATGTTCCTTCTGGGACATTAAATCCAATAGATTGGAAATTTTATATAAAATACTATCCATTCAATAGCGCCGGTTGCGGTGATTGCTGGATAAGTGGCTGTCATGAACATGACAGAATAACCGATGCTTCACAAAATGAAAAAATGCTAAGAAGTATAGGTGGAATCAAGCTGGTTGGGGATGTCGAATATAATAATTACCTCTTTGTTAAAGAACAAGGGTATGTTTCTTCATACATTGCAAAGCCGGAAGCATCCGGCGAGCTTTACTTGTTGGCAAAGGCTGGAATACCCGAGGCAATGCGGACAAGTAATTTCTGGTTGATGAATAGAGAGTGGCAAGTCGATATTGAAGAACCTCAGGACTATATCTTTCAAGTTATGAACTTGCCATATCATATTGAGGGATTAGTTCTTTTACCTGATGGGAATGAGGATTACATAAAAGTATGCGGAGACAGTTTACACACAGAAGGGCAAAACTATTATGGCCGACCTCAGATGATTAATGGTTTGACTCAGCTTGCACAGGATATTACAGATTGGTACTCTCTTATAACAACAACCACTGAAGATCCAAATGATGGAATACAGACAAGCCTAAGCATCAACGATCTAAGCTTGATGTATGGTGGAATATATGATGTTGACGCCGGATGGGATAGCTGTGGAAGAGGGCACCAATTACATAGGTTGGGAAAGTCTGCAGACATCAATACTACAAGATGTCTGGTATGTGTTGAAGGGCAAAGCAATTGTCCTGCACAGATAGATGGCTGTGGGGATAATGGTTACTATGAATACTATGACGAAGAGAACAATAAGATATCTGGTTATATTAAGGAAAAATTAGTTGAATACGCTGCAGGGCGGAATTTTCGAAGCTTTCATCCAAGCACTCGAAACAATCCGAATGCGCAGCCGTGTGACGATCCGCTTATACATCTGGAATATTCCAGATAAGGAGAGATGACGCATGAAAAGAATATGGATTGTTATTTTTCTTCTTTATCCGTTCCTGCAATTTTCTTATGAGCGGCCACCGGAACCCATTTTTGAAAACATATCTTTGGAAAGTGATGTTACATACGAGATGGATACGGATGGTACATGGATGTTTATATATAAATATATCAGTTCCAATCCAGCATCGAACACTGTTGACGTTGGACAAATGCTTTTTCCAATCTCTGACCCTTACGGAGATGTTGTTTTTCCCTATGACCGGAATATGGTCATTTCTGGTGGAGGGGAAATATACAGATCAAGTGCAGGGCTTTCATGGGATGATGGTTCTTATCCACCCCGCCCTTTTATATCTATCTCACCATCATTAGGCCAGCCGGGGGTGATCTCAAAACCTGTGAAGTTGAAATCATTTAATCCACCAACGTTGAAGTATTTTTGGATTTATCCTCGCCTTTTCTGGTATATCGAGCAACTTGCGATTGATCCCGATGGGCCAGAATTTTTAGACGACCATGAGGTTAAGAAGCAATTTTTAAGACATACATATTCCCTCGGACCCGGTTCCATCCGAGTCGGCACCTTTGAGCATTGGGATCAGTTGATTGCTGATGTTTTAAAATCTAAGGAAATCGGCTGGGTATATGACAACGATCTGTATACGGTGATTTATCAAAAGCTAACTACGGCACGGCAGGCGGCATACGACGGGGATTTGACAACCGTCAACCAAAAGCTCGCGGATATCATTCAGGCAATCCAAAACTCGACCCAGGCGCAAAGGAAAGATGAATTTTATTACCTGGTCTATTACAACGCGGATTCCTTGAAGGAAAACCTTCCATGGCCTTGCGAACCGAAGATGACGGCGACGCCCGATTACGGCAAGCACGCGCTGGGAGAGCTTCACCAAATTGAAGCTACATTATTCAATCAGGCCAACGGACAACCTATTGATAATGAACTTCTTACAATGGAGGTGCTTGAAGGGCCACATTTGGGCACAATCCAGGAAGTGTTGACCGATGCGCAAGGCAAGGCGACTCTGGGATATATCGGATATGCCGAGGGGATTGACGAGATTCAAATAAGAACCAAGCAGGGGACCTTTGCGGGAAAAAAAGACAAAAACGGACAGACCGGACGACCATCTGGTGTGGAAGTCCCCGTGATTAAAAAGACAAGTGAAGCAAAGCAGACGGATNNCCTTGCGCCAAAGGCCAGTCAGGTAAAACCCAATGACATGTTGTTTCTTGCGGCAACGGTTTACAACTTCGGCACAGTGGCATCACCGGCGACAAACCTAAGGTTTTACATGGCAAGCGCTCCTTTCCTGCCTGACAATTATCCTGAATGCATTTCTCTTGGAGACCTTTCGGTTGACGCCTTGGAGCCGGGGACCAGTTTTTCTTGCATGCAGCCTGTTTCAATTCCTTCGTCCGTAGTCGAGGGTACATATTATTTTGAAGCGTGTGTCGATCCCGACGGGCATATAGTGCAGTCGGCATATTGGAACGATTGCGCCTCCTCCACGGCAAGTCTTATTCTGGCGCTGCCTGGTGTTGTGCCTTTAAATCACCCTCCAGACTGTTCCGGGGCAGTTGCCAGTGTGACTAAGCTATGGCCCCCCAACCACAAGCTTGCTGGAATATCGATACAAGGTGTGACCGATCCGGATGGCGACGCTGTCACGCTATCGGTCACTTCGATAACTCAGGATGAGCCGGTCAACGGGCTTGGGGACGGCGATACCTCCCCGGATGGGTTTGGCGTGGGAACAGCAAATCCACAAGTCAGAGCGGAAAGGAGTGGCACAGGCAACGGAAGGGTTTACAGGATTAACTTCAAAGGCACCGACGCAAAAGGCGCGGAATGCACGGGTTCCGTCGCCGTCGGCGTTCCTCATGACAAGAAGGACACGCCTGTTGACGACGGGCAAAATTACGATTCGACCCTTCAATAATACATTCAAGATAAATATATCCAAAGGGGCAGGTTTTATCTCCTGTCCCTTTTTTTATGCAGATGTTTTCAGCCATCAGCCATCAGCCTGGCGTCAGGACTCCTGCCCGAAGGGCGGAAAGTGTTGTGCCCAGAGACGACTTCACGTCGCGGCAGGGCACATTCTCTGCCGGGAGAGTGTTCAGCGAAGCGAGTATGCGAGCGGAGCGCCTAAGAGAGGAGAGGATCGCTCCTTTCTTCGGGAAGCGAAAGCTTCAGCTTTCAGCGCTAAAGGATATACTTGCTCAGGTCCTGGTTCTCGACGAGGGGATTGAGGATCTTGTCGACGTAGGCCCTGTCGACGACGACTTTCATTCCCGCGAGCTCGGGGGCGTTGAAGGAGACCTCCTCCATCACCTTTTCCATGACGGTGTGAAGCCTCCTGGCGCCGATGTTCTCTAGCTTGTCGTTGATGAGCTGGGCATACTTCGCCAGCGCTTCGATGGCGTCTTCGGTGAAGTCGGTCTCGACCCCTTCGGTGGCGAGAAGGGCCGTGTACTGCTTCAGAAGGGCGTTCTCGGGCTCCTTGAGGATCCTCAGGAAATCTTCTTCCGTGAGAGGCTGGAGCTCGACACGGATGGGGAACCTGCCCTGAAGCTCGGGCAGGAGGTCCGCGGGCTTGGTCATGTANNCGCGCCGGCGGCGATGAACAGGATGTGGTCGGTGCGGACGAGGCCGTACCTTGTCATAACCCTCGTTCCCTCGACGATGGGAAGGAGGTCCCTCTGGACTCCCTCCCTGCTCACGTCCGGGCCGTGGCCGCCCGAGGAGCGTCCCGCTATCTTGTCTATCTCGTCCACGAAGATGATGCCCGATTGCTCCGCCCTTTCGAGGGCTTCCCTCGAGATCTCGTCCTGGTCGATGAGCTTTTCCTCCTCTTCGCGGATGAGCTGTTCGTAGGCGTCCTTCACCTTCATCTTGCGCCTTTTCTTGCCGCCGTCGAACATGCCGGGCATCAGTTCCCTGAGGTTGATCCCCATCTCCTCCATGCCCTGGTTCGAGAAGATCTTCATCGCCGAGGTGTTCGAGGAGGCCACCTCTATCTCGACAGATTTTTCATCCAGCATGCCGTCCCTGAAGAGTTTCTTCAGCTTGTCGCGGGTCGTGAACTCCTCGGGCTTCACCTGGTTCTCCGGCTCGGGGTTCTGCGGCGTCGGGGCTTTCGGGAGGAGCAGGTCGAGAAGCCTTTCCTCGGCGTTCGCCCGGGCCTTTTCCTTCACCCTGCCTATCATCTCCGACCTGACGAGGTTGTAGGAGATCTCGGTGAGATCTCTTATCATCGATTCGACGTCCTTGCCCACATAGCCCACTTCGGTGAACTTGCTGGCCTCCACCTTCAGGAAGGGGGATTTCGTGAGCTTCGCGAGCCTCCTCGCGATCTCGGTCTTGCCGACTCCCGTGGGGCCGATCATTATGATGTTCTTCGGCGCCACTTCCTCGCGCAGGTTGGCTTCGAGAGCCTGCCTTCTCACCCTGTTCCTGAGGGCGATGGCGACGGCTTTTTTCGCATCGTCCTGCTTGACGATGTACCTGTCCAGCTCTTCGACTATCTTCTTGGGGACAAGCGGGTCTATCAGTTTCGCGGTAAGGTTTCCGGTCTCGGTCTTGATCATAGGGTCTCCACGACGATCTCGCTGTTGGTGTAGATGCAGATCTGCGAGGCGAGGTTGAGGCTCTCGCCCACGATCGCGGGGGCGTCGAGCTGTGAATGCTTGAAGAGCGCCCTCGCGGAGGCGAGCGCGTAGGGCCCGCCCGAGCCTATGGCGATTATCCCGTCGTCGGGTGCGATCAGCTCGCCGCTTCCCGAAAGGAGAAGCTGGTGCTCCTTGTCGGCTACGATGAGCATCGCTTCGAGCCTTCTGAGAGCCCTGTCCATGCGCCACTCCTTGACCAGCTCGACGGCCGAACGCTCCAGGTTGCCGCGGTATTCCTCGAGCTTCGCCTCGAACCTGTTGAAAAGCGTGAGCGCGTCGGCGACGCCTCCCGCGAAACCGGCAAGGACCTGATCGTGGTAGAGCTTCCTCACTTTTCTCGAAGTGGCCTTCAGGACGGTGCTCCCGAAAGTGACCTGTCCGTCCGCGCCCATCGCCATCTTTCCGTCCTTGCTGACGCACAGGACCGTCGTTCCCCTGAATTCGGACATGTTATTCTCCCGTAAGATACGCCTGTTATTTGCGCGTTCTTTTCCTGGAACCGTTCTTTTTTTCCTGCTCGACCTTTTTAGCCTTCGCAAGTGAGAGGCAAAGCTTCCTGAGCATTGCGACTCTTTTCATTCTCTTGTCTATGGCGGCGGGCGTCAGGTCAATCTTCATCGTCGATCTCCTTCAGGTAGGCGATGTCAT
>MTKZ01002715.1_pt1 | contig 22604 bp, 26 predicted proteins | sample 1042781 | NCBI WGS metagenome assembly MTKZ01 (sample SAMN06212207, study PRJNA360539) | anaerobic digester metagenome | biome: Wastewater treatment plant; material: sludge; isolation source: anaerobic digester fed with sludge from wastewater treatment plant | place: Denmark: WWTP Viborg ... | reverse complement strand
CGCAGCCGAAGGATCTCTCCTGCGTCTGAATGCATCCAGCCAGGGGAGATTCCTCGCTGCGGCTCGGAATGACAACGAGCGGTGGTGGCTGTCGCACCACAGTACAGGACACATCACGCTGGTCGGAGCATTGAGTGGCGCGTCAACGGCAATCTGTCCGGCGGGCGTCTCCTTCCTCTGTCATCCTGCGTGGTGCGTTAACGCCGACCCGCCGGATCGGCAGTATCCCTCTGTGCCTGTCATCCTGAACCGCAGTGAAGGATCTCCCCCGCGCTGCCGCGCACGGACGCAGGAGAGATTCTTCGCGGGCCGGACGCGCAATGTCGACTGCCGCCCCCATCCCTCCGCCACCGAAAGGAGCGTCCGTGGCCGTCAAGTCAATCTTCCTCGACCCTAGCCGCTGTATCGGCTGCCGCGCCTGCGAGGCTGCCTGTCGGGAATGTGACACACACAAGGGTGAGAGCATGATCATGGTCGATTTCATCGACCGTGGCACGAGTGTCGCGACCCAGCCGACGCTCTGCATGCATTGTGAGGACCCGGTCGCCCCGTGCGCTCAGGTCTGCCCGGTGATGGCGATCCTGATTACGCCGGATGGCGTCGTCCAGCAAGCCGAGCCGTCGCGTTGCATCGGCTGCCGCAACTGCGTCTATGCCTGCCCCTTCGGGGTGCCGAAGTTCGACATCGAGGCTCGGCTGATGAAGAAGTGCAACCTGTGCTACGACCGAACCAGCCAGGGGCTACAGCCCTGGTGCGCGCAGGCCTGCCCGACGCAGGCAATCTGGTACGGGGACTATCAGGAGTTCATCAACCAGCGCGAGGGGCGCGCAGTCGAGGTGACCAGCTTTGGGCCGCAGTCGGTGCGGACCAAGAACTACCACGTTGTGCCGGCCGATGAGCCACGGTTGGACGTCACGCTATTGCTGATGGAGGCCGACGGGCGGGTTGTGCAAACCGGCGGCGCCGACGAGGAGGCATGGGTGCTATGAAGCAAGCGGACGACGAGCTTCTCAGTCCTCGCAATCGCGACGAACGTTGGAACGTCGCGTTTCCCTTCGGCTGGGACGCCGACGACGCCGTCTCGCGCCGCCAGCTCCTGCGCTGGGCCGTGATGACTTCCGGCGCGCTCTTCGCTGCGACGGCCGGCCTCGCCGGTCTTGGCCTCTTCCGCGACCGACGCACGGTCGATTTCCAGAAGATCATCAAGGCGAATGACGTCGCTGTTGGCGAGGCGCACTACTTCAGCTATCCAGGCACGACCAACCCGGACCCGAGTAACGACCACCACGGCATCCTCCTGCGTCTCACAAACGACCGTTTTGTCGCCTACAACGGCAAGTGCACCCATCTGTCTTGCGCTGTCTACTGGAATGCCGATCGGGGGATCTTGCACTGCCCCTGTCACAATGGGTCATTTGATCCGGAGACCGGCGACCCGATCGCCGGCCCGCCGACCAGACCGCTACCGAAGATCGCGCTCCAGCAGGAGAACGGAGTCATCTACGCGCTGCAGGTGGCGCCATGATCGACCAGACCGACCGCGATGATCGCCAACTCGCAATCCCAACCAGCTCCGAGGGGCGCCGCCCGTCCGTTGGCCAGACGGGCCTTGTCATGCTCGGCCTGGCCGTCGGCATCCTCCTGATGTCGTTGCAGCTCTGGCTACTGACGCTGGCCTTCGACTTGTACCAGCTGAATGACGACCGCGGCACGGTGCTGGTGGCGATCTTCTCCGGTCTCGTCTTCCTTGGCGGGGTGATCATGCTGCGATTGCTCGGCTGGCCACAGCGCCCTCCCCGGCGCGGGTCGCGGTGAACCGATCGTCCGGGGCAATGTCCGAGCCGCCGGAAGACGATAATCGACTCGCATATGGGCCGATCGGCGGGCATCTCGCGGCGATCCTCCATGGGTTGCTCGTTCGCTTCCGCTTCGCGTCGATGGTTACGCGCCACGATGCGCGCTGGATGCTGGCGATCTTCAGCTTCGTCAATGGCTGCCTGTCGATCGCGATCATGGCGATGGCGGCGCTGGTCAGCGGCCAGCCGTTCATCTTTCCCTCGCTCGGGCCGACTGCATTCCTGTTCTTCTATGCGCCGTTGACACCGCCGGCCAGCCCGCGCAATGCCTTCATCGGACATCTGATCGGCTCCGCGGCCGGCTATTTCAGCCTGTTTGCCTTTGGCCTGCTCCACGAGGGGCCGGCGTTGGCAACCGGCGTCACTGGTAACCGGGTCGCTGCGGCGGCGCTCTCGCTCGGGCTGACGAGCGCGCTGATGGTGCTGGCGAGAGCGCCACACCCACCGGCCGGCGCGACGACGCTGATCATCTCGCTCGGTATCCTCCGCGATCTGGACCAGATTGCGATCCTGATGGTTGCTGTCGTCCTGCTGACGATCCAGGCTATTGCGATCAACCGCCTCGCCGGCCTGCCTTACCCGCTCTGGGACATCCCGCCAGCGCCCGGGCGCCGGGACGGGGGATAGGCGCGGTCAGCGATAGATCGGCAGATGGGGTACGGTATGCTCCAGTGACAGGATGACATCGTGGAGAGGGGTGATGGGATGGATCACGAATCGGTGCTGGCGGTCTTCGACCTCGATCAGGAAGTCGATCGTTTCCTGCCTGGCGGTGGACACAGTGGCCGGCGGGCGCAGATTCTGGTCAAAGCCGACCGGTTGAGAGTCGTGCTGGTGACGATGAATGCCGGGGTCGAGCTGCACGAGCACACCGCGCCCGGGCCGATCACGATCCAGACCCTGCGCGGGCGGATGGCAGTCTCCGTCGGAACCGGCGAAGTCACGCTCGACGTCGGCGCGATGATCGCCATTGTCGAGGGCGCCCCGCACTCCGTCCGGGCAGTCGAGGATGGCGCGTTCCTGCTGACGATCGGCTACCCGTCGGCTCGGGCTGCTGCCGCCGACGATCATCTGCCGTTCGACCGCGAGTAGTCGCGCGCCGTCTATTGCTCGGTTGGCACCGGCAGCGACGTCCCCTGGACACCGTCGAGCGCCTCGGCGTGCTGGAGCGTCAGGTCGCGCCGCGGGCCGTAGTGGCGGCGTAGCCAGGCGCTCAGCCCGTCCAGCCCGGGGAAAAGCACACGTTCGGTGATGTTGGCCTGGTCGAGCTTATCGCGGATCTCCCACTTCAGGCCGGCCGGGATGATGACTCGTCGCAGCAGCTCCGGGTGTTCCAGCAGCCAGTCATCGAGGCTCAGACGCGGGCTGGAGAGTAGCGAGAAGAGCGCGTACTGGTTGACGATCCGGTTGTCGAGCGAAGGCGGCTCGAAGAAGGTCACGAACTGGCCGCCAGCCGCAAGCGCGTCGAAGGCCGGCAGTGACGCCGCCGCCCGCTGAAGCATCTCCGCCGTGAAGACGTTGGCCCCCTCGTCGTCCAGCACCGCCCGGAGACCGATCGGCAGAAAGCGCTTCGTCTCGACATAATCGACACACCAGATCAGCCCATCGGTGTCGAAGTGGTCGAGGGCGGCGGTCGCGAAGTGCATCGCGACGAACGGTGAATAGGTCCAGTCGAGCAGGCGAGTCGGCAGCCCATGGTGTTGGGCGACGGCCAGCCAGTGCCAGGTCGAGTCGATCGGGATGCGGTCGATCATCTCCATGTGCGCGTACTTGCGGAAGTTGCGCAGCAGATGGCCCTCCAGCTGCTGGTAGGGTCCGCCGAGGCGCATCAGGCTGGTGTTCAGCGTCGAGAAGGCGGCGTTCGAGACGCCGCGAAAGACATCGTCAGAACGGAAGCGCCCGATACCCGGCTCCCACGACCCGGCATAGAGGGTATCGACCAGCTCGTCCCAGCTCGCGACCCGTATCTCCTGCATTTCGCCCCTCGTCCTTCGCCCGGCCTGATTGATGCTCACAACGGTACACGCTGGCCGACCTGTCGCGAATCTGTTACGCCAGGCGCGCCTTTGTCACCCGTTCGTCACTCGCTGGAGACTACCCTTCCAACGGGTGAGATCGCCCACCCGATGGTAACGAAGGGGGCCGAGCCGTGACCACGCTGGTAATCCCGCTAAGCGATCCGCAGGTTGATCTCGACGGGATCGCCGCGCGAGCGATCGACTGCACGCGGATGATTCCGGGTGGCGATGATGCCGCGGTCGTCGTCGTCTCCGCGGTTTCGCGCGACGAGCAGGCCGCGCCACGCCAAGGCTACCTGGACGGTGTCGCCGGGTCGATCGGCGAACGGGCGCGGTCGCTCGTCGAGTACGGTGATCCCGCTGTGGTCATCCTCGATGCCGCCGCCGAGGTTGAGCATCCTGTCATCGTGATGGCCAGCCATGGCCGGCGTGGTGTCGAACGCAAAGTGCTCGGCAGCGTCGCCGGCCGCGTCGTCACCGGCGCTCGTTGCCCGGTGGTCATCCTGCCCGGCGTCACCGTTGCCTGTCCCGTCCGGCTTCGTCACGTCCTCATCCCGATCGATTCGTTGGAGAAGGCTGGCGACCTGGTCGAGGCGGTAATCGAGCTGCTCGGCCCACAGCGAGATATTGCCCCGACGCTCCATCTCCTCGACATCGCTGATCCGACGCCGCCGCGGCCGGCAATCGTTCACGGGGAGGCGTTCGAGAGTAGCCACGAGGTGCCGGCGCATGCGCTGCGGAGAGTCGCCGAAAACGCCGCGCGCGACGGCCTGTCGGCGACGTGGGAGGTCAGGATCGGCGATCGTGCTCGCCAGACAGCAGTGGCGGCACGCGAGGGCGAAGCCGACCTCATCGTGCTGGCGGCGCGAAGTCAGGTCGATATCGAACGGACACTGGCCGGCCTTCTCGCCGAGCTTGTCAGCCAGCAGCTGCCTGTTCCGGTCCTCGTGCTGCCGCCGGCCTGGTTGCGCTCTCGCGATGCGCAGACGCCGATAAACACCGCGTGGGCCGGCTGAGCGGCAGTTATCGACGTCTCAGCGTCAGATCACCTGCCCGTAAGCGCTGGAATGTATCGTTTCCGTGACCGCGGCATCAGCTTTGCGTTGTCATAGTATGGGAGAGGATCGCGCGGGGCGGTCCGGCGCCCGGGATCGAACAGGAGCCTCGCTCGTGAACATGGCAAGTCTCGCGCTCAGTGTCACGATAGCCGTCCTCGCGGTCGCGCTTCTGACCCTCCTCTATTGCCGGTCGCGCGTGTCACGGAACGGGGTGGATCCCATCGTTGGCCTCCAGCGCCATGGCCGCACGTACTATGTTCCCCGCTCTCTGCTCGAAGAACACCAGCCAGACGGCGTCGCCTCGGCGCTAACCGCCGCCGGCCGCGTCGCCCTTCTTGTCGCGCTCGGCAGCGCGCTCCTTGTCGCAGCTTTCGTCCGTTTCGCCTGATCATCTCACGTCGCAGAATCTGATCCTCGTCATCTGCTTGTATCACTTCACGCCAGTGATATAGTTCCACACCGTGGAACTATCTATGGTGTTGGAACAACACCATTCGAGCGCAGGGGTGATCATGACCGGGACGCGAGAGGATCTGACCCGCCGCTTTGTCGAGCTGGCGGGACGAATACGGTCCGGGATGGCGCGGCGGCGCTACGCCGCCGAGTGGTCGCAGTTCGACCTGACGATGCCCCAGCTTCGGTCGCTTGCGCTGCTGTTCACCGGCCCGCAGCGGATGAGCGCGATTGCGGAAGTGCTTGGCACGAGCCTGCCGGCAACAACCAGCCTCATTGACCGGATGGTCGACAAGGAGCTCGTCGAACGGGTGAGCGATGCCGCCGATCGGCGTGTCGTCGTCTGCCGGCTGACACCGGCCGGCCAGCGCGAGGTCGAGCGCTTGCATGGCATCAGTCATGCGCGCCTCGATGAGCTCGTCGAGGTTCTGACCGACCCGGAGCTGGCTGTGGTCGTCGATGCGTTCGAGATTATGGCCAGCGCGGTCGAGCGACTGGAACATCGCCGGCCGACAGAACATGGCGCGGCGTGCTCGCTGCGCTACGTAACCGCTCAGCAGGCGGACTAGCAGGAGGCACCCGACGTTGGAATCGATCTCCTCAACCACGCACGAGGCCAACTCCCCATTCGACGAGGCCCGCGACTCACGCTGGAAGATAATCTCGATCGTGGCCGCGGTCATGCTCGGCATGCTGCTATCGTCACTCGACCAGACCATCGTTGGCACAGCGATGCCGCGCGTTATCGCGGATCTCCATGGTCTCGAGCACTATGCCTGGGTCTTCACCGCCTACATGCTGGCCTCGACGGTCAGCGTGCCGATCTACGGCAAGCTCTCCGACATCTATGGCCGCCGGCCGTTTTATATGCTCGGTATGGTCATCTTCCTGCTTGGCTCGGCCCTGTCGGGCATGGCGCAGAGCATGCCGCAACTCATCCTGTTTCGCGGCATCCAGGGGCTCGGCGCGGGGGCGATGATGCCGATCGCGATGGCGATCATCGGCGACGTCTTCCCGCCGGCCGAGCGTGGCAAGTGGCAGGGGCTGTTGATGTCCGTCTTCGGGTTGACGACGATCGTCGGCCCGACCCTCGGTGGGTGGCTCACCGATAACTGGGGCTGGCGTTGGGTGTTCTACGTCAACATGCCGGTTGGCGTGCTGGCGCTCATCGTCGCCGGACTGGCCCTGCCGCGCAAGGTCACTCGCCGGTCGCACACAGTCGACTACCTCGGCGCAGCCGCGTTGGTCGCGGGGACAGTCCCGCTGCTGCTTGGCTTCTCCTGGGCTGGAACGGAGTATGCCTGGGGCTCGCCGCAGATCATTGGCCTGCTCGTCTTCGCTGTCATCGCGCTGGCTGCATTCGTCGTTATCGAGACGAAGGCGGCCGAGCCAATCATCAGCCCCCGATTGTTCCGCAACCAGATCTTCCGTGTCTCGTCATTGGCTACGTTCCTGACAGCGGCAGGAATGTTCGGCGCGACCCTCTACCTGCCGCTCTTTATCCAGGGAGTGCTGGGCAAGAGCGCGACGAACTCCGGCGCAGTGCTGACCCCGATGATGCTCGGCTTCATCGTCAGCAGCATCGTCGGTGGCCAGATCATGTCGCGAACCGGACGCTACAANNTTCCTGGCGCTGGGCGGCTTCGTGGTCGCGACGGTTGGCATGGCCCTGCTTGCGCGGATGCCGGCCGATGTCTCCAGCAGCGTCGTTATCCGCAACATGATCATCCTCGGCCTGGGCATCGGCGTCTCGATGAGCCTGTTCACGATCATCGTCCAGAACGCCTTCCCGTTCCGCCAGCTCGGCGAGGTGACCGCCAGCCTGACGTTCTTCCGTTCGATCGGTGGGACGATCGGCGCGGCGCTGTTTGGCACGATCATGACCAATCGCTTCCACGCATCGTTCAACGCGAGTCTGTCTCCTGAGATCCGGCAGGTCATCCCGGCAGATCAGCTCACCCAGCTCGGCAATCCGCAGGTACTGCTGTCAGAGCAGACGATGACCAGCCTGCGCCAACTCTTCGGCGCAGCGGGGGCATCCGGCAACGATCTGTTCAACCAGTTCATGCTCACCGTCCGCGACAGCCTCTCGACATCCATTGGCGATCTGTTCGCCGTGGGCGCCGTCATGATGGCGCTGGCGGTCGTCTCCGTGCTCTTCCTCCGTGAGATCCCGCTGCGCTCCAGCTTCGCCGAAGACCCCATTGCTGTGACTGGCGAAGCCGTTGCGGCAGCGGCGGCGGAGATTCCAACGAGCCTGGCCGGCGGCCAGAGCGCGCCGATTAGCGCCGGCAGCGACCGGCTGGGCCAATCCCGGCCATTGCCAGGGTCGAGCGACTAACTGGGAAGCAGGTCGGCCGGCGGCGCGTCCNNGCCTGTCGGATCAGGTTGTTCTCTCCGAATTGAGTTGCGTGGCACTCGGACGCTCGCCACTTGTCGTCGGTCCATGCGGCGATATCGAGCATCAGATCCACCTCATCGTCGGGCCAGCCGGCCGAAGTCTCGATCAGCTCGTCGGCCCAGGTGGTGTCGAGACCCGCGCTGGACATCGCGTCGCGCAGCGCGCGAAACGCCGACCGGGGGAGGACCGACCACCAGGTCAGTGGCGTCCGCCAGGGCGCGCCAAGCTCGGGCGCATAGGTTGTCGTGCCTGCCGCGCTCAACGCCGCCATCGTGTGGTGGTGCGCCGCGATGTGGTCTGGATGGCCATAGCCGCCGCCCGGCTCGAATGTCAGGATCGCGCCGGGCCGCTCGCGGCGAATGACCTCGACCAGCTTGCGGACGACCGCGTCGGCCGGCTGCGCCGCGAACGCGCGAGGGTCGGTATTCCCCTCCGTCCCGGCCATGCCGGAATCGCGATAGTCCAGGAAGATCAGCTCGGAGATGCCGAGCGCGGCGGCGGCACAGCGCAGCTCCTGCTCGCGGACCTCGCCCAGCGTCTCTGGCGTCGCCAGCGCCGGGTCGCTGATCTCTCCCAGCTCGCCGCGTGTTGCGCAGACGAGCACAACCCGGTGGCCGGCGGCGGCGTGGCGAGCCAGCGCCCCGCCGCAGCCGAATGCTTCGTCGTCGGGGTGGGCGAAGATCGCCAGCAACGTCGGCCTGCTATCCGTCTCGGTCATCGTGCCTGCCCTTCATTGCGTAATCAGCTTGACTGCGCCGAGAGCGCATCTCGAGCGCGAACGACGGAATCCTGATCGGTTCCGGTGATCAGGGTAACCGATGCTCCCGCCCGAATAACGGCGCTGTGCCGTCCCTGGCTGTCGCTGATGATCTGGCCGGCCGGGTCGGCCGTGCGGAACGTCTGGCCGAGGGCGGTAACGAACTCGCTGGCGTCCGCTTCGGTATCCCATTCGACCGTAACGACCATGAGCGAATCTCCGGCGGCCGGCCCGCTATAGAGGCTGTATTGGCCGCCACCCCAGCCAGCTGCGGCACTGTCCGCATTCTGTGCCCCGTTTTCGCGGAGGAGGATTCGCAGGTCGAACTCGCCGATCGAGTCAGTGCGCGCCATCCGCCACCCACTGCCGAGGGCTCGTTCGAGGTCAGGGACCACGACGGGCAATGGATCGTCACGCTCGACCAGATACTTCTCGGGATGAAGAATCTGCTCGGTCGAGATGGGTGGATCGGCGAGCGCCGCAGTCTGTCCCTCGACACCGCGCAGCTGGAACAGTTGGGTGGCGAACGTGACTCCCTCGATATAGGGAAAATAGAGGGAGTCGCGGATGTAGGCCGGAGCGCGGTCGAGGACATCGGATGAAGAGTCATTGCTCTCGGTGGTCAGATCCATCAGCTGGGAACGGCTGAAATACTGGAGCACATACCGGGTTGCGGTAACCTCGGCGTCCCCTTCGATCAGCGCGCTATGGGCCAGTGACCGATCCCCGTCGATGTCGTCGCTGCGAACTGACAGCAGATCCGAGTGCTGATCCTGCAACGCATGAACCATCTCGTGGGCGACGGTCATCTCGCCCAGCGGCGAGAGCGTCGGATTATCGTTGACGACGTACAGCTCCTTGGTCTCGGGGTCGTAATAGCCGAGGACGCGCTCAGTCAGCAAGTCGATGTAGAGGTTGAACAAATCCAGGTCACGGTCGTCGGTCAGCCGTAGCAGCCAGAGGGCGTTGGCATCCTCGCGCGCCTTCTCCTCGCTGTACTCGTCGGTCTGGAGCCGCACGAGATTGTCGTGAAGCTCCTGCCGGGAGATCAGCCTCGGCTCGATCGGCATCGTTGGCGTCAGCCCACGCAAGTCGACGACACGCCGCTCGATCTCGGCGAACTGCTCCTGCAACCCCTCCGGCGACGCAGCCGGCGTGGCGGAAGGCTCGGTTGGTGTCGCTGTCGGACTGGCCGCCGTCTCCGTGGTGGCTGTCGCGATCGCCGCTGTGGCTGTCGGCGCAACTGCTTCAACCGTCGCGACGCTGGCGGCGGTTGGCGATGTGCTGCTCGTGCCACCGAAGCCGGCGCAGCCGGCCAGCAACAGCAGGCAGAGCAGGACAGCATAGAGTGGGCGAGCGTTCATCCGAGCGGCTCCGTTCGTCGCGTGGTCCACATGGCGACCACGTGCCGCCCGCCGGAAAGGATACGTGGAGCCCGGGCCGGAGCTCAGCGGCCGGTGGCGACCCGGCCGTAGCCGGCAAGATGGGCGCGCCAGAAGGGTGTGTCGAGCTTGTCGACACGGACGAACTCGCCGACGTCCGGGGCGTGGATCATCATCCCGTTGCCGACGTAGATGCCGACATGGGTGATTACCCATACGGGCTGGCCGTCGTTCTGCTGGCCGGCCAGCGCGCTCGCCTGTCGGCCGACCGGGGTAGTGTTGGCGAAGAAGATGAGGTCGCCCGGCTGGACATCGGCCGGGTCGAGCCGCTGGGTCGCGGCGAATTGCTCGGCGGCGGTCCGAACAACCGATACGCCCAGTTGCGCCCATGCCCACTGGACGAGACCGGAGCAGTCGAACCCACCCTCGTCGTACGACTCGCCACCCCAGACATAGGGCGTGCCGAGCGCCGACATCGCCATGCGGACAACATCGACCTCGCGTGGGACGAGGCTATATGGCACGGCAACGGGTCCGATCGGATAGCCGAGGCTGGCGGACTGGCGCTCGATGAGGGCGACGTACTCGCGGCCGGTCAGGCCATGGTCATCCAGCCGCTCGACGGTGTTGCCCCGTTCGTCGATCCGCCCCGTATAGGCTGCCGCAACCTGTGACCACGACCCCCAGCGCTGGTCGAGGGTGGCGAGAATCGCCACGCCAGCCCGCAGATTCGTCGCCGGGTCGGTCAGATCAACCCCGGCTGCGCTCGGGAAGAGGTCCGGCCGGACCTGCATCAGCCCGATGCCGCCAGACGGCGAGATCAGCGCGGGGTTGCCGGCCGATTCGACCACCACGATCGCCGCGACGACCTGCCACGGAACGTTTTCCGCGGCTGCCGCCTGCTGAATCTGGTCCGACCACTGGCCGAGGACGACGACGACACCGCCGGGTTCGGCGCGAGCCACCGGCGCCGGCAGGCTGGCTGACGTAAGCAATGTGAGCAACAGAAGGATGAGCGGGATGCTCGAGAGGCGACGCATGCGCAGATCCATTACCGTTCGTGCGTAACCGACGCGGCTTGGGCCGTCGTCGCGCGAATCAGTCCAACATAGAGGATAACAAACGAGACCCGAGATTGGTTCCGGATGCGTGCCATCTATCCGGACAGTCCTGTCATATATGCGCTAACGCTCGTTTCCCGGTTCGGCGCCACAAGGCTGATCTGCGCGCGGCCTTTGTTCTCGGCAAGCGCGACAACGCCACGACGGGCAACCGTCGTGGCGTTGTCGCGATTTGCCCGGAGGTTGGCGTGTCTAGGCCTTCTTGCTCCAGTTCTTCATGTCGTAGACATCGCTCATGAAGGCGGCCGGAGAGTAGCCCTCGAGAGTCTTCGATACGGCGATCAGGTTGCCGCGGTGCACGATCGGCACCTCGACGAAGTCGTTGACCGTCAGGTCGTTCATCGCGATGAACAATTCGGCCTGCTTGGCCGGATCCATCTCAACCTGTGCCTGATCGTGGAGCTTGTCAAACTCGGGGTTGTTGTAGCGGGTGACGTTTGTTGCTGCCCAGCTGTTGGACTTCTGGCAGATCTCATCGCTACGGAAGCGCCGCGCCCAGGCGATCGGGTAGGGGCTATCCGGCCCGTTGGTGTACATCTGCAGATCGGCATAGAACTTCCGGTTGGTGTCCGGGTTGCCGGCGTCGGACGAGAAGAAGACCGAGCCGTCGATCGACTTCAGCTCGACCTTGAATGCCACCTTCTCAAGACTCTGCTTGATGATCTCCTGCGTCTTCTGCCGCACAGAGTTGATCGAAGTCTGGAACAGCAGCTTGTAGCCGGCCGCCTCCGGTACTCCCGCCAGCAGCTCCTTCGCCTTGTCGATGTTGTACTCCCACGTCGTGTTCGGCGAGACGAACTGCGGTGGAGTATTCAAGTTATTCGGGGTAACCGTACCGCCCTTACCGTACAGCTGCTCGACAATCACATCGCGCTGAACCGACAGGGCGATCGCGTTACGCGCGTCCTTGTTCTTGAAAATCGGGTGCTGGGTGCTCGGCTCGGAGCGCGCGCCATCAACTTCTTTGTTCGGGTCGGCGAAGTTGATCATGACTCGCTCGGAGCTGGCGCCAGGACCAGAGAACAGAATGCCAGCGCCGCCTTGCTCCATCTGTGCCAGCACCGATGGTTCGACCTGCAGGTTCCAGGCCCAGTCAGCCTCACCAGATTGCAGCACGGCGCGGGCCGCGCCCTGTGAATCACCGCCGCCCTTCATCTCGACACTGTCGAAGTGGGGCTTGCCGGCATCCCAGTAATCAACGAAGCGATCTCCCCAGACGGTGTCGCCGGCGCGGAACTCCTTGAGCTTGAACGGGCCAGTGCCGACCGGGGCCAGGTTCGCTGATGCGTCACGGGACTTCTCGCCAACATAGTCGCCAAAGACGTGCTTCGGCAAGACGCCACCATTCGGCCCAACGAACAGGTCGTACCAACCCGGCGATGGCTTCGCGAATGAAACCTTGACCGTCAGGTCGTCGACTTTTTCGACGGACGCTGCGCGGGAATAGATGCCCTGGGTGACCGCGGAGGTCGCCGGGTTGGAAGCGTACTCCCAGGTGAACACGACATCATCCGCCGTAAACGGCTTGCCATCGTGCCACTTCACGCCTTCGCGCAGCTTCCAGGTGATGCTCAGACCATCCTTGGAGACGCCGCCGTTGTCCAGCGTCGGTGCTTCGGTCGCGAGAACCGGGAACATGTTGCCATCAGTGTCAAAGTCTGCGAGCGGCTCGTAGAAAATGCGCGAACCGTCGGAGTCCTTTGTGCCGGTCGAGAGGTGCGGGTTGAGGATCGTCGGCGCCTGCCACCACAGCAGCCGAAGCGTTCCGCTACCACCCGCCTGACCGGACCCCGCCGAGCCGCCAGCCGGGGCAGTTGCGCCGCCAGCCGGAGCCGTCGCGCCGCCAGCCGGGGCCGTTGCTCCACCGCCGGCCGGCGTGTCGCTGGCGCTGCCACCGCAGGCCGCCAACAGGCCAGCGATCACCGGCGCACTCAGGCCGAGAGCGAGTCCGCGCTTCAGCGTGGCGCGGCGTGTGAGCTTGCCCGATAGCACATCGGTTTGCAGCTGGTCCAGCTTCTGACTGAGGCTCACGTCGATCGATACCTTTCCCGAGGCCCCACGGGCCCGCTCAATACCCCCGCAAGACAGCGCGATCAAGGGCTTGCGCAGATGCGCAAGCGCCTGAACCAGGACGCCCGACAGGGGACTCCATACGTGGAAATTCGGCACGGGAGGACTTACGGGGTATCCAGCCACCCAGCGCGGTTGCGGCGCAACTAACTAAGTATGCGTCATTGTTTGCGTTCTGCGCAACCACTTTTGAATACTCGCGAGATGGTATATAATGAATTGGCGTCAGTATATAGTGGCAGAGGCAATGCGTGACAACATCGACGACAAGACGGCGCGGAAGACCCCGGTCGATCCCAGAGGCGCAGCGACGCGAGGAGCTGCTCGACGCCGCGATGGAGCTCTTCCTCGACCAGGGAATCGAGTTGACGACGGTCGCTCAGATCGCCGCGCGAGCCGGTGTCGCCAGCGGCACGGTCTACCTGTATGTCGGCAGCAAGGAATCGCTCGTCGCAGCGTTGCGGGCGCGGTTCCGCGAGGCGATGGCCGGCGAGATCGAGCGTCTGGTCGATGGCTGGGCGGGCCCGTTCGCTGGGCTGATCGACGCGCTGGTGGATCTGACATTCGAGCTCCACATGACTCACCGGACGGAGATCGATCTGTTTCGCCGCCAGATCCCGGCTGACGCGATTCGCGAAGTGGCCGAAAGTCGTCGCCGCTACAACGCGCCATTGACCCGCGCGATCCAGCAAGCGGCTGCCCGAGGCGAGGCCGCCGTCCCTGGCGGAGACCCGGAGCTACTGGCCTACTTGCTATCCGGCGCGATCGAGGAATCGGTGTATGCATGCCTGACGTTCGGCTTTCCCGCCGACGCCGAGGCGCTGCGCGTGGCGGCCCGCGCGATGGCCCACAAGCTGCTGAATCCAGCAGCAGGGGTTCTGGCCGCGACAGGAGGTGCATGATGCGGACATCTGATCTGGAGGCATCGGTCGGCACGGCGAAGCTGGTCGGGATCGTCTCGGGCGGGCTTGGCCTGGCAACACTGGTAACGACGATCTCGCTCCTGGTTCGCCAGTGGGTGCGGACGCCGTTGCCTTACACACCGGATGAATGGTGGTTCACCTTCGGGGCGGATCGCGAGGCTCCCGGAGCATGATCGGCGGCTCGGCGCGCATTCTCGAGCGCCCGGATATCGTCCGGTGTGTCAAGGTCGAGGTGCGTGCCGCGCCGCTCCACGTCGGTGATCGGGATATCGGCTAGCGCCAGGCTGCGACGATGGCGAGCGGCGCTGCCGACGCCGAAGGCCGGCGCAATCCCGTCTGGCGGCGCGAGCAGCAGCGCGTTCGTCCCGGTTCCGTGGCGGTCGGGCGCCAGGACCGCGGCGTCCGGCGCGGCTGCGTCGATGATCGCGCGGATATCGGCGACATCGAGCGTTGGCAGATCGGGCAGCAGAATCAACAGCCCACCCGCGCCACCAGATAGCGCCCAGCGTTGCCCCTGGCGCACGGCGGCATTCAGCCCCTCGTTGTCCTGGAGCAGCACTTCGGCGCGTGGATCGAGGCCGGAAGCGGCCAGCAGCGGATCGCGTGTCACGACGGCGATGCGCTCGACTCCAGCGTCGGCAACGGCGGCCACCGCGCGATTCAGCAGCGCGAGCGCCAACTGGCGTCGCTCCGCCTCGGATAGCGCGCTGGCTAGCCGGCTCTTGGCGTTCACCAGCCCGCGGAATGGCAGCAGCGCGTAGATGCGGAGATCGACCGCAGCGCTCATGGTTGTGCTCCGACGATCGATCGCGCTGGTCTTCATCGTGCTCCGGCTCGCGCCGCGGCAAGCATCGTCGCGAAATCGAGCACTTCGCGAGCAAGCCGCTCCCGACCGGCATCGTCGCGCATGATCGCGTCCGTAACCAATGCATCCATGCCAAGCGCTTCGATCGCCGGGGCGAGCGCGGAATCGACCGCGTCGATGACAATTCCCGTCGCCAGGCCGGCATACATCCGGGCAACACCAAGCGCTGAGACTTCGTGGCCGAGCCCCTCCATCATCAGCGCCGCCGGCCCCTTGAGCGCTTCGCCACCGACGATCGGCGAGACGACGATGAGGGGACCCGATGCCGACTCGACCGCGTCGCGCAGCCCCGGCACGGCCAGAATCGGGCCGATCGACACGATCGGGTTCGATGGGCAGATGATGACCGCGCCGGCCGTGGAGAGAGCGTCCAGCGCGGCAGGGCTGGGCCGCGCCGCCGCGATGCCGTCCAGCACGACGTCGGTGACGATATCTGCGTGGCGACGGGCGACGAAGTAATCCTGAAAGTCCAGCCGGCCGCCGGGCGTGTCGATCAGTGTCGCAACAGGGTCGTCGGTCATCGGCAGCAAGGTTGGTGTGATGCCGAGTGCCCGGGCCAGGCTGGTGGTTGCCACGGTTAGCGTCGCGCCCGCGCGCAACGCCCGGGTGCGAAGGATGTGGGTGGCGAAGTCGCGGTCACCGAGCTGGAACCAGGGATCCTCGCCGTACTGTGACATCATCGTCAGCGTCGTGAACGTATCGTCGCGGACACCCCAGCCGGTGGCCGTGTTGGCGAGGCCGGCCAGCGTGTACATCACTGTGTCGATATCGGGAGAGATATGCAGCCCGTAGAGCTGGAAATCATCCGCGGTATTGATGATGACCGTCATCATGGTTGGGTCGTCGAGCGCCATCTGCAGTCCGTGGGCGAGCTTGGCTCCGCCGACTCCGCCTGCCAGTGCCACGATTCGCTGGGTCATCTCGCGCCGCTCCTCACCGATCGTCCTGCCCGCGGCGTCCGACCGGGGCCGGAGAATCGTACCGCGATGGCGGCCAGAGCGGTTCTCAGGCGTGGTGCGCGGCTGAATACCAGGGCAGTTGAGCTCCCACGTGGCGGTGATTGATCCAGATGTGCTGGTGGCTCGTGTGCGCGTCACTGAAGACGAAGGCGAGGCAGGCAGTGAGCGTTGCGATGTCGAATGGCTTCTCGATCATGACATCGATATCGAGAAGAGGATCCAGACTCTCCGGCGTCTCAATCGCGGAAATGACGATAACCGGCATCCCGCTGAGGTGTGAATCGGCCCGCACGGCGCGGACCAGCTCGATCCCGTCCATCACCGGCATGTTGACATCACAGACAATCGCATCCACTCGTGATTCCGCCAGCCGATCGAGCGCGTCGCGCCCGTTTGCCGCCATGATCACCTCGTAGCCGGTTTCCTCTTCGAGAATCGAGACAAGCAAATCGCGGATGACATCGTCGTCGTCAACAACGAGAACGCGTTCCATCGCCTCTCGCCTCCGCTCGTGTGCATCGTTCGTTGAGCCCGGCCGGACGCATCGTTGTCCGTACTGACGCGTCTATGCAGAGCGCATGCCACATCCTCGAACACGCCACCATCGGTAGCTACCCGCAGCGAATCCGGCCGATGCTGCCTGCCGCGTGCTGGGGGTCAGAGGAGCGACTTGATATCGTCGGCAATCATCTGCGTCGGCGCCTGGAACGGATAGATCACGCGCAGGCGCCCGTCGGCGTCGATCAGATACGAGTAGGTCGTGTGGTCGACGGTGTAATTCTCGCCAGCCGCCGTTGCTGTCCCGAGCGTCACTCGCTCAAAGTAGATATAATAGTCTTTGCCGATCGTTCGCACCAGCTCCTCGTCCCCGGTCAGCCCGATGAACGCGGGGTCAAATGCATGAAGATACGCAGCAAGAGACTCCGGCGTATCGCGGGATCCGTCGACGCTGATGAAGACGAATCTGGCCTGCTCGCCCTTTTCGCCCATCTTCGCCTTGATCTGGCGGAATTCGCCCAGTGTGGTTGGGCAGACGTCGGGACAATGGGTGAAGCCGAAGAACAGCAGCACTGGTGTGCCGCGCAGGTCGCTCAGCCGGAGCGGTTGGCCCGAGTCGCTGGTGAGGGTGAAGTCGGGCATCTCCCTGGGCGGATCGATGACCTGTTTCGTGCCGACCCCTGGGAGAGGCGCATCGTTGCGCGTGAGGAATGTCCAGGTGGCGAACGCTGAGACGGCGATGATGCTGCTGACCAGAATCATCAGCCCCGCCCGCGCAAGCCACCCGGGCCGCTTGTTCGTGTCCGTAGCGGTGTCCCCGGTCTGCTCGCTCATCGTTCGCTCTACCCTTCGTTGCGCTCGGTCCCTACTCGCCGCGCATGCGGGTCGAGCGGTCAATCCTGAACAGTTGGTGTCGGTGTCGAATAGCAGCGTTCGGACGGTATCAGAGGCTGGTCTACCGACGGTGACCCTATTCTGACCGCTCCGATATCAACCTGCTTCCTGAGTGGGTCGCCCGCGCTTGTCGTGCCGCTAACGACCAGTACCCAGTTCCCAGCCATCGTGAACTCGAAGTCGTCGACCTCATACTGACCCCGGGTGGTCTCGACAGCATCCCGGATGACCGGAAGCATACCGGCATGGCTCATCGTACTCTCGATGCGGATTGTTGCGCCGCTAATCGGCGTGTTCGACCGATCGGTCAGAAGCATGACGATCCGCGCCGGGCCGACGATGGCCGGGGCTGGGTCGGTCGTGACACGGACCGTAATATCGCCAGCCTCGCCCGCGCTTTCACTTCGTCCACATCCCGCGAGAACCAGCAGGATAATCGCCCCGACAATTGCGATTCGTTTGCGGCTTGTCGTCCGGCCGTCCTCGGTGGCCGATGCCGGGCGGCACGCGGCCGGGAGGGTCATGGCTGGCGAACCTCGACTGCGTTGAGCTCGATTGTCGCTCCCGATTCGAATGTGAGCGTCAGCGCGATCGTGTCGCCCGCGTTTAGCGGTTGCTTCAGACCGATCAGCATGACGTGGAGTCCGCGTGGCTTCAGCTCGACCGAACCGTGGGCCGGAACGACAACGCCTCCTTCGACGGGCCGCATCCGCATCGTGCCGTCGGTCATCGTGGTCTCGTGAATCTCAACGACCTCGGCGACGCTCGATGCTGCGGAGATCAGTCGCTGCTCGGTGTCGGAGTCGTTCTGGATCACCATGAAGGCGGCGCTATTCGTGCCTCCGCCGTTACCCATTCCTGCCATCGGAGTCCCCATATTGTGGCCGGGCATCGGGCTGGCGTCCGTGGCCATCGGGCTGCCGGATGCCATCGGGCCAACAGCGGCCCGAGCCCAGGCGCTGCTCACCGAGATACCATCCGCTGACGTCGCGGCTGTGGCCGCCCCTGCGGCCGGCGATGTGGCTGTGGCGTTGCCGTCGTCGTTGCCGCAGGCGGCCAGCAGCACCGCGAGTATGACAATGGTTAGCGGCACGATCTTCCATGCCCGAATCTCTGTAAACATTCGATACTCCCGACTGATAACGCCCGATGGCCATTCGATCGAACCATACCGATCGAGCGACCCGTTCCCCATAGCCCGATAGTGAACACCGGGAGTCATTTCGGAGCTACCAGCCGTGGATCATGACTGTCGTCGTGGTTGGATCCAGCCGCGTGCGACGGCGTACGCCGCTGCCTGACGCCGGTTGCTGAGCTGGAGCTTGGCCAGGATATTCTTGAGATGGTTCTTGACGGTGTGTTCGCTGATCGAGAGTCGTTCGGCGATCTCCTTGTTCGACAATCGATCGACGACGAGCTCCAGGACCTGGGTTTCCCGCGCGGATAGCCCGCCCTCCGGCTCGATGATCGCTGCCTGCCGGTCGAGGGAGCGGAACTCGTCGAGGATCCGCGCCGCCATTCGGCGGCTGATGGCCGCCTCGCCACGCGACAACCCGTCGAGCTGATCCACCAGCTCCTGTGAGCGAATACTCTTCAGTAGATATCCCTGCGCGCCAGCGCGGATAGCCTCGAAGAGCCGGTCCTCATCGTCGAAGACGGTGAGCATCACGATACGAATGTCGGGCAGTAGCGCCTTGATGTGGCGCGTCGCCTCGATTCCATCGATGCCGGGCATATTGATATCCATCAGCACGACATCGGGGTTGAGCTCGATGGCCATCTGGATCGCCTCTTCGCCGGTCCCGGCGTCGCCGACGACATTGAACCTGCCGCGATAGGACAGCAGATTCCCGAGGCTTTCACGGAATAGCGCGTGGTCGTCCACGATCATTAGCCGCGGGGCCGACATTCGTCAGTGCTCCGTTCTGGTGCAGTGGGATCAGCGCCGAAAGGCGCGTCCCCCCGTCAATTACGCTTTCGATATGAAGCTCGCCACCGAGGCTCGCGGCACGCTCGCGCATGGTCATGAGCCCGAAATGACGTGAGACGACATCGTTGGCGACGGAAGCCGTATCGAATCCTCGTCCGTTGTCCTCGACTTCCAGTGATACGTCGTCCTCGCCAGCTGAGAGTCGGATGACGACGAGTGTTGCCTCGGAGTGCTTGCGGATGTTCGAAAGGCTCTCCTGGATGATACGGATCAGCTGGAGGCCGGCCTCGGGGCTCAGTGGCGTATCCGGGTCGTGTTCAACAACGAGGTCGGTCGCGATGCCCGTCTGGTCCTCGAAGTCCCCGACGAAGGTGCGCAATCGCTCGAAGAAGTCGCGATCCAGATCGGAGAGCAGCCGCAACGACGCAATCTCGGCGCGAATCTCGGCATTCGCGCGTTCGGCAGTGTCGCGCAGTGCGCCAAGCGCGATGAGGGAATGGTTGCGCTCATCGTCGTTTGTCAGGGCTTCGACGATGTCGATCTGGACCAGGATCGAGGCGAGCAGCTGGCCGAGACCGTCATGCATCTCGCGCGCGAGCCAGTGCCGCTCGTCAGCAATAGCGGCTGAGCGGAGCTCCTTGAGTAACAGCGCGTTTTCGATCGCCATCGTCGAGGTATCGGCGACGAGATGCAGGAGACGCTGCTCGGAGACGTCGAGCTCGCGCTCTGGCTGGACGATTGTGATCGAGCCGATTGTCCCGCGGTGGGACTGGAGCGCTGCCTGGATCTGATGGCTGTCGGGCCGGGGTGCCGGCGCGGGCGCCCCGCCGGCCGGGTGTTGCCCATGGAGGGATATCGTTACGATGGCTGATGGAAACAGAGAGGCGAGCAGCGCGCGTGTGCGCTGCACGATACCGGAGACATCCAGCATCGAGACTGCCCCGGTCGCATACTCGTTGACAGCCGCGAGCTCGGCATTGCGGCGCAAGAGCTCGGCCTGCATGCTGTCGATAATCCGAAAGATGAACGCGCTGAAGGCGAACGAGCAACAGAACGCGATGACACCGACGGCGATGTTTCCGACGATGTTTGCCGGCAGGTATGGCTCGATCCAGTCGTGGCGAATCGTCTCGCTGAGATAGATAGCCAACGCGGGGATGATCGCGCCGACCCACTTCAGGTAGTTGAGGTGTCGTACTCGATCGAGATGGGGTGCGGCCACCGTCTGCGCTCATGTTCGTGATGGTGATTCGCCCGCTACCGCCGTCATGACGGTTGCCGCGCAGAGGGCCAAAGCCATCTGCGCGGCAAGTATAACCGAGCGTCGACCCCGCCTAGTCTCGCGCCTTGCAGGTGTTGCGTAGCGTGCCGATGCCCTCGATCTCGACCTCGATCGTGTCGCCGGCCTGCATCGGGCCAACACCCTCCGGCGTGCCGGTCATGATCACGTCGCCCGGCTCCAGCGTCATCACGTTGGAGACGAAGCTGACCAGGAACGCCGGGTTGAAGATCATGTCGGACGTATGGCTACTCTGGCGCACATCGCCGTTGAGCCGCGATTGAATCGCGACGTTGCCGGGGTCGAGCTCGGTCTCGATCCACGGGCCGAGTGGGCAGAATGTGTCGTACCCCTTGGCTCGCACCCACTGGCCGTCCTTCGCCTGCTGGTCTCGATGCGAGACATCATTGCCGCAGGTGTAGCCAAGGACGTAGTCGAACGCCTCGGCCTCGCGAACGCGCGAGGCGCGCTTGCCGATGACGATGCACAGCTCGGCCTCGTAATCGATCCGGTTGGCCGGCGGCAGCGCGATCACGCCACCTTGCGGCAGCAACGCGCTGGGCGGCTTCATGAAGATGACCGGCTCGGTCGGCGCTTCGCGGGTGGGGTCAGTCTCCGTCACATGGGCGGCGTAGTTGAGCCCGATCGCCACGATCTTGCCTGGCACGACCGGCACGTCGAGCGCCACATCATCGAGCGACCCGACGCGCGCGCCCTTTGTCAGCCCGCCAAACAGATCTCCGCTGGCCATGTAGACATCGCCGCCCTCGACGATCCCGTGCGCAGCGCTGCCATCCTGTCGATACCGTGCGATCTTCACGATGAACCCTCCCTGTCAGTGAATCAAACAACCGTATCTTAGCGTGGGGCCGGCGATGCGCAGATCGTCCGACGTGTCATAACCTGCGTCTGCTGTTTGCGTGCGAGAGTTATGGCCATTCCTGGTCGATCGTCGACGTCAGACGAATCACCAATTCATCCGTCACTGCGCTGTTGCGCCGCCATCGGCAACGACGGTGCTGCCCGTCATGTACGACGAGTCGTCCGAGGCGAGAAACAGGGCGACGCGCGCGATCTCCTCGGCGCTGCCGATGCGGTGGAGTGGAGTCTCGTCGAGAATCATCTGTTCGTAATCGGCGCTATTCGCGTGACGATCGATCGAGCGACGCAGCATCGGAGTCTCGATCGGTCCGGGGCAGAGAACGTTGACACGGATACCGTCCGGCGCGTGGTCGAGCGCCATCGACCGAGCCATGCCGATCAGCGCCGCTTTCGAGGCGGTGTAGGCGGCGTTACGACGCGAGCCGACCAGGGCGAGCTCGGACGCGGTGAAGATGATCGAGCCGCCGCCACTGGCAGCCATGTGTGGGATGGCATGGCGGGCGGCGTGGAACGCGCCGAACAGGTTCACCTCAATGGTGCGCCGGAACTCCTCCTCGGCGATCTCGACGACCGTGCCGTTGCCGGAAACACCCGCGTTGGAGAAGAGTACGTCCAGCCGGCCGAAATGGTCGGCAATGGCGTCGGTGGCGGCGCGCACCTCGTCCGAACGTGAGACATCCGCGACCTGCCCGAACGCCGCCCCGCCGGCCGCATTGATCTCCGCGACGACCGCGGCCACTGCGACGGAGTCGACATCGACGATCCCGACACTCGCGCCCTCGGCCGCGAACAACCTCCCGCTCGCTGCGCCAATGCCCGACGCGCCCCCGGTGATCATCGCGACTCTGCCTGCCAACCGTGCCATGCCACCTCGCCCCTCTCTGAAGCCACCGTCCTACATCGAATGGACGATAGCAGGTCGTCGAGCGCGTGGGTGTGAAATGTCGCGTGGAGCGGGGTCGATCAACTGGCCGGCGTGGGTGGCGCGAGCTTGGCGTGGGCGTCGGGCGTGTTCTGCGCGCCGCCGACGAGATCACGCAGGGTGTTCAACCCCAGGTCCGGCATATATGCGCGCACAATCGCGTAGCCGATCTTCGGAAGCACGCTAGCGCCGGGATAGGCGATGTAGACCGGTTCCCAGCGTGGGGAGAACTTGTTCTTGAACTCGAACAGCGAGTGGGCGCCGTAGACCGGCTCGACCAGGCCGGCCAGCCCGATAACCGCCTGCTCGACCGTGCCGATCTCCTCACCCTCGCGC
>MTKZ01016380.1_pt1 | contig 22655 bp, 16 predicted proteins | sample 1042781 | NCBI WGS metagenome assembly MTKZ01 (sample SAMN06212207, study PRJNA360539) | anaerobic digester metagenome | biome: Wastewater treatment plant; material: sludge; isolation source: anaerobic digester fed with sludge from wastewater treatment plant | place: Denmark: WWTP Viborg ... | reverse complement strand
GGCTTCGGCCAGTTTGAAGTGGTCTTCATGCCAGCGGCGGATGGGAGTGTTCATGGGGTGCTCGGCGGAACCGCAGTCCACACCGATGACCTTGAGCTCCATATCCAACGCCCACTTGTAAAAGTCCATTGAAGGACCGGGGTGGCGGACGAGGAAACCGAATTCCATACCTTCAACTCCGCCCTGTGAGCCTTCATTCCAGACAGCTGGCTGATCCCAGGAGTATTTGTGGTAGCCGGTGTTGACGATGAGGATGTCGCCCTTCTTGACCTCGACCTTGCTGAGGATCATTTCAGGAGTGTAGATGCTGTAATCCGACACGAGGTCGGAAATGTCAGCCACCACGCCCGGACCGGAAAGGTCGGTGAGGGGGATGTCAGCGATGGCACGACCGCCGGAATGGAAGGCGCGTTCGCCAACAAGGTGGGTACCAACAGTATTGCTCCAGTTCAGGATCTGCCCGTTAGCGCCCTGTCCGCCGCCGTAAGCGCCGGTAACACGTTTGAAGAAATGCACTTCCAGTGACTTCTCGTGCGGATGCGGGGGAGTGAAGATGCTGCAGTCCTGGGTCAGGTCATACAGCGGAGCTTCAGTAAGCATTTTAATAAAATCTTCTCGATTCATCGTTTCTCCCTTTCTAAGGAAAATGGATTTAGTTGTAACCGTACTTATCAGCGAAGGCGTAAATGGCGTCTTCGAAGCACTTCATCGGAGCTGATACCACACCAGCGCCCACCTGTCCGACACCCGGATCCTTATGTGCCACACCGGTGTTTACACGCGGGGCGATCTGTTTTTCGACTACTTTGCGGATGTCCACACCGGTCGGGGTGCCGCGGAAATCAAGGAATGGAATGGTAAACTGCTTGTGCTCACCCTCGGTGATCTCATACATGTCCAGCGTGGTATTGATGGCGTCTTTGGGTTCGCCGCCAATGAAGGTAACCAGGGCTGGGGCGGTGGCCATGGCAAAACCGCCAATACCGGCTGTTTCGGTGATCACACTGTCGCCGATATCCGGGCAGGCGTCTTTTTCGGAAAAGCCCGGGAAGTAGAGGGATTTAACCATCGGTGAGGGGGCGGTGAACCATTGGTCGCCCAAACCGCTCACGCGGATACCCCAATCGGTACCATTGCGTGCCATCACGGTCACGATCGTGCTGCCTTCAACGTTGTGACCAGCGAAGGTCATGGTCTTGCAGCCTGCCATCACTGGATTGAGGATGCTGAGCGCGTTTTCACCCAGGAATTTGATCACTTCAAAAGCGGTGGCAGTATCTTTAGCGGTCTTAGCAATGTAGGGGGCCAGCTGGGTGGTCCAAAGAACAGAGGCTGCATCGAGGCGGTTGTGTCCGTCATCGCCCATATGCAGCGCTTTGGAAAGGATGGCGCGGAGGTCGATTCCACCAGCTGCTTCCAGGGCGACTTTAATGGTCGGGCCTAACACAGATTCCATCCACCGTAATTTGGCGATGACATCATCACTGTAAGCGCCCATGCGCAACACTTTACCGCGGCCTTCATTAAGATTGCCGAAACAGGTAATATTATGGGTCTGGTTTTCTACAACGTAAACAAGCTGTGAAGGAGTGATCACACCGGCCATGGGTCCGGTGGCCATATGATCGTGGCAGGGCGAGAATTCAATTTTTCCTGCTTTAAGCATTTTTTCTGCTTCAGCAGCATTTTTGGCTTTTCCTTCGAAGAGCAAACCGCCGATCATCGCGCCCTTGATCGGACCTGACATTCTTTCCCAGGTGACGGGAGGACCGGCGTGAAGGAACATGTTCTCGTGCATGCCGGGGACTACATCCAGCGCTTTGGCCATGGTAGTGGCAACAGGCCTGGCTTCCATAAAACGTTCAACTACGTATGCATTTGCTTTTTCAATATCAACCATGTGATTCCTCCAGGTTATAAGTTTAGGAAATTCCAATTACTTTCTGCGTGGTTTCATCTTCTGCAGGATGTCGATCAACTTCTCGTTGCCACCGGCAGGGGGTTTCCAATCAACCTGCACGTACGGGGCACCCTGGTCCTTGAGGTTTTCAGAGAAGGATTCCAGACCCACATTAATGGCGGCCAGTGGTTTCTTTAAGCTTTCCAGGTCAACCGGTTTACCGAGTGCTTTTACTTTGGGTTCGTCTCGTTCGGCCAGGGCGCGTAAGATACGACCAACATAGCGGCAGATGACCTCGTTGCTGGTATCAACCATCGCTCCGGCGGCTTTCAATTGCGCGATCTGGTTGTTCAGATTCTGCGGGTCTTCATCTGTACCGCAGGCCACGCAAACCACCTCCAGGTGGCGCCCTTCTTTTTTAGCTTCTGCGATGCATTTGGCGATCGCGGGAGCGATCTCGCTGGCGGGATCCGGATGGGAGCCGTAACCGATCACCACGTCAAGGAGGATCACGGCTACTTCAGGATCTTTGGCTTCTTCATACAGCCTGCGGATGCGCAGCTCGTTATCCATCATCGGGTGCAGTCGACCGACGGTGAACTCATCTTCGCCGAGGTCTACAATACAATGTTCCTGGCTGACGAAGGCATCAGGCAGCTGGAATTCTTTATTGATGGGGGAGTTTGCCAGCACGCGCGGAACATAACCGTAGAGGATATGCTGGGCTTCGTAAGCGAGTGTACCGCCCGAGAACAAACCGCGCAGATATTTCTGCTGAGGAGTGAATTTTTTGATCGGCAGATCAGCATCACCGGTCAATTTGGGGGGATTGTTGGCCAATTCCACAGCCAAACGTGCTGCGTCATCCAGACCGGTGGCAAAGAAGAGGTTGCCGTCGCGCAGCGTGGTAACGGGGCGGGCGATAAAGTTCACCACAACCGGTTTTCCGGCTTTGCGGGCGACCTTGAGCACTTCTTCAGCGACCTTGGGTGAAGGCGGCTTGGAGGTGAGCACGATCACCTTGGTATCAGGGTCGCGGGTCAACACATCAAGAGCCATCAGGAAAGTGATCGCGCCGACTTCGGCTTTCAGATCACGTCCGCCGGTGCCGATACCAAAGGTGATACCGCTGCCAAGCTGGTGAATTCGCGTTGAAACCTGCTGCAGGCCGGTGCCAGCCGCTGCCACAATACCGATCGGGCCTTTGCGGATCTTGTTGGCGAACGCTAATCCGTATCCATCAACCATGGCGGTACCACAGTCCGGTCCCATTACCAGCAAACCGAGCTCGCGGGCTTCTTTCTTTAACGCGATTTCATTTTCGAGGGAAACGTTGTCACTGAAAAGATGTACATGCTTGCCAAGACGCAGCGCTTCACGGGTCACGGCGGTCGCGTAGCGGCCGGCCACTGAGATGATCACCCATTCTGCACCCGGCAGCGCATCAACGGCGCTTTCAAGGCTGCGCGGCTGGTAAGCCTGGTCGCTTGAGGCTTTACGGGCAGCCAGCAGTCCTTCCACTTTCTCGAAGGCTTCCAGGGCGGCTTTTTCGTTTTCTGCCTTAACGACGATCGCCAGATCATCCGGTTTGGCGGCTTTTACTTCAGGGGAATCCAATCCAATATGGGCGAGCAGTTCCTTGTTCGAATCTGTTCCCATAACCACACCGGCGTCCAGCACGCCGGGCAACTCAGCCAGCGAACGTTGCAAAGACATCAGCTTGGCCGAGTCGTAGTACACACCACTGCGGATTTCAGTTTTTAATGTTGCCATTATTACTCCTGGGAAGTGAGATATTTGGGGAAAAGTGTGTCATAGTTGCCGGGTCCGAATGTCCCCGGAAGCGATTTACACGTTAATCCCGTTGTTGATAAGGTTCGTCCGGCTTGTAGTTGAGCGACAAGGTGGGAGTGATTTAGCAGTTCAGTTATCCACCTGTGACCAACCACCACTCTTCACTATATCACGAACAAATCCGGTCAGTCAACTAACCTTAATCGAAAAAACTACTGACAAATTACATGCTTAATAACAAAACCTCCTCTACTCTTTGAGTTCTTAGAGGAGGTTTTTGATTCATTTGCTAAATTTTACAGGTCGACGGTCTCGGGAACGCGGAAGTTCTCATTGGCTTTGCGAACTTCGTCGGTCACGTTGAAGTCCATGTCCTGTCCGATGACTTCTTTAATGTAATTCTTGACACGGCTCTGCCACATATCCTGGGTCAGGTAGAAGATCTTGGCGCCGCCCAGCTCATGTTGGTACTGCGGCCAAGGCTTGGTGGGCTGTGCCATTGAAAGGCCGGCCATGCGCCATCCGTTGTAGCTTTCGAAGGTTGACCACCATTCCTGCACCTTGAGGAGTTCCATCGCGTAGTAGGTTTTGGCATAGTACATCGGCCAACCCAGGCGGGCGCGTCGGGAGAAGGTGAGGGTATGCAGGCTGACTGCCACGTCTTTGTCCCAGGCGCGGCCATTAGCGAAACCGAGCCATTCACCGTCGACGAGGCCGACCATGGTGAAGGCGTCTTTGAGGCGTTTGCGGCGCAGGGCGAGTACTTCACCGTAGCAGCGCACACCAACGATATCGTAGAAATCTTTGTCAACTTTCATCACTTTTTCGAGATAACCAAGCATGGGATCGATGTCGCTATCCTGGATGCCGCGGATGTAAACAACACGGCCATCTTTCAGGGTCACAGTCCCCTCAGGAATGGCGGGCATGTCCATCGCGGGTCCCTGGAGGATACCCTCGATCTCGCGCACGTCGATCTTCATCTCTTCAGTTGATACAGGGGTCGGGAGATCTATTTTCATTTTAAATCCTTTTCAGTATATTTTTTCTTGATCTCAGTATAGCATCCACAATACTTCGCGTCAATTACACCTGAATGGATTAAGACGAAATCGGTCAGGAATGAGTATTTTAGTCACACCCGTATGTGCCTTTCGTCCACGTTTCTCCAGGCTATGTCCCTGTTGAAAGTTATGATAAAAATAGAAGCAACACAAACCACTTCAATTTGACTGAAATTCCGGAGGCGAGATGGCATGCGATATTCAGATGATCACGATTTTTTTCAGGCATGACCAGTCGAAAAACCTGGATGAGATCCAGGCTTACCTGCGCGAAAGTGGTTTCTGGAGGGAGTTTCCGCCCCAGGGGATTGAGATCGTTTCATGGCAGGTGATGATGGGCATCGGTCACGTGGTCACAATAAAGGTCCCTGCCTCCCGTTTGCGGGAGGTGAACATCGTGATCGAGAAACGAGCCTGGCACGCGTTCCGGACTGAAGTTTATTCAACCTACGACTTTCTGCCTTTTTACCAGCAGTTCCACGCGGAAGCGTCAAAATAGTTTTCTAATCCACTAAACAAACCACCCGGCTCGCCGGGTGGTTTTCAGTTGGATCAATACTTCAAAATTGTTTTTTACTTGCCGTATTTGGCAAAGTGCGGAGCGAACAGGTCATCGGGGTTGGGAACGTTCAATGGGATGGGGTAGGAAACCCACGTCACATTCATCATATGTTTTACAGTGATGTTCTCGGTGGTGATGTTGCCGCCCCAGGTTCCGCAGCCCAGCGACATGGTGAAAGCCATTCCATTCTCCCAGTCGCCGCTGTTGCCCACCGATTGCGCCTGTCGGACCATCATACGGCTCACCTTGGCTTTGTGAGCCAGTTCCATGATGTGATCTTCGTTGACCGAGTGGATACCGCAGGAATGACCGTATCCACTGAATGCGGTGATGTCGATCACCATCTGCACCGCGTCGCTGAATTCTTTGTACTTCCACAGGGTGACGATAGGTGAAAGCTTTTCCGCCGAGTACATATCTTCCGGTCCGATCGCCTCACCCAGCACCATGAGGAATTTGGTGCCTTCAGGCACGGCGATACCTGCAGCTTCCGCAATGACCTTGACGCTCTTGCAGACAAGCTTTCCATTAAGGTGGAGTCCATCCGGCCACATGGCTGCCTTAAGTTTGGCGCGGTCTTCGCCGGTTACCAGGTATCCGCCGGTCTTTTTCAGTTCCTCCAGCAGGGTGTCAAAGACACCTTCCTGGATGATGATGTTATTTTCCGCTGAGCAGGAGGTGGCGTTATCGAAGATCTTGCCCCGGCAGATCTTGGCCGCGGTGACTGGCAGATCAGCGGTTTCGTCGACGATGATGGTGGCGTTGCCAGCACCCACACCATAAGCGGGTTTTCCGCTGCTGTACGCGGGTTTGACCACGCCCTGTCCGCCCGTCGCCAATACCAGGTCTACTTTGCTCATCAGTTCCTGTGAGAGCTCAATGGTGGGCTCTTCAATGTAGAGTACCAGGTCCTCGGGAGCTCCCACTTTTTTTAAGCCCTTGCGCATCTCCTCGCAAACGAATTTGCAGGTGTTTTTTGCCCGTGGATGCGGAGCGAAGATGATCGCGTTGCGCGCGGCCAGCGCGGGCAGTCCGTTGCAGGGCATGGTGGAGGAAGAATTGGTCATGGGGGTGATCGCGCCTATTACTCCGACCGGTTTGGCGATCTTTACAATGCCTTTTTCAGGGATGCGTTCGATCACGCCGACCGTTTTAACATCTTTGAGATCGCGCAGAACCCCCAGGGTTTTCTTCTGATGCTTGGCCACTTTGTCTTCGTAAACACCCAATCCGGTTTCGTCAACAGCCATGCGCGCCGCTTTTTGCGCGGTTTCCAGTTTGTAGGATTCCCAGGCAACCGAGAGGATCATCTCGTTCACCTGTTCCTGCGACCAGAACTCGACCACTTTCTGTGCCGCCCGTGCCCGGGCAAGTAATTGATCGATCAATTCCGACATGTTCATCTCTCCTTCGTGTGGTGGGTTTAATTATCTCGTACTTACTTTACAGCGTCTGCCAGCGCGCTTTCAAATATGTTCAATCCTTCGTTGATCTCGGCTTCGGTCGCCACCAGCGGCGGGATCCAACGCATGGTGTTGTCCCATGGACCGGCGGTGAGAATAAGCATATTGCGGTCGATGCAGCCGTGTTGCACAGCCTTGGTGAAGGTTTTGTCCGGTTTACCGTTGGCATCACGGAATTCCGTGCCGATCATCAGTCCCAATCCGCGGATATCCGCGATCTGCGGATACTTTTCACGCAGGTGGGCCAGTCCGGCGGTCAATTGCGCTCCTCGGGCGTTCACATTCTCCAGGATTTTTTCTTCTTTGATCGCCCGAATGGTGGCCACACCAGCCGCGGCTGCTACAGCGTTGCCGCCGTACGTTCCACCGTGTGATCCCGGGATCCATTTGGACATCAGGTCGAGCCGGCTGATGACACCGGAAATGGGCATACCTGAGGCCAGTCCTTTCGCGATTGTCATAATATCCGGTTCCAAATCGAAATGATCGATTCCGAACCACTTGCCGGTACGGCCAAACCCGGATTGCACTTCATCAGCCACCAGCAGAATGTTGTGTTTTAATGTCAGCTCGCGCAGACCTTTCATGAATGACTTTGGCGGCACAATGTATCCGCCTTCGCCGATCACCGGTTCGATGAATACAGCGGCGGTTTCTGCCGGGGCTGATTGTGTCATAAGCAGCAGTTCAAGTTCATCCAGGCACCATTGACTGGTTTTTTCCTCATCCCAGCCGTAACGCAACGCATACGGGAAGGGCGTAATGTAAACGCCTGACATCAAGGGCTGGTAACCGACCTTGTATCCGTTTTTCGACGTGGTCATGGCCATGGTGGCGTTGGTGCGGCCGTGGAAACTGCCCTGGAACACGATGACATTCTGCTTGCCGGTGGCGTGGCGGGCGAGTTTGAGCGCTCCTTCCACTGCTTCAGCGCCGGAGTTGCTGAAGAAGAACCCGTCCAGCGTGGGCGGGACAATGGTACGCAACTCATCCACAAGTTCAAGAAGCGGTTTATGTACCACCAGGTTGATCTGGCCATGCAGTAATTTACCAGCCTGCTCACGGATGGCTTCTACCACTTTTGGATGGCAGTGACCGGTGTTGGTCACGCCGATACCGCAGGTAAAATCGAGTACCTTTCTGCCATCGGTGGCGTACAGGTAGCTGCCTTCTGCGTGGTCAACAATGATGTTGGTGTAATGTGACCACACCGGTGAGAGATGCTGGTAGTTCTCTTCGTAATTGATCATATGGCTGTCCTCTTGTTAATGTTTTTGTATGATGGATTGTGGAAAATGTTTTCTGAACACATGTCGCATTTACTTCCCTGGTTCAAAAAAGAATAAACGGTCATTAAAATCAAGTTCCCCAACCGTCCATTTAATATTATGGCATTAAAGTCAAGGTTGGGGAACTCATAAATATCATCTAATTACCGGTAATTCTTCACCACTCCTTCATGCCCCAGGGGAAGCCCATTCCGGCCATGCGATCCATGAACGGTACCGGATCAAAGAATTCCGGGCCTTCCACACCGGTAGCTTTCCAGATCCCCTCGGCCAGCAGTTCCATGCCGATCACTGCGTTGAACCCGGTTTGAGTGACAACCACCTGGCAGTCAAATTCATCCATGCTTTCTTTATTGTCCGCCACCTGGTAAAGGTATACGTTCTTTTCCTTGCCACCCTTCTTACCCTTCACCCAGGTGCCGGCGCAGGTCTTGCCTTCCATCAGTGGACCCAGGTGCGCGGGGTCTGGCAGGCACGCGGCGACCACATCACGCGGTGCGACCTCAACTTTGCCGACCTTGATGGGTTCCTTGTTATCCAGACCCAGCAGGTGCAGTGTCTGAAGAATACCGATGAATTCATCGCCCAGCCCGTATTTGAACGTGACGCGTTTGCAGTCGATATAGCGCGGTACAAGCAGAACTTCCTCGTGTTCCACGTTAACGCATTCTGTGGGGCCAATGCCTTCTGGAAAATCGAATACTTCCTTCTCTGAGAAGGGCGCGGTGGTAAACCAGCCCTTACCCTTTTCCCATATGACTGGCGGGTTAAGGCATTCCTCGATGGTGGTCCAGATCGAGAAGTTGGGGGCAAAATCGTAGCCTTTGACGATCAAATTTGCGCCATCCCTGACGCCGATCTCCTCGATCTCATCAAACAGGTAGGTGGCGGCGTATTTCGCAAATACATCTGCCATACCAGGTTCCACCCCCAGCCCCAGCAGCGCTAAAATGCCTTTTTCCTTCCATTTGTCAGCGCGGGCGAATTGATAATCACCAAGCTTGACCCCGGTCTTTTCATAAGGAGTCTCCGGGTGTGGATACGATAGGGTCATCGCCATATCCATATAATTGACACCCGCGTTGTAAGCGGCATCAAAAATGGCTTCATTGAAACTAGGATCGCAGGCGTTCATGATCAAATCAACCTTATAATCCCTGGCCATTTTTTCGATCATTTCGCGGTTGCGCGCATCAATGAACTCCACCGGGAAGCGTTTGTCATCTTTGATCTTAGCCTGCACTTCCAGAGCGCGATCCTTGTTGTAATCCGCCAGTACCATCTTTTCCAGCCAGGGTTTTCGAGCCGCCATCACGGCAATGGCTTCCCCGACACCACCCACTCCAACTAACAATACTTTCATTACATCCTCCTGTTTGTTATGATTTTTAGGCTTCTTCGTCGCCAGTACCCAGTACGTATGGATCTACATCTGGAATGTCTTTCTTAACAAATTTCTTGATCGGAATATACAGCAGCGCGCCAATCGCCATGGCGATCAGGCTCAAACCGATTGCCCCCTGCCAGCCATAATCTAATACCTGACTGACGATGGCGATCATGATGATGGTCAGTGGAGCAATGACGATATAGGCCAGTCCCAACTTCCCGCCTGGAACCCGGTTGCGCGGCAGGTCAGGTTTTTTCTTGCGCAGCATTACCAGGGCAAAGATCTCCGCCATCAGCACCAGCATATTCAGGAACACATCGATCACAACCAGGTTCTGGAAGGCGGAAGTGGAAAACACCAGGTAGAAGAATCCGCAGATGAGGATTGCCACCCACGGTGTACCGTATTTGGGGTGAACTTTGGTCAACCACGTAGGCATCATGCCGTCCTCCGCCATCGCGAAGGGCACGCGAGTACCACCCAGGCCATTTCCAATAAACAAGCCGATCATCGAGAAGATGGCTGAAATACCAACGATCGCGCCCAGGAAGAACGATAAGGGGCTGTCCTTTCCAGCCACTGCATCACCAATGCGATGGGCAATGGTTGGGAATTCCCACCCCGCATCGGATCCGGGATCGATGCCCCAGGTGAGCATCTTCTCATCCTCGATCCCATATTCATTCAGGATCGGTCCGATGCCTACCCCCGTGTCGGATTCTTCGATTCCCCATGCCAGGTACTGTCCCTCAGTACCCGCGCCGCCATACAGACCCGCCACCGTCGGGATCGAGTAGGAGAGGATGGCCGCGATCAACACAAGCACCATGGCGCGTGGATAGGTCTTCTTGGGGTTTTTGATCTCATCACCCGCGGCGGTGGGTAGTTCCCAGCCCATAAAGTTCCACATGGCCACGTAGATACCCACGCTCAATGCGCCAAGCAGGTTCTTGCCGTTGACCTCAGCACCACCCGGCAGGAAGGGGATATCGGTGGGAGTTCCATTGACGATCCACGAGTAGATACCAAAGCCTGACATGATTATGATCGGGATGATCATTGCCACACCCAGCCAGCTTGCGGTAAGGCCGGTGAGCTTCGCGCCGCGCATGTTTAAGATTGAAACGGCGATGATCAATATCGCGGCAACCAGCCATGAAAGAAGGTCGGAGGAAACCTCAACCCCTCCTATGGTTGCGCCGTCGTTCAGCGCCGGGATGAAATAACTCAGGTACCAGGCTGTCCAAACCGGGTAAATGGAGACATCTACCCAGGAGACGACCCAGTTCATCCAGCCTGACATGAAACCGGCGAAGGGTCCAAAGGCCTGCTTTACCCAGTGATAGTACCCGCCTTCTACCGGCATCATCGATTGCATTTCCCGCACCATCAACATGTTCGGAATGCTGAACACGAGCGGGGTGATTACCATTAACAGTAAAGCCAGACCCGGGCCGGAAAGACCGACCATTGGTTCTGCGCCGAAAGCCCCACCGCAGACGGTGAAGTAAATAAGCGCAAAGAGCGGAATGATGGTTAATTCCCTCTTCAGCTTTGACTTCTCGGCTTTTACGAGACTACCTTTATCGACTTCTGGTGCCATGTTCCCTCCTTATTTCAAGTCCTGGTTAAGTATGAAGACCTTACGTGCGCCATTGCGACGCGACGATAACCAATCTGGGAGATGCACTTTTCAAAGAACCGGTAATAGGAATTAGTCTTTTTCAACGATAGAGGAAGGGATCGGCCAGATATGGTCGTCCTTGATCTTGATGGGAACAAACGAGATGTGCGTTTTGCGAACCCCCGGGATCTTACCAATAATATCGGTGACAAAGTTGAACAACTCGCTATTGTTGTGCGCAAAAACCTGGATACTGATATCGGTATCACCAGTGGAGTAGGCAATGTAGGTGACCGATTCGTATTCCGCCAGTTTTTTTGCGATCTCCAGCACATGGGCTGGCTCAACTTCAATAAACACATCCGCGCACACCGTTAGTCCAAGCGCTTCTGCGTTTACGTTTCCCCGTACTGAGATGATCCCGTTGTTGATCAGGCGGTTGATACGATACCTGACCGCTCGCTCACTGATCCCGCCAATTCGTTCTGCTATCCTGGAGCAGCTCATGCGGCCGTCTTCGAGCAGCAGGTCGGATATCTTTTTGTCGATTGTGTCAATTTTCACCATATCGGCAAAATCCTTTTCTGAAATATACATAAATTATAGATATTTTTTCCGAAAATGCAAATAATTGGTCTGTGAAAACTGAAAATTTAAGATTGGATGGGAGAAATGCGGTTTTTCAGCTTTTTCCATTTCCAGAAAAAGTTACTTAAATTAACTTGACATGCGGTATTTTTTTGCAATAATAATTTTAGGGAAAATTTTACAATTTTCCAGCTGCTTTCCTATCATATCGGTACAATAAAATCTATTTAAGTGTGAATTCGGCAAGTTTTTTACTACTTTGGTTCCAAACCGTCAAATGTAAGTAAAAACCACCATTCTTGTTCCAAGGAGGAGTCATGCCACAGAATTTACAAGATGCACTATCGTATTCAAGTCGTTGGTTAGAGCTCATCGAGAAACCCGAGGTCAGCGAGATCGAAGGGAAGCAGATCATTGAAGAGAGCGTAAAGAATTTCTCAGAGTATTTTAACAAAGGTTGGCTTGAGTATCGCAAGTCAGTCACCGAGGCTGGCGACTGGGCTTGTGTGGAGTGGACGGGTAGGGGAGCGATTTTCCGCGACGTGCTTGGGCGTGAATACATCGACTGCCTGGGCGGATATGGCATGATGGACCATGGCTGGAGTCATCCGGATGTGGTGAAAGCGGTCGCGGCGCAATTACGCCGCACACCCATGCCCAGCCAGGAATTGATCGATCCGTTGCGCGGCGTGCTGGCTCGTCTGATGGCCAATATCACCCCGGGTGATATCAAGTATTCATTCTTCTGCGCGAGCGGTACCGAAGCGGTTGAAGGCGCGATCAAGCTGGCCAAGATGTACACCAAGAAACCCGCTTTCATTGTTGCCACCAAGGCTTTCCACGGCAAGACCATGGGTTCACTCTCCATGCTTGGCAAAGCCGATTATCGTGTTCCACCCGGCTTGCTCTACGCCGGACCGGTCTATCATGTTCCTTATGGCGATGCGGCAGCCGTTGAACGCCAATTGGATATCTGCGACCAGGTGGGTATCGGCGTTGCGGCAGTAATGATGGAGCCTATCCAGGGTGAAGCCGGCGCGATCGTTCCTCCGGATGACTTCTGGCCGCGCATCCGCAAGGCCACCAAGGACCATGGTGTTCTGCTCATCGCCGATGAAGTACAAACAGGCCTGGGCCGCACGGGCACCATGTGGGGTGTTGAGCACTGGGGAGTGGAACCTGATATCATCGCTGTGGCCAAATCTCTGGGCGGCGGGGTCATGCCGGTCAGCTCCTTCTGCTCCACCGAAGAGATCTGGCAGGTCATGATGGATCCCAATCCGTTCATCCACACCACCACCACTGGCGGCGGCGCGTTGGCCTGTTCAGCGGCTATCGCCGCGATCAATGTCGCTGTACGGGATGATTTCCCCGGGCAGGCGCGGGAAAAGGGCGAGTACTTCTTCAAGACGTTGAAGGAACTTGAAAAGAAGTATTCTAATGTCTATGATTACATCTCCGGTCGCGGCTTGCTCATCGGTCAGCATTTCAAGGATGCCGAGGTTGGTTACAAGGTAGCTGCGGGTCTGTTCAAGCGTGGTGTACTGGTTGCCGGCACACTGACCAGCGCGCACACCATCCGGATTGAACCTCCGATCGTCATTACCTACGAACAGATCGATGAAGTCTTAAATCGGTTGGAAGACACATTGAAGGAAGTTGCAGGTTAATCTCGTTCGACCCTATTCTTACCTTGTCAAAAAGAAAGGAAGTGTCTTATGGTTCTTGAAGGTTATCAGTACGCCTGGCTGGTCTTTCTGTTTATCGCGCTTTTCTTTGTTGTCCGCATCATTGTGGGTGTTTGGGCTGGCAGAAAGGTTGAAGATAATACAGACTATGTAGTGGCAGGCAGGAGGCTGCCCATTCATATGGCGGCCGCTTCCATCATGGCCACCTGGTTCGCGGCTGAAACCCTGATGGGTGCCTCGGAAACAGCGTATGACTATGGCTTCCAGGGGGTGGTCTTCGATCCCTTTGGCGCGTCAGCCTGTCTTTTCCTCTCTGGGTTCCTGTTTGTACGCCTGATGCGCCGCGCGAAATACCTCACCATCGTGGACTTCTTCGAACGACGTTATAACAAACTCACCATTGTCCTCACGGTGATTGCGGAAATGCTGACCTACTTCTCTTGGACAGCCGCGCAGATCGTGGCGGGTGGTGCTATTGCCCAGGGTATCTTCGGACTTGATCCGGTGTGGGGGATGGTCATCGTGATCACGATCGTGGCAGGATACACCATGATGGGCGGTATGATGGCAGATACCATGCTGGACTTTTTCCAGATGTTCCTGACATCCATTGGCATCACGTTGGTGTTCATCTTTATGTTAAAAGCGGTGGGTGGTTTCCCTGGAATGATCGAAGGGGCGGGTTCCACTTACGTCTCTGAGCCGTTCAACTTGCTGCCCATCAAGGGAGAGGGGTACCTGGGTTACACTGGAGTCACCGGCTGGATGTACTGGCTGGCAGCCTGGATGGCGATCGGCCTTGGCTCTGTGGCCACACAGGACCTGATGCAGCGTTCAATGGCTGCCCGTAACCAGGCCACTTCGGTTTACGGCTCCTACTTCGCGGGCGTGCTCTACCTGTTCTTTGGCATCATGAGCCCATTGATCGGCATCATGACCTACAAGTTGAACCCGGGTATGGAGGATATCAGCTATCTGCTGGTGCACGCCGCCATGGAGCATATGCCAGCGCTGCTGACTGCCATCTTCATCGCTGCCCTGGTATCCGCACTAATGAGCACCTCCGACAGTTCGCTATTAGCAGGTGCTTCGGCGGTAACCGAGAACCTCATTCCACTCATCACCGGTAAGAAACTTGAAGGCAAGAAAGCATTATGGGCGACCCGTATCATGGTGTTCGTCAATGCTGCAATCGGGCTGGCGATTGCCTTATGGGCGCAGACGATCTATGAGCTATCTGTTGTCGCCTGGACGCTGCTCCTGGTTGGTCTCTTCACGCCATTTGCATTTGGCATGTACTGGAAGAAGGCCAATGCCTCAGGAGCGAACGCGGCGTTTATTGGCGGGTTCACGGTGTGGATCCTGGCTACGATCTTCTTCTTCAATACTGGCATCGGCGGGCAATCCACTGCGGTGGTGTGTGAGTACGTGCCTGATGCTACGATATCGGTCTTCGCCAATGATGGCTGGTGGTGCGCCTTCTGGGATGCAGTTTATGTGGCCTCCTTTGTGGCATTCTTCTCCGCCATACTCCTGATGATCGTGGTATCGCTCGCCACTCAGAAGAAGGATCCCGCTAAGAAGCTGGTGGATTACTACGGCGAGCCGATCGATATGAATCCAAGGCTTCACCTGGGTATTCTGCCCATCCGCGATGCCTTCCGCAAGATCACCAAGGAAGAAAAGGAGATCACCTGATCCTCTTAAAGCCTGGTCAATGGTTGAAATCAAATCCAGGCTGTGCCATTAAAATGTAAGTGTGTATAATGAGTGGCGTCCAGGGTTGCAGTCTTTGGCCGCCACTCCTATTTTTAAAGTTATTATCTCCGGCCCGGGAGGTTGATCGATCCAATATGTCAAATTTTAATCCTGAAGAACTCAAGTATTACGCGCTCATTTTCGGGGTCATTCTACTTGTCGTTTTTCTCTGGCGTAAAGCGGTCCGCAAGGTGCGCAAGGACCAGGAAGCCAAGCTGAAGGAAAAATCCGCTTATAAGCCCGCAACAGCCAGGGTCAGCACAGAAAAACCAGTCATGACCGAAGAGCAATTTAACAAAGCCTGGAAGAGCCTCTCCTACCTCATTTTGCTGGCCGGAGTGGGGAACCTGTACATGGCTTACACAGCGATTCGAAGCGCAACGCAGCCCAATGGATTATGGGTCTGGTGGGTCGATGCGGTGTTCAGCATACTGGCAGCCCTTGCTGCTTTCATGATGTGGCGTCGAAGAGAAAAACTGTGGGTTTTTATCTACTTTATTCTGCTTCTTGTGCCCATCTTCCTGTTCATGTCTATCAAAGGATCACCATTCAAAGTTGGTGCCCTGATCCATCTTTTCCCGCTGGTGCTGCTCTATTTTGCCCTCAAACCAATCTGGGAGGGAATGAAAAACTGATCCAAAGCGATAAGACAGAAACATCCCCCGCGTTTTCAGGCGGGGGATGTTTTTATCTAATATTGGATCAATCCAATATCCGACCTACAGCCTCATGGAATACTTTGGTATGGTAATCAATATCCTTCTCGGTCACATCCGGTGCGATCAAAGCCATATTGTGGAAGGGTGTCATCAGGATGCCGCGGTTCATCGCTGCCAGGTGCATGTAGCGGTCCAGTTCTGAATCAACCGCGGCCTCTGCATCACCGCCGTTGCGCGGCAGCTCAGGGCAGAACCAGTATTCCGCGCGGCAGCCAAGCCGGTTGATGACCCAGGGCAGCTGGAATTCGTCAATGACCTGTTTGACGCCATCTGTGAACCTGATTGCCAATGGAATGGTGTGCGCAAATGTTTCTTTGTTCAATGTGGACTGCAGTGTGGCGCGCATGGCTGCGAGCGAAAAGGCGTTGCCCGCCAGCGTACCGCCAATCCCGCCTACATCGGATTCATCCACTTTGATGCTTTTTGAAACGCGTTCTCCTACCTCTTCTGAAAGACCATATACTGCCGCCGGCACGCCGCTGCCGATCGTTTTTCCGATGGTCAGGATATCCGGTTCCAGCCCGGCTTCACCGGTGTATCCTCCCGGTCCGGAGCAGATGGTGTGGGTCTCATCGATGATCAACAGGGTGCCATATTTGCGAGTGAGTGCTCGCAATGCTTCGTGGTAGCCGGGTTCAGGGTGAATGATCCCGATGTTGGTCATTACCGGTTCTGCTAGCACACAAGCAATGTCACCCGCGGCCAGCGCTTGCTCCAGCGCGGGAATGTTGTTCCACGGGATCACGCGCGTGGTCAACACCGGGTTGACCTGTGGACCGATCGCTCCCGGGCGTGGACCGGGGATGCCATCATTGATGGTGATAAAGGTCTCATCCACCGATCCGTGGTAGCAGTAATCATAGACCAGGACATAAGGGCGTTTGGTAATGTGCCTGCAGAGGCGCAGTACGAAGCGATTGGCGTCAGTCGCTGTGAGGGTAGTCTGCCAGTATTTGAGCTTAAAGCGCTTTTGCAGCTCTTCACCTACCCAGATGGCATCTTCGGTGGGCAGCATGAAGGTGATGCCTTTGTCGAGCTGCTTTTTGATCTCGCTGATCGTGTTATCTGGAGAGTGCCCGACCATCGCGCCGGTATCACCCAGGCAGAAATCGAGGAATTCCTTGCCATCCGCGCAGGTAAAATGCGCGCCTTTGGCATGGTCAACGAACAGCGGGAATCCGCCTGCCCAGCGCACCATCCAGTTCATGGGCACGCCGTCAAGCAGGCAGCCTTTCGCCCTTTGGTAAAGGGCGTAACACTTGGGGTGTTCCCTTGCGAACAGCTGGATCTCCTGTTCAAGCACTTTGTCCAGTTTTTCTCGGTTGATCGTTGACATAATGCTCCTCTCAATAAAATGATTGTTGTTATTAATTATATTCATGCTAAAAAAACGCGAGGTCAAACAGGCTATAATAAGAATTATCGCCGGATAAAAATGACTGAATTGGTAAATAATTAACCCGGTGGAACGATGAGGGATAGATCATGAAAATTCTGACACCTGACCAGGAAAAACTGCTGCAGCGCGAGAGGAATTTCCTTAACGACCTGCGCATGAAACTGGTGGAATATAACGCGTCCAAAGATCACATGGAGTCTCTGGGGCAGTCCATCCGCCAGTTGGATGATCTTTTTCTGCTGGTGGTCGTGGGTGAGTTCAACGCCGGAAAGAGCGCTTTCATTAATGCCCTTCTGGGGCAAAAAATGTTAAAAGAAGGCGTGACACCCACAACGTCGCAGGTCACCATCCTGCGCTACGGCGAGACGGCCGGATCCAACCTGGTGGAGGAAGGGCATACGCTTATGCTTTTCCCGGTGGACCTCTTGTCAGAATTGAGCATCGTTGATACCCCCGGCACCAACGCGGTCATCCGCCAGCACGAGGAATTGACCACCAACTTTATTCCGCGCGCCGACCTCGTGCTGTTCGTTACCTCTGCTGACAGACCATTCACCGAAAGCGAACGCGCCTTCATGTCGCACATCCGCGATTGGGGCAAGAAAGTAGTCATCATCCTCAACAAGATTGATCTGCTGCAGAACGAGGACGAGCTCAACCAGGTGCTGCAGTTTGTTAAGGAGAATGCCCATTCATTACTGGGCAGCACGCCTGAGGTGTTTCCGGTTAGCGCGCGCCTGGCTTTACGCGCTAAAAACGGAGAGCCGCAGTGGTGGCAGCCCAGCGGGTTCGGTGCGCTTGAAGATTACATTCGTGAGAACCTGGACCAGACCGAACAGGTGCGACTGAAGTTCCTCAATCCGTTGGGAGTGGCCTCTCACCTCACCGGTGAGTACCGCGAGCGGGCTGAGATTCAACGCCGCATCCTGGCGGAGGACATCAGCTTGCTGCAGAATGTGGAACGCCAGCAGGCGGTTTACAAAACGGATATGCAGAAAGATTTCGCATTTCGTATGGCGGATGTGGAAAACATTTTTTACACCATGGAGCAACGTGGGGATGAGTTCTTCGAAGACCGTTTCCGCTTGAGCCATGTGCTGGACCTGCTGAAAAAGGAACGCATGCAGGCGGATTTTACACGCCAGGTCATCGCAGATCTGCCCCAGCAGGTGGAGACCAGGGTAAATGCGCTGATCGACTGGCTGGTCGAATCTGACCTGCAGCAGTGGAAATCGGTGACCGGTTACCTGGCAGACCGCCAGCGGGAACATAAAGACAATATCATCGGAGAGGGAATCAATACCAACTTCAGATATGACCGCAACCGTCTTCTGGAAGCCATCGGCGGGGAAGCCGAGCAGGTGGTCAAGAGCTATGATAAGCGCAAGGAAGCGAACGAGATCGCCGAAAAGGCCATGAATGCGGTAACGGCTTCCGCGGCCGTTGAGGTCGGCGCGATCGGCCTCGGTACACTGATCACCATACTGGCTACCACCGCGGCTGCTGATGTGACCGGTATTCTGGCTGCCGGGGTGGTTGCCGCGCTGGGTCTATTCATCATTCCGGCCAAGCGGCGCTCTGCCAAGAACGAACTGCACGAAAAAATGACGAAATTGCGTGTGGCTATGGTGGATTCACTGAAAGTCGAGTTTGAGAAGGAGATCGATGGCAGCCTCAAACGAATAGAAGAAGCCATCACACCTTACACGCGCTTTATCCGCGCGGAAACTGAACACACGGAAAAGATCCAGGAGGATTTGAAAGCCGCGCAATTAGAGATCAGTCAAATCCGTGCCCAGATCGAAAGCTGGTAACTGCCCCGTTGATATCCCCCGGTGGTGCCGGTCAGGTCTCCTGGAAGTCGCCGCCGGTTTTTATTTCTCGATGAACTGGCGTTCATACAACTGGGCATACAACCCTTTACGCTGCAGTAATTCTGCGTGAGTTCCCTGTTCCACGATGCGGCCGTCATCAATGACATGCACCCGGTCGGCGTTGCGCACGGTGCTCAGGCGGTGGGCGATCACCACGGCAGTGCGATCCTTGAGCAGGCGGGCGATGGCATCCTGCAGCAGCGCTTCGGTCACCGAGTCAATATTCGCTGTGGCCTCATCCAGTATCAAAATTCGCGGGTCGGTCAGTAATGCCCGGGCGATGCTGATCAGTTGCCGCTGCCCTTGTGAAAGATTCACCCCGCCTTCAAGCACCCGCGTCTGGTAACCATCCGGCAGGCGCTCAATAAAACCGTTCGCATTGGCTTGCTGCGCAGCCAGGATCATTTCGTCATCTGATGCGCCAGGTTTACCGTACTTGATATTCTCAGCGATGGTGCGCGAGAACAGAAACGGATCCTGCCCGATCACCCGCACCTGTTGATGCAGGGAAGCGGTGGTGATCTCGCGAATGTCGTAACCGTCGATGGTGATCGAGCCTTCACTAACCTCATAAAACCGGGCGATCAGGTTGGCGATGGTGGTTTTACCGGCGCCAGTCGGCCCCACCAGCGCGGCGGTTGTGCCAGCCGGAATATGCAGGTTTACCTGGTGCAGCACGTCCGGCAGTTCAGCCCGGTATTTGAAAGATACGTTGGTCAACTTGATCTCACCTTTGACCGGGGGCAGGGGTACCGCTCCTGGTGCGTCATCGATCTCCACCGGGGTGTCCAGCAGGTTCACCACCTGCTCCCCGCCTGCCATGGCGGATTGAAAGGTTGTGTAGATGCGGCTTAGTTCCTGGATCGGTTGGAAGAAGCGTGAGACATAAGCGAGGAAAGCCACCATGATTCCCAGCGTTACCTCCGCGCCCATCACAAAACGTCCACCGAACCACAGCACAATGACCGTTGCCAGCATTCCCAGCATCTCGATGGCAGGCAGGAAAATGAATGAGAGGTTCATGGCGTTGATGTAAGCATTGCGATTTTCACGGTTCACCTGTTCAAAGCGGTCCTGGCTGGTCTTTTCGCGGGTGAAGGCCTGGATGGCCCGCATTCCATTGATATCCTCCGCCAGGTCGCCCACCACCGCGGCCACACTGGAACGGGTCTCTCTGAATGCGCGGCGTGCCTGGCGTGAGAACAACCAGGTGGCCAGAACCATTAATGGCAACACAATGAAGGTGAGCAGTGCCAGTTTAGGGCTCATGCCCAGCATGATGATGATGATACCCACCAGAACGATGCTATCTCCCAGCAGGGTGATGATCCCCTGCGAGAGAAGTTCGTTGATCTCCGCCACATCATTGATCACCCGGGAGACGGTCACACCCACGATGCGCCGGTCATGGTAGCCCAGCGGCAGCCGCTGCAGATGTCGGAAGAGATCTCCACGCAGGGTAGCCAGCACGCGTTGACCGATCCATGCCAGTGTGTAACTTTGCAACGATGTGACCACGAAGAGCAGGATAAACGTGATGGCGAGAAGGATGCTAATACTCACCAGCCCCGCCATATCTCCCTGTGTGATGTTCTGGTCGATAGCCACCTTGATCAGGTAAGGGGTCAGCAGGGTCAATCCGGATTGAACCAGAGTGAGCAGTAAAGCTGCGACCATGCGCCACTTGTGTGGTTTCAGGTAAGCGAGCATGCGCCTGACCACGCGTGGATTGTAGACATTACCGCCTTTACCGTCGATGCTGCCGAAATCCTCCAGCAAAGAGCGCGGTCCAAGCCCGAAGGACGGTCCAACCGAGAAGCTCATGGCTGACCTTCCTGTTTTTTCAGCTGATGGCTGTAGATCGATTGATAAACATGAGAGGTTTCCAGTAATTCCATGTGTGTACCTTGCGCGCTGATGCGGCCTGATTCCAGTACCAGGATCAGGTCCGCGTTGCGCACCGTGCTGAGCCGATGTGCGATCACAAAGGTGGTACGTCCCTGCACCAGTTGTGCCAGCGCCAGCTGGATCAGGTTTTCGGTTTCAGAATCCACCGAAGCGGTTGCATCATCAAGGATCAGAATGCGTGGATCGAGCAACAGCGCGCGGGCGATGGCGATACGCTGTTTCTGACCTCCTGAAAGGTTAACACCGCGTTCACCCACTCGGGTGGAGTATCCTTCCGGCGTCTGAACGATGAAATCATGCGCCTGGGCTGCTTTGGCAGCCTGGATGACCTCATCATCTGTGGCGTTTTCTTTCCCAAAAGCGATGTTTTCCCGGATGGTGGCGGCAAAAAGCGTGGTCTCCTGTAGCACAATGCCGATCTGGCTGCGCAGCGATTGCAGGGTGACGCTGCGAATATCCGTTTCATCCACCAGGATGCGGCCGGATGTTGGATCGTAAAATCGTGGGATCAGGTTGATGATGGAGGATTTGCCGGAGCCGGTGAGACCCAGCAACGCGACCTTCTGACCCGATTGGATGTCAAATGAAATATCCTGCAGAATGCGGTTGCGCCCGTAACTGAAGGACACGTTTTCAAAGCGCACCCGTCCTTCAATGTTTCCAAGCGGTTTCGCATCCGGTGCGTCACTCACATCTGAAATGGTATCCAGCACATCAAAGATCCGCTCGGATGCGGAAGCGGCGATGGCCACAGCGGGAATGATCATACCCAGTCGGCGCACCGGGTCGACCAGCTGCCCCACATAACTGATGAAAGCCACGATGGTGCCAATGGTGAGGCTGCTGTTGATCACCTGCGCCCCGCCGTAGAGGATAATGGCGACCATCCCCAGGTTGGCAATCAGAAAGAGCAAAGGGGTATTTACAGCTTGCATCCTTGCTGACCGGTTGGCCAGGTTAAGCCACTTGTTGTTTTCATTTTCAAAGCGGTTGATCTCTGCATCTTCCTGCGCGAAGATCTTCACCACCCGGCTGCCGCGCAGGTTTTGTTCAACAGTGGTGGTTAGCACAGCCAACTGCTTTTGCACCTGCATGGAAAGCGGTCGGAAGCGGTTGCCAAAATGGATCGCCTCGTAGACCAGCAGCGGTATGGTCAGCAGGATCAGCAGCGCCAGCTTGATGTTCATCGTCAACAGGATCACTGACGTGACCACTAACATCACGCTGGCTTCGAGGATGCGCAGCGTGGCGCGTCCGGTGAGGAAGCGCACCCGTTCCACGTCCTGAACCGCGCGCGATAACAGTTCGCCTGTTTCAGATTGATCGTGAAATGAGAAGGAAAGGCGGGTCAATTTCCGCTGCAGTTCATTGCGCAGGTCAAACGCTACGTTTTGTGACGCGGTCTCGGTGAATAATCCCTGGTAATAATTCAACACACCTTTGACCAGGGTCAATCCCAGCAGTGCCAGCACAGACCAGGTGAGCACATCCGGCTGCCTGCCCACAATGCCCTTGTCGATGATCCAGCGCGTGAACTGAGGGATCACCGCGTTGATCGCTACCATCAATAACAATGAACCATATGCCCCCACGGTCTGTTTCCAGTAAGGACGCAGGTAACTGTAGGTCCGGCGC
>MTKZ01001611.1_pt1 | contig 22663 bp, 20 predicted proteins | sample 1042781 | NCBI WGS metagenome assembly MTKZ01 (sample SAMN06212207, study PRJNA360539) | anaerobic digester metagenome | biome: Wastewater treatment plant; material: sludge; isolation source: anaerobic digester fed with sludge from wastewater treatment plant | place: Denmark: WWTP Viborg ... | reverse complement strand
ACTCCGGTGGTTGTCCCGGGTCGCGTGCGCGCCAATTCAACCGGCAAGAGGCAGCCGCCGCGAGCAGTTCGCAGGAGGTGCCGTCCGCGCTGGGCCATTGGCCGGTGCAGTTGCACCTGGTAAACTTCATTGCGCCTCATTTCAGGAACGCGGACATTCTTATCGCAGCCGATTGCAGCGCCTTTGCCTGTGGTGCCTTTCACCCGCGGTTCTTGCAGGGGAAAGCGATCGCCATCGCCTGTCCCAAACTGGATAACCCCGATGGTTACCTGGAAAAACTCACGGTATTGTTCCAGCAGGCCGCCCCTCGCAGCGTTACCGTTGTCCGCATGGAAGTGCCGTGCTGTACAGGTCTTTTGCGTTGGGTGCTGGCCGCGAGAGAACAGGCGGGCAGTAACCTACCCATTGAAGAAATTATTATCGGCGTCGAGGGGACTGCCGTTGGACGAAATAGATATTAGAAATCAAGTATAATTGTTCCGCGATAAAGCGGGTTTGTGAAAAATCAACCTATAGTAGGAGGAAAGAAAGATGTCTATGTTCTGTTTTCAATGTGAGCAAACGGCCCATTCCACGGGCTGCACAGCACACGGTGTTTGCGGGAAAGATCCCGAAACCGCGTCGCTGCAGGACCTGCTGGTCCATGTTGCAAAGGGCATCAGCCAACATGCTCATTGCGCGCGCCAGAAGGGTGTCAAGGATGCCGAGGCAGACAAGTTCGTCGTGGAAGCCCTGTTCACCACGGTCACGAATGTCAATTTCGATCCTGCAACCATCGCCGCAATGATAAAGCGCGGTGTGGATATTCGAAACCGACTGCAACATGTTTGTGCGCAGGCCTGTGCGGCTGCGGGCAACTCCCCGAAACCGGTGCAGGGTCCAGCTTCTCTGACGATTGCCACTGACCAGGAAGGCATGGTGCGCCAGGGCGTTTCCATTACCCTTGAGAACCGGTTGCAGGCGTTTGGCAAGGATGTTGCCGGCCTGCAGGAATTGATTCTGTACGGGTTGAAGGGCATGGCGGCTTATATGGACCACGCGCGCATACTTGGTGTAGAGGACGATGATATCTATGCGTTTACGCACGAAACGTTGGATGTTCTTGCCCGGAGCGTTGATGATGTGGATGCTCTGGTAGGCCAGGCCTTGAAGGTTGGCGAGAAAAATCTGCGCGTTATGGAAATGCTGGACGCGGCTAATACGGGCGCCTATGGGCACCCCGAACCGACCCAAGTCCGTGTCACCCCGGTAAAAGGTAACTGCATCCTGGTGTCCGGCCATGACCTGAAAGACCTGGACGAACTGTTGAAGCAGACCGAAGGCAAAGGCATCAACATTTACACCCATGGTGAAATGCTGCCCTGCCTGGCTTATCCGGGACTCAAAAAATACAAGCATCTCGTGGGGAACTACGGCGGTGCCTGGCAGAATCAGGCCAAAGAATTCGATGCCTTCCCCGGCGCCATTCTGATGACCACCAACTGCATCCAGCGACCGCGCCAGAGTTACCACTCCCGCATTTTCACCTGCGGTCTGGTCCAGTGGCCCGGCGTCACCCATATCAGCGACCGGAACTTTGCACCGGTAATCGAAGCCGCACTGGCCGCCCCGGGATTCGCCGAGGACGATCCGGAACAGTTCATTACCGTCGGATTCGGGCACAATGCGGTCATGAGTGTGGCCGGGGCGGTTATAGATGCCGTAAAGGCGGGAAAGATTCGGCGCTTTTTCCTCATCGGCGGCTGCGACGGCGCCAAACCGGGCCGCGATTATTATACCGATCTCGCCTCGAGCGTACCCCATGATTGCGTCATTATGACGCTCGCCTGCGGCAAATACCGCTTTAACAAGCAGGAGTTCGGCGCCATTGACGGTATTCCGCGCCTGCTGGATATCGGCCAGTGCAATGATGCCTATAGCGCCATACAAATTGCCGTGGCTTTGGCCGACGCGTTCAATTGCGGCGTGAATGATCTACCCTTGTCCATCGTTCTGAGTTGGTACGAGCAGAAGGCCGTTGCCATTTTGCTGACTCTGCTGCATCTTGGATTACAGGGCATGCGCATTGGACCGTCGCTGCCCGCCTTTGTCGGTCCCAATGTACTGAATGTGCTGGTTGATAAATTCAAACTTACTCCCATCAACAACGTAGAAGCCGACCTGGCAGCCATGCTCGGCTGAGAGACGGTATCGGAACCCAATGACCGCCTTCAAAACAGCGGAATTTTACGAGATACTGGGCAATGCCGGCGGGCGTCTTGAGCGGGAAGGTTCCTTCCTGCTCGAGGCGCTCGCCGAAGCGCCATCCACCCATGTGGCCGATCTGGCCTGCGGCTTGGGTTTACATGCCCTGTTCCTTGCGGAGCATGGGGGAGAGGTACATGCGTTTGATCTCAGTCCCGAGATGATTGACCATGCGCGGAACCGGCGTCCTCATCCGAATCTAACCTATACTGTGGGTGACATGTGCACCCTTTCAGGCGGTCCCTACGGGCTGGTGTTATGTCTTGGAAACTCCCTTTGCCTGCTTGATTCCGCACATAAAGTTAAAGTATTTTTTCAGGGCGTTCACGGACATCTTCTTCCCGGGGGACTCTGCATTACCCAAACGCTGAATTACGAGACACCCGTCATGAAACGCCCCCGTATCCGCGTTGAGGGGGCGGAAGTACAGGGAGGTGAAATCGCCGCCATTAAGCGATTTCTACCCGAAGGGGACCATACCCACCTATCCATTGACTATCTTGGCGTTGCCTTGGGAGACATGCTCCAGGCATCGGAGTCCTTTACACTGTATCACTGGAACGAGAGGCAACTTTCAGAGATTGCCGAGAACACAGGATTACAAGTCAAGGGCTGTTATGGAGGTTATGACCGAAAACCCTTCCGGGAAGATACCCCGGATATGGTGTTGATTACACAAAAACCGTAAAAAGAACAGGGGCCCCAACAAAAACAATACCGGTACAGTATCAAGGCTCTATCCCTTTACGTCCGTGATGTCTCTTCCAAACCACCTGTACCCTCTAATCTGATACAATAATATGGACTTTTCCGTCATTGTAAGAGCAATGTAACAGACCACGAGGGTAAACATGAACTTCCGGTTATTTCGTTCTCCCGACATTACAAGGCCGCCGTTATTGCTTTTCGATTATGATGGCGTGATTGCTGATTCCCTGCAGGTTCTATTGCCGGAGTTCTCCCGGGCGTGTGTTGAACTGGGGTTGACCAAAATTGACCCCGAAGAGTTCTTTCTGAAGCTTTACGACGCCAATCCCGTAATCCAGATGATTAAACATGGTTTTCCCTTACGCAAGATGCGGGCCATGGCGTTGGAATACGCCCCGAAAATCGAAGAAATCCATCAGCGCGTCCAGCCTTTTCCCGGCATACCGGAAACCATCAATCGACTGGGGGAAAACTACCCCCTTTTCATTATCACTTCAAACAGTTCTCAATTGGTCCGTAAATTCACGGAGACATACGGACTGCGCAAGGTACAAGGTGTTATGGGCGTTGAGGAGCATATCAGCAAAGTGAAGAAGATACGCGCCGCATGCCGTTACTTCCCAAGGCATTGTCCGTATTACATCTGTGATACCAAAGGAGACCTTATTGAAGCGCGCCGGGCCCGTGCTATTCCCGTGGCTGTGGGTTGGGGATGGCACGATAAAGATCGGTTAAATCAGGGGAAGCCCCGCTATTTTGTGAAGAACCAGAAGGAGTTACTAGCCTTGTTCGGCATGGAGTTACCTTAATCGGAACTTACCCCGCTTTCCCTTGATTGGCCACGGCCTCTGCCGCCTTACGAATGGCTTCGGGGTCGCCCAGGTAACGATGACTCAGTGGTTTCAAGTCCTTGTCAAGTTCATAGACCAAGGGGACGCCGGTGGGAATATTGAGACCGATAATATCTTCTTCAGAAATTTCATCCAAATACTTCACCAAGGCGCGCAGACTGTTGCCGTGGGCCACAATCAGCACACGTTTTCCTGAAGCGACCTGAGGAGCGATGGTCTCCTTCCAATACGGGACGAATCGTGCAACAGTCTCTTTCAGACTTTCCGTAAGCGGTATATCTTGTTTATCCAAGTCCGAATACCTGCGGTCCCGGGCGGCATTACGTTCATCGTCCTCTTCTAAAGGCGGAGGCGGTACGTCATAGGAACGCCGCCAGATTTTCACCTGTTCCTCGCCATGCCGGGCTGCGGTTTCCGCCTTATTAAGTCCTTGCAACGCGCCGTAGTGGCGCTCATTGAGACGCCAATTTCGCACCACCGGCAGCCACATTTGGTCCANNCTCATCCATGGCGAGCCACATGGTGCGAATGGCACGTTTCAGGACCGAGGTGTAGACCATGTCGAACTTGTACCCCTCTTCCCGCAATATCTTACCGGCGGCATGGGCTTCTTGCACGCCCTGGGCGCTCAAATCCACATCGGTCCACCCTGTAAACCGGTTTTCCAAATTCCAAGTGCTTTGTCCATGCCGTATCAATACCAGATTGTGCATAACCATACTCCTAGATTAAGACTACAGTGCTGTTTTTGAAGGAAATCCCTGCGAGGTTGACGCAGGGAGGTGTTTGCATCACCGTGATTACAGTTCAGGAAATCGAGGCTGCCGTTCCGGCGTTATTTAGCAGTACTGGGCCAGTTGATTGGACCCGAAAAAGAAACCGGCAAGCGGATCGAAAGCGTCATCCTCATGTTCAATGCTCAACACCCCCGTATAGCCGTTATGCAACAGGGTTCCGATATATTCGCCCCAGTTGATGCACCCGTACCCCGGGATGACATAGCGCCACCAGCCTTCAGCATACACACCGCAGCGGGCGCGTTTGGCGTTATCGATTAGGGTATCTTTGGCGTGGGTGTGGAAAATGCGCTTCTTGAACATCGATAGTGGCGCCAAGTGGTCGCATCCCTGATGAACGAGGTGGGAGGGATCGTAATTCAGGCCGAAATTCTCATTCGGTATCGCTTGAAATAAGGCTTCCATGGTGTCTATACCTTGCAGGCAGGTTTGATACCAGTTTTCAACGGCAATCTTGATGTTCTTCTTGGCTGCATGAGCGAGAATCGGTTTGAAGGCCTTGGGCAGCACCTTGTCAATGGTTTCCAGTTTGGTCATGCCCGGCGCCGCAAAACCCGTCAACATACAGACNNACCGGCACGTCAAGGGAAGCGGCGGCATCAATAACTTTTTTGGCGATCCCTTGTGTTTTAACCATTTTTTTGGGGTCAGAAATATCACAGGTATAATAACAAAGAGAACTGATGGATAGCATGCTCGCTTCGAGCATCTCCCGAATCTCTTTGCTGCGTTTGGCCGATAATTTTGTGGCGTCGATATGAGGGCTGCCGGGGTGGGCGGGAATTTCCAGGGCATCGATAAAAGAATCTTCAACCAGCTCGCAAATTTCCTCAAGCGGGTAGTGAAAAAGAGGGGTCGTCAGCATGCCGATATCCATGTTTGTTCTCCTGATGTTTTGGGAAGTATAGCATAGTTTCTTTTGCTGTGCATAACCGTACCGGGAAGAAGAAACGCAGAGGCGCAGAGTATCGCAGAGAGGATCTAACGCGGGCGTTGCCCGCAACCCATAAAAATAACAATGCCTGAGCAAAAACTGGGACTGCCTCCGGCGCACGCGAAAACTATGAGCGTTGTTTCAAACCCTGAATTGCGCCGGTGTCTGTCCCAGATTTTTTGCGGTCTGTGCCTATCGTTCCGAAAAACCGCACAGGCAAGAGGAAACGCAGAGGCGCAGAGAACGCTGAGGATCGCAGAGAAGAGGATCTAACGCGGGTGTTGCCCGCAACCCAGAAAGTTATTGAAGGTATGTTGTTCACGCTTTAGCGTGCGGGGCGTATCCAGGTCTTGAAGAGCACGCTAAAGCGTGAACAACATACAAATTCTTCTTGTTTTTGATAATAGAAAATTTCCGATTAGGTACTAAAGAATGAAGGGGAATGAAGTATCCGAAAAATAGGGGGCGTGGTCATAGCGGCACCATTAGAATTGGATTTCTGCTTGGAAGAGACGGCCATCATAGATGTAAAATGGTAAGAAGGATATGATGCCTATGGACAGCGCGTATCTGCTGACTTATCTGCGGTTAGCGAATACATAATTGGGATTGAACGCGATCCTTCATGAACCGACCCGAATCAAAGGCACTAAACATTATTATGAACATACTCGATTGGTCTTCTCTGTGGTTCTTTGCGTCTCTGCGTTTCGGTTTTTGCGTGCCTGCATCTTGCGAAAAGAAAGGTGCCAAAAAAAAGTTGTCTTTCTGTACTTAATATATTATACTATTATAAGTAGTTCTGTAAGTGCGACGGACGCTCCGGCTACCACACGAGGGGCAAAGCAACGACATGCCAGAAAGGGACATTAATGATCAATTACAAATTCTCGTTTCGATTTCTCACAGCCATTCTCCTGTTTGTTGCACTGTGCATTGCAGGAGGTGCCTTTGCCCAGGAAGGCGAAGGCGAAGCGCCTGAACAGGTGGTGACCGTGTCCAACGTGGTGACGGAACAACAGGGCGCATTCCTCAAGATCACCTACGACCTCGCCACCAGCGACAACGAGCCCGCCCATGTCTTCGGGCAGTTCTCCACGGATGGCGGCGCGACGTTTCTGCGCTGGATGAACACCGTGACCGGCGACGCGAACAAGGAGGTCGCCCCCGGTGTCGGCCGCTGGTTTGTGTGGAACTTTGCGAAGGACGGCGTCACCGGGCTTATCGAACAGGCCCGCGCGCGCGTGCAGGGCGGCCTGTATCCGGGCATGGAACGCGAATTCGGTGGCATTACCTTCTGCTGGATACCGCCGGGCAATTTCATGATGGGCCGCTACCCGGGCGAGCAGGACAGCTATTCTAATGAAGATCCGCAACATGAAGTGATCTTCGCGCAGGGGTTCTGGATGTCCAAATGCGAGATCACCCAGGGCCAGTGGCAAACCATCATGGGTAGCAATCCCGCCCTCGGCTATGGCGTGGGCGACAACTATCCGGTGTATTACGTGTCCTGGAATGATATCCGGGGAACGAACGGGTTCCTGGACAAACTCAACGCTGCCCATCCAGGCAACGGGTTCCGCTTACCCTCCGAGGCGGAATGGGAATATGCCTGCCGTGCCGGCACGACGACGCGTTTCTATTGGGGTGATGACCCTGGTTATACGGTGATCAACGATTATGCTTGGTATGATGGCAATTCCTCTTCTGGCACGAAGGAGGTGGGCTTGAAACTGCCCAACGCCTGGGGGCTGCACGACATGTCGGGCAATGTCTGGGAGTGGTGTGAAGACGACTGGCACGATACCTATACTGGCGCGCCGGACGAAGGTAGCGCCTGGGTGGCTTCGCCCAGATCGACGTATCGTGTGCTGCGGGGCGGCTCCTGGCACGTCAGCTACGGGAACCTCCGCTCGGCGCGCCGCCGCAGGCTCAACCCCGTCCACAGGGACGGCGACTACGGGTTCCGTGTGGTGATTTTTCCGGCGTCGCGCTAGTCGGATCCTTGGTGCTTGGATACTTGGTTCTTGGTATTGAGGGGGGATGCAAGGGGGGAAACATCCCCCCTTGCTTTGAAGAAAATTTTTTTGGATTTACCGCATGAAATCGAATGACAGAGAATGCGAGCCGCGCGTGCTGGTTTGTTTGTATGATCTCAGTATATGGGTTATGAAAGCGACGAATCGGTTTCCAAAGAACTGGCGCGTGACGTTGGGCGATCGCCTGGACAGGGTAGTGCTGGATATGCTCGTTTTGGCCCAACAAGCCCTTTTGCGCCGCGAAAAGAAGGCGCTTTTGCAGGAAATAAGCGATCTACTGGAGTCGTTGCGCATGTTGATTCGGTTGAGTCGTGATTTGGGCTGTATTGACCTGCGGCGTTACGAATATGCAGCAAAGCAGATGGATGAAATAGGCCGTCAGCTGGGCGGCTGGATGAAACAACAACACAGGAAGCCTTTCCGTGAAGACTTGGAAACATCTGTATCCTGATTTGTGCTCCTTCAAGAATTTATATGAAGCAGCGCGCAAGGCACAGCGGGGTAAACGCTGTCGTCCGGATGTGTTTGCGTTTCATGCGCGTCTCGAAGAAAATCTGCTGGCATTGCAGGAGGAATTGGCCACGTGCCGTTGGCACCCCGGCCCCTATCGGGAATTTTATGTGCAGGAAGCGAAGCGCCGCCTGATCTGCGCGGCGCCATTTCGGGACCGGGTGGTGCACCATGCCCTGTGCAACATCATCGAGCCGCTCTTCGAGAATGTTTTTATCTATGACAGTTACGCGTGCCGCAAGGGGAAAGGGACGCACGCGGCGGCGAACCGGTATACGGCGTTCTCGCGTCAGGCGCGATATGTGCTCAAGTGCGATATCGCGCGATATTTCCCGAGTATTTGCCATGAGGTGCTCTATGCGCAACTGTCGCGACGCATCGCGGACCGGGACGTGATGTGGTTGTGTGAACGGGTATTGCGCAGCTATGGCGATGAAGGGCTGCTGTGGCCGTCGGGCGCCGGAATACCCATCGGCAACCAGACCAGCCAGTTTTTCGCCAACGTGTATCTGAACGACTTTGACCATTGGATGAAGGAAGAACTTCATTGCAGGCGGTACATCCGGTATGTGGATGATTTCGTGATTTTGCATGAGGATAAGCGGTTTCTGGGATCGCTGATACCGCGTATAGAAGAACGTTTGGAAACGATTGGGGCGCGGTTGCATCCGCGCAAACGCACCATTTTCCCGGTAACGGAGGGCTGTGATTTCATGGGGTATCGCATCTGGCCGGACCACCGGCGGCTGCGCCCGTTGAACGGCTACCGTTTCCAACGCAAATTGAAGAAACTTGCGCGCGGGTATCGCGCCGGCACGATCAGCCGCGAGAACGCGCGCGCAAGCATCATGAGCTGGGCCGGACACGCCGGCCATGCGGACACCTGGGGCTTGCGCCGGGCGCTGTATGCGGGCGTGTCTTTCTCGGGGGGATCGGCCGGAAAGGACGTATCGTGTGCTGCGGGGCGGCTCCTGGAACAACAACAACAGGAACCTCCGCTCGGCAAACCGCAACAGGAACAACCCCGACAACAGGAACAACAACAACGGGTTCCGCGTGGTGGTTTTTCCGGCGTCGCGCAAGACTCCCGAACCCGGGTTTCGGTCTTCGCAACCGCGAACGCCGAAAGCGGCGCGTCGCATTCCTGCGTCGCGCGGCCCGAGAGGGCGTTACGGGAGACTACAGGCCGGTTCCCGTGCCATGCGCATGCGCATGGACAAATAGAAAACCCGGCGCAGGCGGTTTGGTAAGGTTGACCCGAACAACCGCCTGCGCCAATAGAAATTGAATGCTCTGCGATCCTCTGCGGTTCTCTGCGTCTCTGCGTTTGGTTTTTAAAATTCAACGCAGAGGCGCAGAGAACCGCAGAGGATCGCAGAGAAGAGGAGAAAAACAATGCATGAGAATGAGGTATCCGAGAAGATACTGGGCGCGGCGATAGAGGTGCATCGCGAGCTGGGGCCGGGGTTGCTGGAAAGCTTGTATGAAGAGGCGTTGTGTGTGGAGTTTGAGTTGCAAGGCATTGCGTATGACCGGCAAAAGACCATACCTGTATACTACAAAGGGCATCAATTGTCTACCCCGCTGCGGCTGGATCTGCTGGTGGAAGATACGGTCATTGTAGACGCCAAGGCCAAGGAAGCCATGACCCCCATGGACCACGCAAAGACACTGACCTACCTGCGCTTATCGAATAAAAAACTGGGATTAAACATTAACTTTCACGAACCGACCCTGATCAAGGGCGTTAAACGTATAGTTAACAATCTTTAATGGTTTTCTCTGCGATCCTCTGCGGATCTCTGCGTCTCTGCGTTGAATTTTAAAAACCAAACGCAGAGGCGCAGAGAACGCAGAGATACGCAGAGAAGAGAAAAAAAGGAGAATGTAATATGAAGGCAGGAATGTGGATGTTTTTGTTGGCGGCGTTGTTGCCGGTTGTGTGTGCGGCGGAGGATTTCGCGGATTCGCCGGTGTTTGTACTGGATGCGCGGGAGGCGGCGCTGGCGCCGTATGTGGAGGACGTGCCGTACACGGCCGTGAGCGCCCTGGAGGACGGCGTCCCCGAGGCGATGCGCGATTTGGACGGGGACGGCTATCCCGACGCCTTCCAGGACCGCAACGGCGACGGCACGCCGGACGCCTTCGAGCAGCGTAATGCTCAGGGGCAATACACGGGCTTGCTCGATGTCAACGACAATACCTTCCCGGACTGGTTCGAGACGCGCTATGCGACGCCTGTGGCCAAGTTCATGATTACAAACCTTAATTTGGACACAGCGACGGTGACGGTGCGCAACGTGTCCGTGTCGGGCGCGCCCGGCGCGGCGGCGATCACGGGCTATCACTGGGACTTCGGCGACGGCGCGACCTTCGACGGCTTCGAGCCACCTGCCCATATCTACACCGCACTGGATAATTACACCCTCACGTTGACCCTGTCCTGGACCGGCGGCGACCCGGTGACTTGGGAACGACAGCTGCTGCCGGGTATTCGTGGCAGTGTCGTCTATGTGGACGCCGAGCGCGGCCAGGACGCGGACGGCTTCGGTGGCGGGTGGTTGACGCCATTTCGGTCACTGGGGTATGCGTTGAATGCCGCCGCGGCGACGGAAGGCGTCACGTCGGTGTGGGCGCGGGCGGGTATCTATACGGGAACCGGTTCGGAGGTCGTGCTGCTGCGTCCCGATATCGCCCTGTACGGCGGCTTTGCGGGTGGCGAACGCAGCCTCGATGAACGCGATTTGGCTGCGGGACATAACAGCGTGATTGACGGTGAGAACGCACGTCGGTGCGTTACCGGCGCGACTGCTGCCGTGTTGGACGGGTTTACCCTGACTAACGGTGCGGCCTCCGACGGCGCCGGCCTCTATTGCAACGCTACCGCGCCCGAAATCCGCAATTGCCTCATCCGGGGCAATGCCGCCTCCAGCCGCGGCGGCGGCGTGTACTGTTACGGCGCCTCGGCCGCCCCGACATTCGTGAATTGTGTGATTGCCAACAACAGCGCGGCCGCTGAAGGAGGCGGTATTCAGGTCTACCAGGACGCATCGCCCGAATTCGTCTTCTGTACCATTGCCCATAATACCGGCAGCGGCGTGACCAATCGGAACGGGTTGGGTAAAATCTATGGTTCCATCGTCTGGGGCAACACGGGCGGCGGCGTAGTGAACGTGTTGGGTTCCGCGCCCGAAGTGTATTACAGCATCGTGCAGGGCGGATACTCGGGATTTACGGGCAACCTGGATGCGGATCCCCTGTTTTGGGATGTTTCCGGCGGTGATTACCGTATTACGGCGGGTTCGCCCGCGCTGGATGCGGGCTGGGCACCGGTAATTCCGGAGGCGGATGCCTGGGGACGCCCCCGGCCCTGGGGGTCCGGACCCGACATGGGCGCCTTCGAGTATCAGGGCGAGGACGGAGGGAATACGGAAACCTTGCCGCTGGATACGCCCGCCGAACGTTCACTGACCCATGGCCGGAGCCGGGTCTTCGTGACGCCCATCGGCGAGGAAGTCACGGGTGACGTGGTTGCGACCCTGACGCCCTTGCCGGGCGCGGGAACCTTCCGCATGCAGGGCGGCGGCGGCGCGCAGGCCGCGGTATCGGGCGACGGCTGGGTGCTGGTCACGCCGCGCGCGCAAGTGATAGACGGCGAAGTACGGCATACCGTGACGGCCCTGAACTGGGCGCAGCCCACCGCCGCGAACGGGTTTCAGCTGGTCATAACGGCCGCGGGGCGTCTTCTGACGGCCCTGCCGGAACCGATCACGGTAAGCGCCGCGGGCCCGGCCACCCTGACGCTGCAAGGCGCCGGATTCATCCCGGGGATGCGCTTGGAAGTGCGCGACGCAGGCGGTGCGGCGCTGGGCATATTCACGCCGACCTTGGTAACCGGGAATACGCTGCAAGTCACCCTGGATGTAACGGGCATCCCGGCGCAGATGGCGACGCTGGCGCTCGTCTGGCCGGATGAGCAGGCGCTGTCGCTGGAGGGCGCGGTGATCATCGTCACGACCGGCATCGGTCCCCGCCTCGAAACCTCCATTGACGTGCCGGCCGCCATGCGCCCCAACCGGCGCTACACGGTGTGGTTCCACTACGCGAACACGGGCGACGCCGACCTGGCCGCGCCTCTGTTCACGGTAACCAGCGACGATGCGGTGATGCGCCTGCGCCCGGATGCGCCGTGGCAGGAAGGCCGTCTCCAGTTCCTGGGCCTGAACAGTGAAGCGCCCGTAGAGGTGCTGCCGCCGGGATGTCGGCGCAGCATCCCCATCTATATCGAGACCCGGGGCACTGTGGGACAGCGCATTGAATTCGAATACGTGCAACTGGAGTACAACACCGGCGCTGTGGACTGGCGCGCTTACAGCCACCTGCTCCGTCCCGCCGACGTCAGCGCAGCCGACTGGTCGGCCACCTGGCCGCAGGTGGAAGCCTATCTCGGCGCAACCTGGGACGGCTATTTCAACGCCCTATACGATGAGGCGGCGCGGCTGACAGCGCTTGCTTTGCCCGCAAACGGCCTGACCGAACTGCTGCCGCCCCTGGCGCGGCGCGCGGCGGGCCTGCCCGTGGCGCGCATCCAGGGCCGCGCCGTCAATAGCGACACGGGCGAACCCATTGCGAACACGCTGATCAAGGCCCAGAGCGCCGATGACGCGTTCATGCACTTCGCGCCGACCGATGGAAACGGCGCCTTCCTGTTCACAAATATCGAAGACGCCGAATTCGGTTTTTATATCGAGGGTTGGCAGGTGGACCCGCCCATGTCCGTGGTGGTGTCCGGCCAGCAGGATGTAGTGGATGTGTTCATTGAAGCCTATGTGCCCCAGGAGGATCCGCCCTTGCCGGATATCCCCACGGACCAGCGCGCGCCCATCGCCTGCGTGGATGACACAGGCCGCCTGTGGCTGCTCTGGAGCCAGGGAAGTCAAACCCGCTGGGCCTTGTGGAAAAAAGGTGCATGGACTGAAAAAGGCATGGGCCCCGATACGACCATGCCTGTCAAAGCGCTGGGCTACGGCGGTGATGTCGCCGATGGCGAGCTGGGGCTTTATGCATTATGGGAACATCTGGACGCTGAGGCGGACCGGACCCAGCTGAATGCGGCCCTTGCCCGCATTAACGGCGATGTTCTCGAATGGAGCGAAACTTGCACAGTCTCGGGGACCACCCACGAAAATGTCATGCCCACCGCCGTATGGAGCGGGGATGGGTTGCTCGTGTTGTGGCTTCAGTTCAATCCGGAAATGTGGGATGATCCGGATCTCTATTACGGCACCTATGACACATCATGTTTTGTATATGTGTCCCGTGTTTCCGAACTACCTTCCATTGCCGTCAATGAACCGGGCAAGGCGGAAACGTGCACCGATATACATCTGAGCCAGGGTACCTACATATCCGGCGTTCCCATTATCGGTGGTAACTATAAATTTGAGATTCGCGGTTCCGTGTGCGGAGAAGAATCGTGTGACGGATATTCCAGAACCGGGTCAGTATACATGGATATCGAACTATCAAAATATCTTAGAGGAAACGGCACGGGAAGCTCATCGGCAAACTGGGGTGTCCAATGCAAGCCCACCCCAAGTTGGGTATTCCAGAGTGCCTCCCTATCGGGTTCTGCCGGTGCAGCGGCCCAGTTTGAAGTACCATTTCCAATTTCACTATATGGAATACCCGTTGGGACCATTTATGCTGGCGGCTCTTTGCAAGGTTCCGTGGGCGGTACCCTTTACTTTAAAAATAATTTTCCCAGTTGGCCGTCATACGGTGAAATCGATATAGGAGGTGGGGGTAGCGGTACGCTACGGGCAGCACTTCTGGACCTTAGGGTGCCAGGCGAGGAACCCCTGCTGGACGATGGGATTGTCGGACTGTCCGGTTCAGTTGGCATTACTTTTAAAGGTGTGTGGCCTCCGCCGGCATCCCTGAGATTCACCGGTTACTGTGTTACACTTACCGGGGAAGTTTCTTTCGCGAATGGCTGGCTAAGGCGCAGTATCAGCGGTAATTATGGTTCCAGCTGCGGCAAATACCTCTATGCCAGCCTCGCCCCCGGGAGTTCCAAGGTAATTGAAAGTGGCACGTCCCGAACTTGGGTCTGGATGGGCAAGACGGATGAACCTTCTGAGTTTTCGGTTACCTACGAAGTCGCTACCGACCCGGGTACCGGTAACGTGCACGAAGGGCTGCCGGTCCTCAATACGGTAGCGGATGACCTTTACGGGGACGGCGCGCCAACCCTCATCAACGATGGGATCACGACACTGGCGTTGTGGGTCAAGGACTTTGAATTACCGGCAACACAGTTGGGCGACCGTGTCGCCACGACCTTATTCGATGGAAGCGCCTGGTCTGCGCCTGATTATATCGAGGACACGGTTGCCTTCAACGGCAAACCGGCTGCCGCCTTCTTGCCGGACGGCCGCGCGCTCGCCGTGTGGTCTCAGGCCGACAGCACGGGGCTGACCGGCGCGTCTTCTGTCGAGGCTATTCTCGACGCCAAGGCACAAACCGACCTTGTGTACGCCATTTTTGACGGTACTGCCTGGACGACGCCCGCTTTCCTGACAAACGCGCAAGCGCCGGTTTCTTCCCCCGCCCTTGCCGTGGATGCCGCGGGCTATGCCGCGACCGCGTGGCTGCAGGGAACCGCGGAGGGTCATGAACTGTGGGCGTCGCTGTGGGACGGCGCTGCCTGGAGTACGCCTGCGTTGCTGGGAGCAGCAGTTTCCGCGGATGCGCCCGTCGTAGCATCCACCGCAAATGGCTTTGTGGTGATCTGGTCCAAAGCCGATTATAACGAGGAAATAGATGGGTATGTGTGGCGTCTGAATGAATCCTGGCACAGCGTTGACGGCTGGTCGGCCCTCACGCCCCTGCCCGAAACTCTCGCCAAGGAAACGGGGACTGTCCCAAGCGAGCGAAGCGAGACGGGACTGTCCCAGGTTTCTGTCCCAAGCGAGTCCGCCGTGGTGGACGAGACGGGACTGTCCCAGGTTTCCGACAATGGACTTCCCGAAGACTGCTGCGAAGGTGAAGGTGAAGGCGAGGGCGAATGTGAAAACCCACCTTGTGAAGGCGAACTGCCGCCACCACCCTGTCCTCCTGGTAAAAAATGTGGCGGTGGCGGGGGTGGGGGTGGTGGCATAGGCTCTTGGGATCCGAACGAAAAGCACAGTACTTCGGGACTGGGCAATCCGGAAACGCAGCGATTTATTTTCGCCGGAGACACGATAGATTACGTCCTCTTCTTTGAGAACACCGCCACGGCGCTCGCACCCGCCCAGGAAGTATTTGTCACAGATCAGCTGCCCGCTGCACTGGACTGGTCTACGTTCGAGCTCACTGAAATTGCCTGGGGCGATGTGGTCCACCCTGTGGAGACCTCCGATTTCACCTACACCGCCTCAGTCAACGTGCCTGATCACCGTCCGGGCGTGGAAAAGACCTGGCGCGTGGATATCGAATTCACGCTGGATGTTGTTTCCGGGGAATGCTTCTGGGCGTTGCACACGATTGATCCGGAAACGGGAGAACTGCCCGAAGATGTCTGGGCGGGGTTCCTGCCGCCCAACGACCCCGCCACGGGGTGTGGAGAAGGGCATATTTCCTTTTCCGTTAAGACGAAAAACGATGTTCCCGATGGGACCCGCATCGAAAATACGGCCTCCATTGTTTTTGACACCAACGATCCGATTGTCACCAATACCGTTTTCAACACGGTAGCCCAGGCACCACAGGCCGCCTTCAGCGCTACCCCGACAGAAGGTCTTGCACCGTTGACGGTGAACTTTACAAACGAAAGCGTGGTTACGTCCGGTGTGTTGACGGCCTGGTCGTGGGACTTCGGCGACGGGGATACGTCCGACCTGGAAAATCCCTCTCATACGTTTGCTGATGCCGGGGAGTATACCGTGACCCTTACGGTGGTTACCGCCGTTGGCGAGTACAGCGTCTCCGCGGTGATTCTCGTAACCGGAGAACACCATCCGGCAGATACGAATACGGATTGGCGGATGGTGATGGCGGAAGCCATCGGCTATATTTACGGTTGGCAGCTCGGTTCCAATCCCATGGATTACGCCGTACGCGCGGCTTATTTGTGGCAGAAAGGCGAATATTACACCTATGACTCCGGACCGGAACCCCCCTTATGCTGGGTGATAAACGCCAAAGCGTCAGGACGCAAACATGCGGACGACAGCGGCGCCGTTACCGGCAAGGCGACTGCCGGCCAGGTGCGTCTAACGCCGGTTCCCGGCACACGCGCCTGGGGCGCGGAAGTATATTTGCCGGAGGGGTTGATGGTCATAGACATTGACGGCCCCAACGGCGCCTGGGATGAAATCAACCGGAAACTGTCCTGGTGGAGCACGGGCGATGCGCCTGTGTCGCTGGGGTACCGGGTTACCGGCATGCCGGGTACGTATACCGTAAGGGGCGAAGCCAACTTCGACGGGACGGGGATGCCGCTGTCCGGATTGGATGCGGTACGGATAGTGGAAACGCCGGAGTTCGGAGACCAGGAAACGGAGGGAGAAAGGGAAGTCCGGCCTGTAACGGAAGCGGAAGAAGCGCCGCCTGCCGGGTCGGTGGTCGTTCCTGACCTCATGAACAAAAACAGGGAGGAAGCCCTTGCTGTGCTTGAAGGCTTGGGTTTGGTTATACGCATTCAAGAAGAGAACAGTAAAACGGCCAAAGACACGGTAATCCGGCAGCAACCCGCCTCAGGAACGGAGGTGGATGCGGGCGCCGAGGTAACGCTTACGATATCCACAGGCCGGTCCGGAAGTCTTCTAGGCTGCGGGCCGGGCGCTACGCAGGGTGCCGGATATCTGGGCGATCTGCTGTTGCTGAGCGCGCTCCTCTTTGTGTTGCTGTGGTTTCGTGTTACAGAAAAGGTCCGCTCGTGATATAGTTAAAGCCAACGCAGAGACGCAGAGAACGCAGAGTATCGCGGAGAAGAGAAGAGGAAACATGTATTCTCTGCGTAGATCCGCGTGCGCTGCTCCTCTGCGTTGAATTTTAGAAACCCAACGCAGAGACGCAGAGAACCGCAGAGGTTCGCAGAGAAGAGGGAAAAAGGTCGGAATATGAAGGAAACAGTGAGTGTAACAAAAGTGGCCTACACGTTGGAATACGAGGGTAAATTTATGCTTATCGAGGGAGTTCCAGCGCGCGTATGCCGGGAAACAGGAGAGCAGTTTTTTCTCCGGATACGGTGGAACATCTCCACGCGCTTATAAAGGCAAGAACTAAACCGGTCAGAATGGTTCAAACTCCTGTATATCATTATAGGTAAATTTTCTGCGAACCTCTGCGTTCTCTGCACCTCTGCGTTGAATTTTAAAAACCAAACATAGAGGTTCGCAGATCAGATAGGATTTTGATATTATGGCTGTATCATCGGAACAACTGGAAAAGATTGTGGCCACGTTGCGCGCCTTTGGCGCGCGGCGGATAGTGTTATTCGGCAGTTATGCCCAGGATCCCTCGCGCGCGCGGGATATTGACCTCGCAGTGGAAGGCATTCCTTTAAGAAGACTTTGGCGTGCCGACGGAGAAGTCGCCTCGGAAATAGACATGCCTGTGGATTTGGTTTTCAAGGAAGAAACACCGGAGTTTTATGCTCTGGTCAGCAGGGACGCGCGGGTACTTTATGAACAAACAGACGATACTTGAGCAAGTGCGTTGGGAATTAGGCTGTTTGGAGCGTTTGGAGTACCTGGCGCGTGAACTTTATGCTGTCCCGGAGGCAGCGCGGCGTCCGTGGGATGCCGCCGCCGCGGCAAAATACATCTCGGATATGTTTCGCGGCTTGGAAAACTTGTGCAAGCGGAAAAGTCGATATCTCAGCGAACCATTTCCGGAAGGACCTGATTCCCATGCACAAATACTTAAGGATTTTCTCGGTCCGGAAGGCCCCGGCCATACGTTGGACCCCGAAATAGTACATCGCTTGAGACTGTATAAGGGTTTTCGTCACCGCTTTATTCATGGTTATGGTTTCGAACTTGACTGGGAGGTTGTTGAGGAGCCGTTACGCCTTTTGCCCGAAACCATCGATGCGCTGCGAGTTACATGGAATTTATGGCTAGATTCATTGCCATAATATGAAGTGGGCGTTATCCTCGGCGAAACTCTGCGTTTCTGCGTTGGATTTATAATACGCGGACATCCCCCCCTTACTCTGTTCAGGTGCGTGGCCGGTAGTCTGGACAACGGGTCGCGTTGGGACGTTCCGGCCTGCGGCATGCGGACTCATAGTCATACTTGCAGAAGTCGCAAAGAAATTCGGTCGGACATCTCTTTCGCAGCCACCACTGGAGCAGGCGTTGTTTCCACAGGAACCCTGTCGTATTGGATGAGGAGGTATTCATGCGTATCTTCCCAGGGGCCGGTTATCAGGTATTACAAGGACTGACCTTTGAGCGGTGCTCTATATTTCATGGTTACAACCAGAGGCTATTTTCGAAACCGGGCGCGGTACGCTCCCGGTGTATCCCTGCAGTATCGTTTGAATAGTTTACCGAAATTTGCCTGGTCATGTATACCCACCAGTTTTGCGATGCTTGTGGCGGGCAGGGTCGTCGTGCGCAACAGGCGGCGTGCATGGAGAATCCGAATACGTCCCAACACTTCCGAAAAATTCGCTCCGGTCTTGTGTTCCAGGGACCGCGTAATGGTGGATAACGCCACACCGGTGGATTTTGCGGTTTCGGTGAGCAGTTTTTCCCGGGCATACTCCTTCTGAAGCACCGTGACCACGGCGGGCATATAAACGTATCTGTCCATGAAATCAGCGGAGCAGGTTCTGGCCACTCGGCGTAATACCTTTTCCGCTGCTTTCAGCAATTCTTCGGGGGTATTCAGTGTGTTTGCCGCGTCCACAAAAGCGGCGTAGGTCTCCCATGCCTGTTGAATGTCGCCGCCCTGCCGTTTTACCGCATCGAGAAGTTCCGAGACTACACGGATTAGCCCGGGCTTAATCTGTTCAGGATGCCGCTTGTATTCGTCCAGGAGGTCGGCCATAAATGCCCGGCATTCCTTGGTGCGTCCGCAGAGGAGGGACAAAGCCATAATGGATACTTCGACCGTTGCACCTGCCGGACGTCTCCCCTTGGCGCGTTTGGGGGAAGGCACGGGTTCCGAATCTTGCGAAATCAAGTCCGCCTCAGAATCCAAGGCGTCATCCCGGGAGGGGTCATTCAAGAGAGCACGGAGTCCCTCCAAAATCCATTCCGCCCCCGCCCGGATAGAACCCTGCGGGACGGTACGGATATCATCCAGTGTAAACGGCAGGCCGGAACCATCTTGGTGACTTTTATTGAGGGCGGCAAGGCTTTTTTCAACGGTGGATTTAGTTTTTGTAGTATCCGTATCGGGGATGTAAGGTCCCAGCGTCAGTATATAGTTGTCATCTAACGTGACGGCGGCAATAACACAGGTGCATCCCATATGGCAGACAAACGTCACCGGTGAATTTTGTTGTTTGACTACGTCCTTGAATTCCTGGCGGGATGCGCGACAGTACTTTTTGCCTTTTTCCTGTTTGTTTACCCATGCACAGGCGGCGCAACCGCCCCATCCGGTGATATGCCAATCATTATTCCCATGAATAGACAAAGGTACCCCCAGCACGGCGGAGGCCCGTTCCAGCAGTTGCCTGGTGGGCTTTTCATGAAAAAAAGCGGGGGTAAGTTTCATGGCATCACCTCGAAAACCGGGGAGGCGCCATCCGCGGGAGCGGCGGTTACCTCGATGGGAAAGTCATGCAGGACCTCCCGGGCCAGACGGCAGGCAAGTTCAGGAGTGTTATTATCCCGACTGATATGGGACAGCACCACCAAACGCAGATTTTCATGCCGTAGTTCGCGCAACATCTGCTGCACGTCCAAATTGGACATGTGTCCCATGCGGCTGTGGATGCGCTGCTGGATTTGCGGCGGATAAGGCCCGCAGCGGAGCATGTCCGGACAGTAATTGGCCTCAATCACAAGCGCGTTGGAACCGGCCAGACGCGCGCGAGTCAGTTGGGAATAATGCCCGCAGTCTGTGGTCATGCCCAGCTTGGCGCCGTTGGAATGAAAGATGTAGTTCACCGGGTCGGCGGCATCATGGGAAACGGCAAAACTGGTGGCCTCAATGTCATTGAAGCGTAACGTGTCGCCGGATTCAAAACAATTCAGGTTCGGAACATGCCCCACATATTCCGGAAGGGCCTTGGCGCATCCATGGGTCATGAAGACGGGCATATTGGTTCGGCGCGCCAGAACACCGATTCCCTTGACATGATCCGCGTGTTCATGGGTAACAACCACCGCGTCGAGTGATTCCGGCAGTATTCCCAGACCGGCAAGGGTTTGGGACAACCGTTTATAGCTGAAGCCGTTATCCACCAGCAGGCGTGTGGTTTTCGAAAATACAAGCAGGGCGTTGCCGCTGCTGCTGCTGCCTAAAATCACGAACCGTAACACGGTAGCAAGGGTATCCTTATTTTTCCAGACCTCCTTGAGAGGTCTGGTGTTTCGTTCCTGGTGTTTTCAGACGTGTAAACTTTTCCGCTTCAGGGTCGGGAGAAAACAAAGGGAAAAGGAAAGAGCACGCATCTTCACCCTTCCTCATCGGTGACATCCTGTTGAGGAGCCCCCGGATTCGGACTGAAATAATGCCGTTTCTCATCAACTTCACGGAAGGACTCTGCTGTGGGAAGCGGATCCCGGCTATCCCGGATAATGGGCCATTTCTTTGCATATTCCGCATTCAGTGCAATATATTCCTGCCATTTTTCAGGGACCTCTTCATCGGTATAGATGGCACGCGCAGGACATTCTTCCACGCAAACGCCGCAGTCTATACACTCGTCCGGGTCAATGACCAGCATGGTTTCACCTTCATGAAAACAGTTGACGGGGCACACGCTCACACATTCGGTGTATTTGCATTTGATACAGGGTTCGCATACGACAAAAGTCATTTGCAGGAACTCCACGTTGTTTATTTTGCGGCAAGGACCGCTACGCTACCGTAGCCGATATCTATTTTATCATCAGGAACCGCGGCGTTTTAAACTATCCTACGCCCGTATTTTTCTTCATCCGAAATAGGTTTTCATGGCATCAATAATTCCCTCTTCGCTTTGTTGCCGTGCTTCAACGAACGGTGACAGAGCGCCATTTTGCAGGGCCCTGGTCGTCAAAGAACCAATGGAGGCGTATACCGGATGTTTCCCTTTGGCGGCTAGTTTTTCCGGCAATCCGGCACGCGTAAAGGAGTGGACCGCCGAGGGGCTGAAAAAGGTGATTCCATCCGGAGCAAAGTCCAGGAATTCTTGCAGTTCCAGCGGCTCCGGTTGTCTTAGAACAGTTTCGTAGCAGACCACCGGCGTTACGGACATGCCCTTTGCTTCCAGGGCGTCGGCGATATCAGACTTGGACAGGTTTCCCTGCGGCAGAAGAACCCGTTTCCCTTCAGGACGGGGTTCGCTGTTTAAAAGTGCTTCAATAAGCGGGCCGGACACATGGGTTTCCGGAACGACATGGACTTCCACGCCGGTGTTACGAAGCGCCCGTGCCGTGGCCTCGCCAATGGCGGCGACGCGGCACTGGCGCAGGTCCGCATAAGACTTTTCTGCCGCATTCAGGCACGCCCCGAAATGACGGACGGCATTAACACTGGTCAGGACAAGCCAGTCGTAATCAGTAAGTCGTTCCGGACAATACCCGTTGGCTGATGGAACGATATCAATGAGCGGCAGGTACAAAACAAGCGCCCGGTCTTCCCGCAATTTCGCGATTAAAGAGGCCGATTGGTCTTTGGCACGGGTTACAACGATTCGTTTGTTCAACAAGGTCATTTTTGACACCGTTCGGGGCCTTATGTGTTCAAACCGTCGCGCAGTTCCCGGCCTATTTCAAGCCCCAGTTCCAACGCGGCATTATTTGAGCCGTTCCGCCGGATGCGCACATGTTTCCCATTTTCAGGATCAGCGGCGAAGGCTTCCACGAACACCTTGTCTCCTTCGCATCGTGCGCTGGCGCCCAGCGGTGAACGGCAGCCGCCACCGAAAGCCTTAAGTATTGCACGTTCACAGGATACCTCGGTCGCGGCATTTTCATCGTGCAGCGGTTTAAGAAGCCGGGAAAGGGTAGAGGCCCCCGTTCGTATTTCGATGGCGAGCGCGCCCTGCCCGGGTGCGGGCAACATTTGGGAAAGGGGGATTTCATAGAGGCCCGGCTCATGGTCAAGCCCCAGGCGGACCAACCCGGCCAAGGCTATCACCACGGCGTCATAACGGCCTTCGTGCGCGGCCGCCACTCGTGTCGGCACATTGCCGCGTAATTCCCCTATATGCAGGCTCGGACGGGTCAGAAGCAACTGCACCTTTCTGCGCAAACTCGAAGTGCCTACGCTCGCACCTTCCCGCAGGGATTCCAGGGAATGGCCGGCGCGGGAAATCAGTACATCCGCAGGCGATTGCCGCCCAGCGATGGCCGCGATATGAAGGCCGTCCGGTTGCTCGATGGGAAGGTCTTTGAGGCTGTGTACGGCGACATCAATGCGTCC
>MTKZ01029227.1_pt1 | contig 22669 bp, 19 predicted proteins | sample 1042781 | NCBI WGS metagenome assembly MTKZ01 (sample SAMN06212207, study PRJNA360539) | anaerobic digester metagenome | biome: Wastewater treatment plant; material: sludge; isolation source: anaerobic digester fed with sludge from wastewater treatment plant | place: Denmark: WWTP Viborg ... | reverse complement strand
GGGCGATGCTCGATGCGGCGGGCTTACGGCCGTTGCGGCAGCACGGGCAGCATTTCCTCATCGACGGTAATCTGCTGCGCAAACTGGTTGACGCCGCTGGGGTCACTCGTCACGACGTCGTCCTGGAGGTGGGGCCGGGCACCGGGACGCTGACCGATTACCTCGTCGAGCAAGCCGGCCACGTGGTCGCGGTGGAGATCGATCGCGGTCTGCACGAGATCTGCCGGAACCGCTTCGCCGCCGCGGGCAACATGACCCTGATCCACGGCGACATCCTGGCCAACAAGTCGACTATCGATGCCGGTGTACTCGACGCGCTGACAAAGCGCTATGCCGAACTCCACGGCCGAATCATGCTGGTGGCCAACCTGCCCTACCAAGTGGCCACGCCGTTGCTGGTCGATCTGCTGATGGGCGAACTGACCGTCTCGCCGATGTGTTTCACCGTTCAGGCCGAGGTGGCCGACCGGCTGACGGCCTCGCCGGGCAACAAGGACTACGGACCCGTCAGCGTGTTCGTGCAGGCCATAGCCCGCACCGAGCGAATCGCTCGCGTGCCACCGAGCGCGTTCTGGCCGGAGCCGCAAGTGGACTCGGCGATGCTGCGAATCGACTTGCGCGAAGGGGGCAAGTTAGCTCCGCTTGTTCGAGAACAACTCAGTACCATTGTACATCAGTGCTTCAACCACCGCCGCAAGATGCTTAGCTGGACACTCAACCGCGTTCTGCCCGACGAGCATTACCACCTCGTCGAGTCCGACGGCCGGTGGGATCTGTCACAACGCCCCGAACAACTCAGCGTCGAGCAATGGGTGCAGATGGCGGAGATGATCGCGATCGAGACTGATGAATGAGGCGACCAGCCCAAACGCCTTGCTTTGCAGAAGGGCCCGGAAAGGATTTCGGGCCGAGCGGAAGGGAGAATGGTGGATGAGCATCGCATGCCCACGCAAAACCGTGGGCATGGCACCCGAGATCAGCGTGCGATCCTACGCCCCTTCGCCGATCTTGCGAAGGAAGGCGGCTTCCTTGATCAGGATCTCTCTGCGCTGCTCCTTGGGGAACCGGCCGAGCGACTCATTCTCGATGCACAGGTCGCCCTTGTAGTCGGCCTTGCGCAGGATGGCGGCAAGCTTCTTGAAATCGATATCGCCTTCATAGACCGGGCAGCAGTACTTGCCGTATTCCCAGCCCATCTTTCGTTGCTTCTCGCGCTCGCTTTCGGGGTAGTTGATGCTCTTGCAGTGGGTGTGGCAGATGTACGGAGCCAACTCCTCCCAATAGCCGTACAACTTCGCCAGCGGATGGCCGAACCAGTAGAAATTGGCCGTGTCCAGCGTCAGGCCGAATCGCTTGGTTCCCACACCCTCGAACATGGCCTTGAGAAACTCAGGCTTGTTGGTCGTTCCGCCGTGGTTCTCCACGCCGAAGCGGACGTCCGTGTCTTTGGATACTTCGACGACCTGCTTGCCGGTCTTGATTGCGAATTCCAGGAACTCCTTCTCATCCTTGATCTTCCGCGGCACAATATCCAGCCGTACGGCCGGCACACCCAGTTCCTTGGCCGCGCGAACGGTCATCTTCACGCACTCAAGCTCTCCTTCGAGGTTCTCATCGAAGTGATTGTGCAGACAGAACGCCGAGATCTTCAGGTCGTGCTTCTTGAGATCGTCGGCCAAGACCTTGAGATCGTCAGGCTTGGCGATGGAGTAGGGTTTCTCGCGCCCGTGCAGGTGCCCGCACTTGCCGGCCAGGTCGACCGACACCTCGACCCCCTCGACTTTCATGACCTTCATCGCCGACCAGGCACCCGGCTCACCGGTCTCGGGCAGGTGAGCGTCCCGGCAGGCTATGATCCATCGCGGCTTGGCCGCCTTCTCGGCTGCTCTCAATTCGTTCATGCTCATGACGCTCATCGCCGCCGCGGCCGCCAGGGAGTCCTTCAGAAAACCACGTCGTGTCTGCTGGTTCGCTAACTGCATAATGGCTGTTGCTCCTTTGCCTGATCTACGGGCTCACACACTTATAAGGCAACTCAGGGTGGACGGCAAATAGGGAAGACCCGCCTCGCCGGATGTCTCGCTCAGACGGGTTCACAGGCCTCGGCCGGCAGCCAGCACCGCACGCCCGAGGGCATCTCGACCCGCACCCAGTCCGACCGCCTTTCGATGATGCGCACCTCCTGGCCCATACGGACCGACGGGACCACCACCGAATACGCCGGACCGTTGCCGGAGCGACCTTCGCCCGGTTCCAGAACAACTGCCCATGGCGCCGGAGGGGCGGTCGCGGTCACGAGGTCGGAAACGCCCATGACGCCGCCAATCAACATGAAGGCGACAGCCAGGCGCAGCAGCACACGGCGACGACGAATCATCAGCCCGGCCAGCAGCAAACCGCATCCAAGAGGATAAGTCACCAGCATGAAGACCTGCTTGGTCCAGCGAGACAGGTCGTAGTGCCAGAACATCAGCACCCGGCCGATGGACGTCCGCTCCGGAGGTCTCGGCTCGGCGTTGATGATTCTGCGGAGCGCTGCCAGCCCGGAGCGCACTTCGGGCGTGTTGGCCAGCTTTTCCGCCCGCAGGTACCAGAGCAGCGCCCGGGCATTGTCGCCGGCGAAGTGATACGCGTTTGCGGTATTCACGCAGAGATTCACGCTACCCACGCCATCGGCGGCGATTGCGGCAAATCGGCCGGCCGCTTCGTGAAACATCCGCTGGGCTTCGACCGGGTCAGCCTTCTCTTCCGCCACGCGCTTCTGAGCAGCCTCGAACAGTGCCTGCGCTTCGGCGAATCGCTCCTCCGGCGACACGCCCCATGCGCGCGCACCACCACATGCCGCCACCAAGGCGACGAACAACACGAAAGATGATCGGGAGATCCATATCATCAAATCGAGCCTTCTCTACTGCTCACAGAGCAGTGGCACACGGGCGGCTGCTCCTCCGCAGCTCACGGAGCAGCGGCACACAAGAGGGCACTTTCTCACTGTTCACGGAACAGTGGCACACGGGCGGCTGCATTCGCAATTCTCAACTCCTCGCTCTCAATTCCTCGCCAACTGCTCGGCTCTCGTCAGCACCGCGCGGGCCTGGCGAATCAACCGCTCCTTCTCGCCCTGCTCCACCGCTCCGACCGCAAACCGGCCGGCGTCACAGTCAGCCAGCAAATGCATCGCTGCCGTTCGCAGATCGCTCTCCGCCCGCCGCTCGTCAAGCAGCCGCCCCAGGTCATCGGCGGAAATCTCGCCCGGCGGAAGACCAAACGTCAGCCGCAAAAAGGCCTGCACAATCTCGGCCAGCTCAAAATGAAACCGTTCCTCGCCACCCAGGCGATCCAGCGAAGCCAGAAGCCTTGCCCGCTCGCGGCGAACCTCGCTCATCGGGCGCCGTCGTTGAAAGATCACGTAGCCCGCGCGGGCCAGCAGCACGACCGTCGGCCCGCCAACCAACACCAGCAGCAAGCCGGTCAGCCCCAGGGGTTCGGTGCGAGCGAGATTGCCGAGCGAATCGAAATTCGCACTCAGCGCCGCCGACGGCCGATCCTGCCGCGTCGGGTCATTTGGACGGTTGACCTCGGGTGCCGGTTGCGAGCCGGCGCTGACCTGCATGGCCTGCGCACCGACGATTGAACCGGCACGGACCTCGATGGGAATCGGCAGACTGTAGGCCGTTTCGTACTGCTGCTTCTGATAGTTGTAGAAGACCAGCGGCAGGGCAGGCAGTTCGCTCACCCGTTCGCTCCGCGGGCGAACGATCTGTGTGAAGGTGATGGTGTTGCCTTCCACCTCCCCGCCGGAAACAGTCGACGACACCTCGAAATCGCGAGTCAACTCGGCCACGTCGGTCAGGGCTGGCGGCTGAAACTGTGGACCTACGCTCTCACCGGTGATTCTCATCGTCAGTGTCAGGGGTGACATCGCCGCGGCCGTGGTACGGTCCAGCGAGGTAACGAATGTAAAGTTCGCACCGACCGCGCCGCGATAACCGGCCGGGGCCGTCTTGCCACGGGTATCGACCACGCGGTGGGGCGGCAAGTCTGCCACGCGATCATAATCGTTTGTCGTGTCGCTCCGGAAAACAAAGCCGACATCCTGCCTGCGGATGCTCACCTGCAAGCGCAGAATCACTCGCACCCCGGTCAACTGTACTTCGCCGGCAGCCAGCGGTGTGATCTTCAGGGCAAAGCGCATCCGCTGTTCCTTCCGGCCTTCGTAGTCGCCGCTGCCGACCAGCACGGTCAGCTTGCCCTCGGGAGCCAACTCCATCTGCATCGGCCGCCCCTTCCAGTCGGGATAGGCCAAGTCGTCGATCGGCTCAACCTTGATGTACGGCTTGTCCGCAAACCCTGCTTTCGACAGGTCCAGCGCCGACGCAAGCAGGTTGCCCCGATAGAACACGTCGTAATCGACGATAAACGGCTCGCCGAGAGCACTCTCGCCGCTGCGGACCTTGCCGCTGAAGGCCAGGATGCCGCCGTCGCCGCTTTGCCGCACCGAGAACGAGACCGGCTGTTTGAGCGACACCTGCCGGCCGTCACCGAGCTTCAGAGTGGCGATCGCGGGGCTGCCGGGCTCAAGCGCACGGACAACAAAACTGAAGACCGTTGTGCCCGTCGGATCTTCGTCGGGCGGTCCTGAAGACCTGATTCCAAGGCCCGGCGGTGCCACCAGCGTCAGCCCCGCGTCGGCTTTCAGGCCGAGGGTATGCAACTGAAGAGTTGCCTCCTCGCCGACCACCAACGACTGGGTTGAGGCACGCGTCCCGACAATCACAAACGGCGAAACGGTCAGCGTGACCTCGTCGGCAGGCACACTCGCAAAGGTGATTCCCTTGATCCGGAACGTCCCCAGCTTCGACGGCGTCACACGGCAGCGGAACACCCGGAACGGAATACCCTGCTCGTCCTGTTGGACCTGCGGCTGGCCTGGCGACGTGATGGTCAGTCCGTCGATGCTCGGCAGCACTGGCTGAGCACCGGGGCGATGGCCCTGGAAACCGAACAAGAGCGTCACCGGACGGCCGACAAGTGTTTCTTCAGGGTCGAGCTTGGCGCCGATGCACTTGACCGCTGCTTCCTTGACCTGCAGGGTAAACGGCCCGCGCGTGATGGCCTCATCGCCGACCTTCACCGTTACCGCGGGAATCCGGAACGTGCCTGCTCGCTCAGGGGTCACCAAAAAATCGTAGGAGTGCGACCGCCTTACTGTTCCGGCGAATAGCTGGTGCACCATTCTCGGCGAACCGTGGCGGCTGATTCTGACGCCGTCCACGCCCGCAGCCGTCGGCCACTGGCCGTCGCCGTCCTGCACGTCGACTACCAGATGCGTCTGCGTGCCGAGGTAGATGGTATCCGGATGCAAACGCGCGCTGACCTCCGCCGCCCATCCGATGCCCGGGGCGCACAGCAGCAATGCCCCGGCAACAATGAGAAGGCTCGCTCTTCTGCGGTCGGTGGCCATGATTGTCACCAATCCTTGATCACCGTTCGCGGGCGGCGCTGGTGAAGCTGGCGCTCGACCTCCTGGCGCTGCCGCTCGGCCTGTTCGATCTCCCGCTGGATCTCCTGCCGATCGCGCTGCTGTTCCTGTTGCTGCCGATCCTGCTGGTCCTGCTCTTCGTCCTGCGGCTGCGACTGCGGCGGTTGCAGCGCCATCAGTGCCTTGACCAGTTCCTCAAGGGCCTTGGCCTGGGGCACCTGGACCGGCCCGCCGGACTTCAGCGGCTTCCGCGAGTTCTCGACCGACGCCTTGTTGAGCCCTTCAATCGCCTGCGTCATCTGCTCGTCAGCGGCGGCCACATGCTTGCCGGCCTCGATCAGGGCCTGCACGCGCGACGGCTGTGACGTCGGCGGCGCACCGGCCGGCTGCGAGGCCGCCTCGGACGGGATCTCTTCGCGGATTTGCGCCGCGGCCTTGCCGCCATCCTTCTGGATCTTCTCCTGACGCTCGCGGAAACCGTCGGCGACCTTCGACGCTCTTGGGGCCAACAGCCTCGTCTTTAACTCGGCAGCCCACTTGCGAATCTCGTCCAACGGCGAGGGCTTCGTCGACTCATCGGCCGATTCATCGCCCGACTCGGCCTTTACCTGAGAGTTCAACTCCGCCTGCTTGGCAATCAGTTCCTGCAACCGCTGTTCGACGGTTCGCGGCAGCAACTCCATCGCCTCATCGATCATCTTGAGCAAGTCATCCTGACCGGCCAGCGTGTCCTTGCGGTTGCGGTCCATCATCGCTTTCAGACACCGCTGACTGGTCTCGGGTGCGGGCTCCATGATCTTCGACAGCTTCGCGTTCAGCTCGCGATCGAGCATCGGGTTCTCTTGCTGTTCCTGCGGCGCCTGTTGCTCATCCGCAGGCCGCGTCGACAGAATCCGAAACTGGTTCTGAAGCATCGCCAGCGTGCCGCCCACAACGGCCTGCTGAACGAAGATGCTGGTCTTGTCGGCGTCCCACTTGGCATCCTTCGGCCACTCGACGTCTCCCAGCAGCGGATCGCTGAGCCAGTCCGCTTCCTTCTTCACTTCGGCGACCAGCTCTCGCAACATCTGTTGAACCGCCTTGGCCTTGGCCAGCGCCGGCGCCGGTTCGAGCGGGTAGAGGAACAAGGCCCCGTACATCTGTTCGAGAGCAGCGAACTGCTTGTCCCAACCGGGCTTGATCTCGCCGTCGAGCAGAAACGCGCACGCGTCTTTCTGCGAGTCGACAGCCTTTCTCAACTGTGCCGAGGCCGCGCGGTAGGCCTTCTCCAGCGGCGTCTGCTCCGCCGGTTGCGTCGAAGGCTGCGACGCCGACGCGGCAGGGGCGTCGGCCTGTTGCTGGCGGTACTGGGCCAACTGGTCGGCCAGTTCGCCGGTTCGCTCCATGAGCTTGCGCTGGCCGCGGATGGCGGTGCGCCGCGCGTGCCGAACCGCGGCCGGGTCGTCCGGGGGTCTGATCACCAGGTACCGCGTCAGGCTCACCTGCTGATCCTGTTCGGCGATCAGCGACTCCAGGTAGGCGCGCGGATCCTTGAGGATATCTTCCTTCTCCTTGGCCTCCGCGGCTCGCTGGAGCAGACCCAGCACGTTGCGGCGGATGATCCGAGCGGCCCGGATGTTGTGCTCCGTGTCGTCGTCGGGACCGACGTCGCGTGCCTGTCGAAACGCAGCGATGGCCAGCAGGAACTCGTCGGCGATCTTCTTGAGATTCTCGATGTTCGCCGGATCATCGGGGGCGGGCTTGCGATCCGTCGGCTGGGTGGCCGGAGCCATCAGGTCATTCAGCTTCTGACGGGCACTCGCGGCCCGCGCCAGGCCGATGTTGTAGAACGCGTCCTGCTTGAGGTAGGCCGGCACGCCCGACTGGCTGGCCGCTTTCTCGAACTGTTGAATCGCCTTGTCGCCGTCGCCCAGTTCCATGTGGCATAGGCCCATGTTGTACCAGACGGCCGGATGGTCGGGCTCCGCCTCGTCGGCCTGCTTGTAAAGCTTGAGCGCCTGCTCGAACCGGTTCTGCTCGAACTGCTCCTCGGCATCCAGCAGCAAGGGGCGAATGTCGGCTCGCGCGGATGCGAGCGGCATGGCGAGCAGCCAGGAGATCAGCAGGAGCCGCTGGCCCCAGAATCCTTTCTGGGGCCGTCTGCCTGGAGGATTCTCATCCTCATGGTTGCGGAATGCGGAACGGATTCCGCCGTGCGAGGCGGCCCGGAAGGGATTCCGGGCCGAGCGGTCCGCGATGATCACCTGCATGGGCCGACGGGAGATCATCGCACACCTCCTGCCCGCGGCACCGGCCGCTGCTCGCTGATCAAGGTCGAGAGCACCACCAGCACGACGCCGATGCCCACGAACAACTGGTACTTCTCCTGCCATACGGTGACCCGCACATCCTTGGTCTGCATGCCCTGTTTGGCGATGACGTTCTTGTAGACGTCGACGAGGTCCACGTTCGACGCGCCGGCCGCCAGGTAGCCGCTGCGATCGGGCAGATCGGCCACGATGCTTCGTAGCGAGGCGTCGTCGAACTTGGTGATGACCTCCTGGTCCTTGAACTTGAGCGTGGTCATCTTGCCGTCGACCTCGATCGGGATCGGCGCGCCGGCCGCTGTGCCCAGACCGATGATGTAGATGCCCACCCCAAGCCGGTGGGCCAGCGCCGCCATCTCCCTGGCATCGCCCTCGTGGCTTTCACCATCCGTCAACACCACCAGCACGTTGGCGTTCCGGTGACTGTCGGGCTGCTCCGCCTTCAGCTCGGTCGACGGCTGGGTGGCGGCCTTCTTCTTGTCATCAGCGGCTTGGCTCGGCTCCNNCTTGGCTCGGCTCCAGGCCGAAGACGTTGCGTATGGCCGAGTGGATCGCATCACCCAGATTCGTGCCGCCTTGATCGACGCTGTTGAAGGTGACATCGGGCAACGCCGAGAGAAAATGTGAGTAGTTGGGCGTCAGCGGGCATTTCAACTCGCTGGTGCCGGCATACGCCATCAACCCCACCTGGTTGCCCGCCGGCAGTTGGGTGACCAGCGAGCGAATCGCTGCCTTGGCCGCCTCCAGGCGCGAAGGGTCAACGTCGCGCGCCCGCATGCTGTTGGACACGTCGAGGCAGAAGAGCAGGTTCTGGCCCTGCTGCTGCATCTCGATCTGCCTGGGGTCCCATCGCGGCTGGGCCTCGGCCAGGATCAGGCTCGCCAACCCCGCACACAGAATCACGAATCGCACGATCGGCCGGCCGATCGAACGACGCGGGCAGACGTCATCCAGCAGCGACTTCGATACGAACAAAGCCACGGCTTTCTGTCGCCGGCGCAGCTCGAGCCCGAATAGCAGAGCGAGCGGCACCAGAGCCCACAACCACTGCAGAAAGGCGGGATGATTCAGGTTGAAGAATTGCGCATCCATTACGGGAACCTCCTCAGCCAAGTCAGCCCGAGCAACACCTCGGCAGCCAGCAACACCAGTGCCGCCAACAGGTACGGCCGGTATCGTTCCTCGTGGGAGAAGATCGTTCGCCCGCCGACATCCGACCTTTCCAGAGCGTCGATCCGCTCGTAGATCTGCGCGAGCTGATCGCCGCTGGTCGCCAGGAAGTGCTCGCCGCCGGTCCGCCTGGCCAGCTTGCGGGCTTCGTCGACGGCCTTGTTGACCGCCGCTGCCTCGCGCGGATCGACGAAGGAACCGAACAAGCCGCCGCCGCCCGGAACGATGACCTCGATCGTGCCGTCCGGGCGCTCGCGATAACGCTGATGCGCCAGAATCTGCACGAAATAGGCCCGAATGCCCGCGTCGACGAGCTTCTTCATCGTCTCCTCGTCGGGGTACTCTGCATCGCGCCGCCCGCCGCTCACCGTGGGCTCGCCGTCGGTCAGTAACACCAAGACCTTGCTCTTGACCTCGTACTTGCGGCGGCCGGCGCTGGGCCGGGCCAAGTCTTCATCGAGAACGATGAGCTTGTTGGCGGCATATTCGATGGCTGCCTTCAAGTCGGTTAACTGCATCGGGTTTGTCTTCACGGCGGGCCGCCCCCAGCCATCGCGAAGCACGCGACCGCGCTCATCGGTTTGCAGGGCGGCCTTGCGTATGTCATCCGTCGGCTGGCCGTACTCGTCGATGAAAGGCTTCTCGAACGAGAGCTGCTTGACCATGTTGGCGATGGACTCGTGGTCGAGGCTGAAGGGGTGATCGGTTCGCGGATAGGTCGCAAAGCTGAAGAGGCCGATCAGATCGCTGGGGCGGCCCTGCAGGTCGCCCCGCCCGCCCTTGACGAAGGCCTCAAACAGGTCCTGCGCGATCTTGAACCGCAACTCCAGCTTCTTCTCATACATCAGCCGCCCGTTCGGGTCACCCATGCTGCCCGAGCGGTCCAGCAGCATTGCGATCGCCAGGCCCTGGCTGGGAAGCTCCTGCGTCTCCAGCCTGCGAATCGGCCGAGCCAGAGCGACGATCAGCAGCAGAACCGCCAGCGTGCGCAGAACAGGCAGCAGAATGCGGCATCGCTGTCGCAAGCTCTTGGGCAACCGCCTGAGGTTGCGGACCGACGGGTATCGTAGGGCCGCCGTCACCCGCCGTCGTCGCAGCAACACCAGGTACAACGGCACCAGCAGCACCAGCCAGAGAGCATGCGGGTTGGCGAATTCGATGAACGTCATCGCTCGCTTCCCTCCGTCCGGCTGGTTTGACGCACGAATCGCTCGGCCGTCTCAAACGCCCGCCGCATCGCCGTCTCGTCCGCATCGAAGCGCGCGAACTTCACCTCATCGGCGGCCGTCAGGAACGGTTGAAGCACCTCGCGATGGCGGGCCACCTCGCCCGCGGTCGCCAAGCCGGCCAGGAACTCTTCCGTGGTCTGCTCCGGAGCTCGCAGTCCGAAAGCACCCTCGATGTAATCGCGCACAATCTCCGTCACCGCCACGAAGAACGGCTCGACCTTGCGCCGCCCGATCAGGTCGCTGCGCTCCAGCTCGCGCAGGCGTTTCAGGGCGATCTCATGAGCCGGCGGAGGCGGCGGCTCGACCTTGGGCCGGCGCGCCCACCAGACGACCGCCACAGCCAGTGCGGCCGCGATCGCCACCGCGCCCAACACCTTCGGCCAGATGCGCCGCTGCATCGCTTCGATACGATCGGTCTCGATCAGCCCACGGGCAGGCCGGAAGGCAATCGCGTCGCCGCCCAACTCGGTCGCCGTCACCGTTACCTCGACCGGCTCGATCTCCAAACGGTCTTCCTTCACATCGGCGGCCTTGCGGTAATAGACCTCCATTGCCGGAAACTCGATCGTGCCCTCGAATTCCGGTTCGATCTCGTACTCGCGGATCTGCAGCCGCCGGTCGCCTTCTTTCTTCTCATGCTCGTCAAACCGCGTCAGAATCGTCCCCGGCACATCGTCGGGGAACGCGAGATCCGGGAACTCGGCCTCGTAACCTTCGGCCAGGTCCATGGTCATCCGGCAAACGAACGAGTCCGCGGTGCTGATCGACTTGGCCGACACCTCAAGCGTGAACTTCACCGGGCCGGAGCCGTAGGACCTCGATATCTCGAAGCCCTCTCCGCGCGCGGCGTCACCGCCGTTCGTCGCCTGCTCCTTGCTGCATGAGATCAGCGCCGGTGGCATCGATGCGATCAACAGAACCAATAGAACAAGACGAGGCATATGAACCGATTGCCATTCCCTTCAGGCTGAGAGCTGAAAGCTGATCGCTGACAGCTCCTTCTCAATGCTTCATTCTTCGCTCGCGGCGGCGGAAGAAGGCCATCACATCCTTCATGTACGGCCGGTCGGTCGAGATCTCGAGCGAGTCGGCCCCGATCGACCGCAGCAGGCCGGTCAACGACTGTTGCTCCTGGCGCCCGGCCTCCGAGAACAAGTCTCGCACCCGGCTCCGCCGCGTGTCCACAACCACCCGCTCGCCGGTCTCGGCGTCCTCGAGCTCGATCAACCCCACATCGGGCAGCGACGTCTCGCGCGGATCGGAGATCCGAACCGGAATGAGGTCGTGCCGTGTGCGCGTCAAGGCCAGGTCTCGCTCGAAGTCCTCGTCGATGAAGTCGGACACCAGGAACACGACCGCCTTGCGCTTGAGCACCTTGTTGAGGAATTCGAGCGCCCCGGCCACATCGGTTCCCCCGGCTTGCGGCTCGAAGCTGAGCAGCTCGCGGATCACCCGAAGCACGTGACGCTTGCCCTTCTTGGCCGGAATGAACTTCTCGACGCGGTCGGTAAAGATCAGCAGGCCGATCTTGTCGTTGCTCTTGATCGCCGAGAACGCCAGCACCGCGCTGATCTCGGTCGCCAGGTCGATCTTGAGCAACTCGGAACTCCCGAACCGGCCCGACAGACTCACATCCACCAGCAGCACGGCGGTCATCTCACGCTCTTCGACGTATCGCTTCACGTGAGCCCAGCCGGTGCGGGCGGTGACGTTCCAGTCGATCGCACGAATGTCGTCGCCGGGGATGTATTCGCGAACCTCGTCGAACTCCATCCCGCGACCCTTGAACACCGAGCGGTACTCGCCCACGATCACGTCGTTAACCAGCTTGTCGGCGCGCACCTGGATCCGCCGCACTTTCTTGAGCAGCTCGCGGGTCTTTTCGGCAGTGTCAGGCTTGCTCGGCATGCATCAGGCCTTATCGGGTTCCCCTAGGGAATAACGAAGGAGCGCGAGAGCAGACCTTCGGGATTCGGTCTTCTGATTTCTTTCGTCATTCTGGTTTCGTCATTCGGATTTCATGCTCACGGCACGCGAATCGAATCAAACACCTTCTTGAGGACATCCTCCGGGCCCATCTCCTCGGCCTCAGCCTCGTAGGAGAGAATCACGCGGTGGCGCAAGACGTCCATGCCGATGGCCTTCACGTCCTGCGGCGTGACATACCCGCGGCCCTGCATGAAGGCATGGGCCTTGGCCGCCAGCGTCAGTGCGATCGAGGCCCGCGGCGAAGCTCCATACTCGATGAGATTCGTGAGGTCTCCCAGCTTAGCCGCCGCCGGATCGCGCGTGGCGAACACGATGTCGATGATGTAGTCGCGGATCTTCTCGTCGACGTAGATCTCGTCCACGATCGCGCGGAGGCGAAGGATGTCTTCCGGTCGTATGACCGCGTTGACCTGGCCGTCCGGCTTGGTGAAGGACATCCGGTCGACGATCTGCCGCTCCTCGCTGCGCGACGGGTAGTCAATCCTGAGCTTGAGCAGAAAACGGTCCACCTGGGCCTCCGGAAGCGGATAGGTCCCTTCCTGTTCGAGAGGGTTCTGCGTGGCCAGGACCAGGAACGGCTCATCGAGCTTGAAGCTGTTCTCGCCGATCGATACCTGGCGCTCCTGCATGGCCTCAAGCAGCGCCGACTGCACCTTGGCCGGCGCCCGGTTGATCTCGTCGGCCAGAATGATGTTGGCGAAGATCGGCCCCTTGCGAACGGTGAACTCGCCCGTCCGCTGGTTGTAGATCTGGGTCCCGATCAGGTCCGCCGGCAACAGGTCGGGCGTGAACTGGATCCGCTGGGCCTTGGCCTGGATGGCCCGACCCATGGTCGTCACCGTCAGGCTCTTGGCGAGTCCCGGGACCCCTTCCAGCAGCACGTGCCCGTTGGACAACAAACCGATGACCAGCCGCTCGATCATGTACCGCTGGCCAACGATCACCTTGCCGATCTCGTCGATCAGCGTCCGCACCGGGGCACTCTCGGCCGTCACCAGTTCTCCAATTCTTTTCACATCTGTCGTCATAATCCCAATCCTCAGCGATTCCACCCTCTCCGGGGTGCGTAAGTCGTTTAGCCGCAAGGGGTACCAATGTACTTCCGGCCGTGTAGGTTTTTCAAGTTGTTACGGGCGCTGCCCCGGCAAGGTTCAGGTCTTGGCGTGCAACCTCTCCCACTTTTCCTCCGGGTCAGGACGGCGAACATAGCAGGGAAGCAGGTCGCCGCCGGGTGTGTATTGGCCTGCCTCAGCCAAGCGCCGTCCAACCCGCACCACATTCTCGGCCCTTGCAGCCCACAGGCTGGAATCCACAATCGCCCCCCCGCGATCCAGTATCGCTTGCCGGTGATTGGGGATCCCCTCCCCAAGGACGACCAGCGGCCGAGGACACCGAGCCAGAAAAGCCTGTGGCACATCCATCCGAGCGTCGCCGGTCGGCACATACCGACCATCCAAAAACTCGAACGCGCCGCAAAAGACGCGCCCGCCCTTGGCGTCCAGAATGACCGCCAAGTTCGACGGCGGCGGCTTGAGTGACAGGGCGTTGCATGCCAGGCATTCCAGTGTCGGCACGGCCACGATCTTAGCCCCGATCGCCCAGGAAAGCGTACGGGCCACGGATACGCCGATCCGCAGGCCCGTGAAACTGCCCGGACCTGTAGACACGAAAACCTCGGTCAGCGAGTCGGCCGGCCAACCGGCGTCCGCAAGCATCCGGTCAACCGCCGGCATCAACTCTGATGCGTGGGCGTGAACACCCAACGGGCCTGCGGCAGCAATGATCTGGCCGCCGGCTGTTGCCAGCGCCACGCTACCCGTCCTCCCCGAGGTTTCGATGGCGAGAATACGACACGGCACGGCATCCATGGCCGGCATTCTAGCCGCACCGGACGCCAGCCGCGAAGGAAGCCCTTCAGACCTGCCCAGCCTTAGCCTCCCCCGGCAGAGCCCCCATTCGGAGCCCACGCTTTCATCCGGACTCAGCCGGCCAACCGACCACTACCTTCCCCGCGCCCAAGTCATCCAACCTCCTCCGCCCGACAGCCACCGCTTCCCCGCCCGTTTGCCGGAAGGTCCGATCATGAAAGCCCTGACCGGGCAACGAAAAAAACAGAAAAAAGTCCTTCCATCGCCATGCTACGCCCAATCCAAAATGGTTTTGCATCGCCCGAGGTCTACATCTAACTTCCTAAGATCATGCGATAAAGCAAGTTAAGGAAATCGCATGGTTATCGGACATTCGATTTGACCCATAACAATCGCCGGCTAATATTTTCGCGAGGGGATCAGTATTTTCCCTTGCATTGGGACTGATTTGGTGCTATATTTAACAGCACGTAATCAGTGCTAATCGTTGCAATCCGTTCGCTCCGAGAGCTTGAAAGGGAAACGACGATGAGATCCCCATCAGTACACAAGCCTGCAAGTGGCGGGTCGACAGGAAGAACGCTTTGGTACGTGCCTGACGCAAGGATTCGCAGCAAGTCAGCGGCTCGGGATGCGATGGCTCTGGCGGACTTGATCCGCTCCCGAAGCGGCCCGACCGACAAGCCCAGCGATCAGCAGCTCTTCGTTGCGCTGCATACCTGTGCGTACTTCGCCAACAAAACAATGCGCGACCAGAGCAACGAGCACCCCTCCTGGGCCAACCGCTGGTCTGTCATCCGCGAACACATCGTTGAGCAGAACCTTGGGCTGGCTTACTCGATGATGAGCCGCTTCAACACGCGCCTGATCGACGAGGACGATCTGCTGAGCGATGCGATGCTGGGGCTGACCCGGGCGGTGGATCGCTTCAACCCATGGCGCGGCTATCGCTTTAGCACCTACGCGTGCAACGTGATCGTCAGAGCGCTGATGCGACGGGGTAAGCGGGAGCGGAACCGCCGACGGCTGTTCCCGGTCCAGTACGAAGTCTCCCTCGAGCGGCCTGAGAGCCTGCCCGACAGCGAACGAGAGCTGTACGTCGAACGCTTGAGCCAGGTGCTGCAAGACAACTCCGGCCAATTGACCGACCTGGAAACCCGTGTCCTGACCCAGCGTTTCAGCGGCGAGAGGCGCGACCGCCTGACATTCCAGGAAATCGGCAATACCGTCGGGCTGAGCAAGGAACGCGTTCGTCAGATACAGAACATCGCGATCAGAAAACTGCGCCGGGCACTGGCAGCCGATCCGGTTCTTCAGTAAACCGCGCAACCACGGTCGGTATCCGGGATCACACGAGTCGTATCTGCCGCCTGCGGCAGAACCTGAAAAGGGGGGCGACTCGTGCCAACACCCGGCTTGTCGCCTCGTCGGGGTCAAGCCCCGACAAGAACACCCCGTGCGACGGGCATCAACGGATCGGACCGCTTTCAGTGCGAGCCGATCCGCTGCCCTTCCTGAGGCCCTCGCCATCGCGCCGGATCGCGAGAGTCAGCACGCGGCTCTCATCACTCATGACTCAAAGTTCGCGATCAGCGGCACAGTTCCCGGAACCGATAAGCCCCTGTCATGAAAAAACTTGATGACTATCTGCGTTTTCGCTGGTCAACGAGCTCGATCAGTACTAGTAATTAATACTGTTTAGGGTCCAAGCGATGACGAAGATGAGGCAGACCAGGCAGCGGGCGGCGATTCTCGAACTCCTGAGGTCCCTCAAGAGTCACCCAACGGCGGCCGAGCTGCATGCCCTGGTCCGCAAGCGGTTGCCGCGGATCAGCCTGGGAACGGTCTACCGCAATCTCGACGCTCTGGCTCGCCAGGGGCGCATCCGAAAGCTCGTCAGTGGTCGAGCCGAGGCACGCTTCGACGGCGACCTCCGTGGACACTACCACGTGCGNNCGGGCGCGTCGGCGACGTGTTCGGGCTGGAGCTGCCAAACGTCGATTCCGCCGAGCCCGGCCGCGCGAGCGGGTTTGAAATCCTTGGCTGCCGTCTGGAATTCATCGGCGTGTGTCCGGAGTGCCGACGACGCCGCACCTCGCCTCATGACCCGGCAAGCGGCACTGAAACCGACGCGCGGGTTCCGGGGGGCCTCAAACCCTGAGAAAGACACGGGCCGCGACGGCCTGACAAACACTTTTTCAACCAAGGAGTACGCAAAATGAACAAGAAGATCGAGAACGCGTTCAACAAGCAGATCAATGCAGAACTCTACTCCTCGTACCTCTACCTGGCCATGTCGGCCTGGCTGGAGTCGAAGAACTTCAAGGGCATGGCCCACTGGATGCGCGCCCAGGCGGGCGAGGAGCAAAACCACGCGCGCAAATTCTACGACTTCATCGACGACCGGGGCGGGCGGGTGAAGCTCGCGGCCATCGACGCGCCGCCGACCGACTGGACATCGCCCGCAGCGGCCTTCAAAGAGGCCTATAAGCACGAATGCAAGATCTCCGCCATGATCCACGGCCTGGTTGATCTGGCGGTCAAGGAGAAGGACCACCCCGCGTCCAACTTCCTGCAATGGTTTGTCAGCGAGCAGGTGGAAGAGGAGGCCCACGCCTCCGAGATCGCCGAGAAGCTGAGCTTGATCGGCGACAGCAGGGGCCCGATCTTCATGATCGATGCCGAATTGGGTAAACGCGGCGGGTGAGACCCGGACGTTCACTCCCGCCGGGCTTCCGGCGTCATGACCGCCGGCCCGGGCGCGAGCGCTGTTTATGATGCAGAATTGACGGATTGAGGACTCATGCTCTTGTGAGCTGGAGCGGGCGAGATCTGCTCGCTGCGGAAAGGAAAAACCGAAATGTGCACACTGGTCACCAAGCAAGCCCCCGATTTCACCGCCCAAGCGGTCATGCCCGACGATTCCTTCACTGAGTTGAAGCTCTCGTCGTACAAAGGCAAATACGTACTGCTGTTTTTCTACCCGCTCGATTTCACGTTCGTCTGCCCTTCGGAGATCCTGGCGTTCAACGCCCAGTTGCCCAGGTTCAAGGAAAAGAACTGCGAGGTCATCGGCGTCTCGGTGGATTCGCAGTACACGCACTTCGCCTGGCGGCAGGTGCCCATCGAAAAGGGCGGCATCGGGCAGATCGAACTGCCGCTGGTTGCCGATCTGAACAAGACCATCGCAAGGGATTACGGCGTCCTGCTGGACGACCAGGTGGCTTTGCGCGGGCAATTCCTGATCGACAGGGAAGGGGTTGTGCGCCACGCGTTGATCAACGACCTGCCCCTGGGGCGCAACGTTGAAGAGGCCCTGCGTCTGCTCGATGCCCTCCAGTTCACCGAGAAACACGGCGAGGTCTGCCCGGCCAACTGGAAACACGGTCAGTCCGGCATCAAGCCTACGGCCGACGGCGTCGCCGAGTACCTCGCCATGCATGCGGCAAAGTGACGTACCACGCGGATGCTGGGCAAGAGGCCGACGCGGAGTCCGACCGCCCACGTTCCTTCTGCCCCGCCGCGTCTGATACACCACTTTTGTCGCTGACCGCAGCCGCTTCCACGACAGAAATGACCTGCTGAAAGCGGCGCCGGACTTCGAGCCAGGATGTGTCTGACATCAGCAGCCCGAAGCTTCCTTTGTCGGAGAATCGTCAGGCCTGCTTGAGAATCCCCAGTGCCTCAGCGGCCGCAGCCAGCGTCTGGTCAATCTGCTCTTGCGTATGGGCCGTTGAAACGAAGAAGGTTTCAAACTGTGACGGCGGCAGGTAAACGCCGCGTTCGAGCATGGCGTGCACGAACTGGGCATACACCTTCGTGTCGCTGCGGGCTGCGGTGACATAATCCGTGACCGGGCCAAGCTGGAAGAACGCGGTACACATGCTGCCCACGCGTGTGACGAAGGCCGGAATACCGGCTGCGGCCGCAGCGTCTCTCAGGCCGTCCGCCAGGCGCACCGCCAGAGCGTCCAACTTCTCGTAAGTTCCGGGCTCGTGGAGCGCCTCGAGGGTGGCCAGCCCGGCAGCCATCGCCAGGGGGTTCCCCGAAAGCGTGCCTGCCTGGTAGACAGGACCGACGGGGCTCAGTCTCTCCATAATGTCCGCACGGCCGCCGTACGCCCCGACGGGCATTCCACCCCCGATGATTTTGCCCAGGCAGGTCAGGTCCGGCCGGACACTGAACACCTCCTGAGCACCTCCCAGGGCCAGGCGGTACCCGGTGATAACCTCGTCAAAGATGAGCAGGGCGCCGGCTTCGTCGCACAGCGCCCTCAGCGCCGCCAAATATCCGTCCATTGGCGGCACACAGCCCATGTTGCCCGCGACCGGCTCGACCAGAAAGGTGGCTATTTGCGGACCATGCGTCTCGAATGCCTGGCGGGCGGCCGCGATGTCGTTGTATGGCACAACGAGCGTGTGTGCGGCCATCGCCGCCGGCACTCCCGCGGAGGATGGCGTACCAAAGGTCGCCAAACCGGAGCCCGCCTTCACCAACAGCGCGTCCACATGCCCGTGGTAGCAGCCCTCACATTTAACGACGATGTCCCGACCCGTAAAACCGCGTGCCAACCGCACAGCACTCATCGCCGCTTCCGTGCCGGAGCTGACAAAGCGCAGCCGCTCAATAGACGGAGAATCCTCCGTGATGCGCTCGGCCAGGCGCGTTTCGGCCTCCGTGGGGGCACCATACGACCAGCCTTTACCCAGAACCTTGCTGGCCGCGGCGGCCACCCGTTCATCGACGTGACCAAGGATCAACGGCCCCCAGGAACAGACATAGTCGATGTAGTCGTTGCCATCGAGGTCGGTCAGGAGGGCACCTTTTGCCTTGGTGATGAATCGGGGAACGCCGCCAATCGCGCCAAATGCTCTGACAGGGGAGTTCACACCGCCAGCGAGGACTTTCAGGGCCGCAGTGAATGCGGCTTGCGATTTAGCGTTCTTCGGTGTGTCTTTTGTTGATTTCCTACCCATGATCGTGGAGATCATACCGGCTAAGCCAAGCGGTCGCGAGTGGGCTGCATATAGCCATTCCCCGCGGTCGCGCCCCACATTTTGTGGCTGGCTTTTTGGCTCGGCCACGGTATAATCGCGCTCGCCCTGGACGACGAACTTTCGGCTTGTAAGTGGTTGTTTTGTAAGAGTTAACGTTTCCTGCCTCGCCCTCGGCAGAATGTCCGATCCGGGCGAGACAATCGCAAGTATCTCACAGCCGATGACGACCATCAGCGAACGCGCCTGGAGTGACATTCTTGCCTCAGTGAAGGCTGCTCACCCCGAGCTGGCCCGCCCATGGTTTGCGGCTCTTCGGCCGCTGGACATGCAGCGCGGCATCATTCGCGTCAACACGACGACTCCGGAGCAATGCCACTATCTGGTGCACGACTGTCAAGCGGCCTTTAACGTCGCCGCCCAGTCGGTAACCGGCCACCTGGTGACGGTACATTTCTTGCTTCCCACCGCGCCGCTCCAGGATTCCGAGCCCCTGGCATTCGAACGCGAGACCGAGAACATTGTCCTCAACGACAATTACACCTTTGACAATTTTGTGGCCGGCCCGTGTAACCGCCTTGCCCACGCGGCCTCTGTGGCCGTTGCTGAAAACCCTGGGCGCGTGTACAACCCCCTCTTTGTGCATGGTTCGGTGGGCCTAGGCAAGACTCATCTCCTCCAGGCGATCTGCCATCACATTCGCTCGCATACACCGCTTACCAAGATTCTCTATCTCTCCTGCGAGACGTTTACCAATCATTTTGTTGAGGCCATTGAGCGTGGTGCACTGCACCAGTTTCGCTACCGCTACCGTCACGTTGACGTCTTGGTGATCGACGACATCCAGTTTCTCGGCGCCCGCGAGCGCAGCCGCGAGGAGTTTTTCCACACTTTCAACACGCTGTTTCAGTCCCAGAAGCAGATCATCCTCTCGGCCGATGAGTCGCCCCAGGATATTCCCAGCCTGGAAGACCGCTTGGTCAGCCGCTTCAACTGCGGGCTGGTCACCCGAATCGAGGCCCCCTGTCTCGAAACCCGTATGGCTATCGTCACTCGAAAGGCTAAACTACGGTGCGCCGACATCCCCGAGGATGTCGTCCACTTCATCGCCGCATCCGTTGATTCAAGTATTCGTGAACTGGAGGGGGCGCTAACCCGTGTCCTCGCTGTAGCCCAACAGTACGGTGGCACGGTTAATCTGGCCGTCGCCAAGGAGGCTCTTGCCCAGAACCAGCTGACCCGCAACCGCCGGGTAACCATCTCAGACATCCTCCAGACAGTGACGGAACGATTTGACGTCAGGCTCAGCGATCTGCAAGGCAAGCGCCGACACCGCTCTCTGGCCTTCCCGCGACAGGTCTGCATGTACCTAGCCCGTGAACTGACCCCCCTCAGCCTTGAGGAAATCGGCGGGCACTTTGGCGGCCGCGACCACACGACCGTCCTGCACGCCATTCGTACGATCAGTGAGCAACGCTCCATCGACAAGGAGTTGGAAGCGAACATTCGTCAGATAACAGACTTACTGCGAAAACAAAGCGCATGAACTACCGGATGACCCTCGCAACTGTGGGACCCAGAAACGGCTCGACATTGATATCCGGGCCTCCTCCGCCAGCCCTACCGCTTTCAGCAGGCAGAAGTCACAAGTCGGCACCCCTGCCGGTGGATATGTTGTCGCGTTTCCGCTATCTTATCACCGGCTTGCCAGCCCCCCGGGCCGGCCAAACCTGCCAGCCCACCAGGTCACGGCAGCTGGAGAGGCCTTGCTGACAGCTTATCCACCAACCGCGGACCTGGTGAGAAGGTGGTAAACTTTTGTGGGCGCTGTACTTCGCGGATTGCCGTCCGCGGTGTGCACGCAATTCACAAGACAGACGAAGATGATTAAATTGCTTAACTGATACCTAGTAGTCCGTCGGCAAGCCTAGGCGCCAAAGCCCGGCATGGAAGGAGCGAGTTGACCATGCAAGTAGTTGTCAACCGCAGTGCGCTCGTTGAAGTTTTGAACATGGCCTGTTCAGTTGCTGCGAGTCGAACGCCGCGCGAGTTACTGAAGTGTGTGCGACTGACGACGGTTGACGGATCCCTGTTGGTGGGAGCAACCGACCTTGAGGTGGCATTGCGCGGGGAGGTGCGTCAGGTTGAGGTGAAAGCACCGGGAGGCTTGCTGGTCCCGGCCGACAAACTGTTGCAGATTGCCCGTGAGAGCGCAGACGAGACGTTGGTGATCGAGAGCGAGGATCTCGCATGTCATATCCGGGGCGCTGATAGTCACTTCGAGATCTATGGGCAGGATCCGAAGGATTTTCCGCCGGTTCCAGAGTTGGAGGGCGCGCCGGATGTGGAAGTACAGGGTTCGGTGTTGACCTTGCTGATTGAGCGGACGTTGTTTGCCGTCGCCAAGGAGAATACGCGATATGCAATCAATGGCGTCCTGTGGGAAACCGAGGGTAAGCGCCTGTGTCTGGTGGCGACGGATGGGCGTCGCTTGGCAGAGGCAAACGGGCAAGTCGCGCGAGCCGCGGCGGAAGAGCAGCACATGATCGTGCCGGCCAAGACCATGCAGGTGCTGCAGCGACTTCTGCCGCATGTTCCGGAAGATGCAACGGTTGGTATTCGCTTTTCGAGCAATCAGGTTGTAGTTCAGGCAGGTTTGTACGTCGTCAGCTCCCCGCTTGTGGAAGGACACTTCCCGAAGTATGAAGACGTGATTCCCCGGGACAGTGACAAGAAAATAACGCTGGCAACTCAGGAGTTTCACAGCGCTGTGCGGCGCGCAGCACTGTTGGCCAGCGATCAGTCCAAGGGCATTCGCCTGGCATTCGAAGGAAGTACGCTTGTCTTGTCGAGTCGCACACCAGAACAAGGGGAGGCAACCGTGTCCATGCGGACGGATTATGGCGGGGAGCCGCTGCAGATCGGTTTCAACCCTGCCTTTCTGGTTGATGCCCTCCGGGTAGTCTCAGGCCCAACAGTACAACTGGAGTTAAAAGAGGGTAATCGCCCAGGGCTGCTGAGGGTCGGTAGTGATTTCTTGTACGTGATTATGCCAGTGAGCCTGTAGACAGGCAACGGGCAGGGGAGTGCAGGTGGGCGACGACCGTCTAGGATGGATCCACTATAATCATGGGGAAGCCAGCGCGCGCCCGCGCCCCCCAGTAGAGAGTGCCCAAACACGCAGGCGGGAGGAGTGGGAGGCAGCCAGACGGGGCACAACAACTGCCGTGGGGCAAGTGGTAAGAAGCCTTTTGGAGAGCCGATCCAGGTTGTCAGCATTGCAGCAGGACATACTGCAAGTGTTGAGCGAGGAGGGGGGAGCAAAGCTGTTAGATCAGGTGACGACTATACGTATCAAGCGGGGTGTTCTGCAGATAGAGACGGGCGACGCCGTCGCCTTGTACGACTTGCGGCTCCGCTGGGAGCAGCGGATTCTGCGGGCCGTCAAGGAACAGCTGCCTGGGATTGGCGTCCAGGCGATACGTTTTGCGCTGGCCGGAAAAGGCGGCAGGGCAGTATCCGAGAAGTAGACGTGTATCATGACTGAAGTCGACAATGGAACCCTGGGCAGCTCCGGCGAACAGCGGGCTGATGAGCCAAGCAGTTCGGCGGCTACCAAGTACGATGAGTC
>MTKZ01003586.1_pt1 | contig 22670 bp, 17 predicted proteins | sample 1042781 | NCBI WGS metagenome assembly MTKZ01 (sample SAMN06212207, study PRJNA360539) | anaerobic digester metagenome | biome: Wastewater treatment plant; material: sludge; isolation source: anaerobic digester fed with sludge from wastewater treatment plant | place: Denmark: WWTP Viborg ... | reverse complement strand
ATTAATAAATATCACCCAGAGGTAACCTCGGAAAAATCTCATATGTATTGAACGAGTACAGATCGTTGAAATTAATCTTCAAGTATGCTAATCTTATTAAGCTCATATGTTAAAGGTGTAAGAAATAGAGGTGTTGCAGACAGGCTAAGTCAAGGTTCGATTTAATTCGTGAGCGTACGCGAATAACGACAAAATGGGGCCGTCAACATCTGAATGCCTTGATCATTGGAGAGCGACGAAGCAAAGCCAGGTTAAAGGGTTGATCCATCAACTCTGCTTGGGCTAAAACAATAATCCCCACGGCTCCAACCTTTATTGGACAGTTTATTTATTTAGTGGAATGTGCCTAGAACCCTGCCGGGGGTTTAACCGTTACATTTTTCTGGGTTTTTTGTTACTAGAAAAGATCTCCCTGGCGAATGCTGGCATGGAACCAAGGAGGTGGCCGATTGAATACCCAACCCCGTTTTTGTCCTTACTGCGGTGAGCGTCAAAGGCCAGGTGCGCGTTTCTGCAAAGCTTGCGGTGAACCGCTGCCTGTGACAGGCGCAATCCCACCTCAAGGGCAAGCCATTTCGCGTGAAGGAAGTATTCCTCCACCGATACCCACTGGCAAGAGGGTCGAATCGCAATTAACCTCTGCAATCGGTAGCGCTGCCAAATCTGCTGGAAAAGCCGCGTTGCAAGCCGCTGTATCGGGTGCACCCTGGCAAGTGGTGGTTGGAAAACAACTGCCTCCCAATGCTATTCAAAATATCCTTAAATCAGCTGGCCAGGCTGCCGTTCGGTCAGCAGGTCAGTCTCTTAAATCTGGTGCAACGCAGCTGGGGTCTTCACTTTTAGGTCCGGCTTTTTTCTCTTTCATTTCAACTATCGCGACCCTGGTTGCACCTTTATTGACGGATAGTGGCCAAAACGCAAGCATGGTGGCTCCCAAGATCGGATTGGCGTTGGTCAATCTAATAACAGGAGCAGTCGCGGGTAGGCGAAGGGGATTGGCATCCGTCCTGATGTTGATTGCCAACGCCGTGCTGGCGCTGCTGCAGGGCGGCACATTTATTGACACTTTCTCTCAAATAATGAATGATCCAGATGTTTTGGGTGGGTTGTTGCCTGACGGAATTGTGCAAGGTCTCTCAGTGCTGGCGGCTGTACGAGCCGCTGTGAAAGCCCTAAAGAAATAAAAGGTTAAAAGGCAAGGGAGAATCATTCATGATGAACTTCTTGAAAAAGATAATCTTCTTTTTTTCTCTATCAATTATCCTTTTGTCCATAAACTGGACAATTGCTGTGGCACAGGATGGCGAGGGATCGGATGTGAAAATTGATTATTCAGATATACCCTCATCCTGTTTTGGAACAGGAAAATGGAAAATTGAGCATGGGCGGTATGGTATTAAGTTCTCTTGTAGCAATGTTGATTCTTTGGAATATAAAAATGCAATGAATAGAGATTATAGAGGAGCGTTCATAGATATAAGGCTAAATGGTGTGAATCATTATGATTCTCTTGCTGATTTTGCGAGTGACCATGGGGCAAAAGTGGTTACCGAAACGAACTTTAAGGGCTACACAGCTTTTCTCGCAGATAACTCTTCAGCAGAATTTTTGGAACATTCTTATAAATATTACTGGTTCAGAGTTGGTTCCACTCCTGTGTTAATAAGAATGTCTTGTGGAGGTTTTTATACTGAACAAATGAACGACTGTTGGCAAGAAATAAATAGAGCGTTACCTCATATAAAAATCACTTCAAAAAGTGGTACCAACTCTTCTTTAAGCGCCCCTGGCAACTCCTGGGTGACAGTGGTTGGCGCTTTGGGCGCAGGCGGGGTGGCGGTAGCAGCGGCAGCCAGGGCCCTGGCCGCGCGCGCTAAGAAGAAACCCAAAACCGACAAGGGTAAGAAGAAAAAGCGCGAGGATGAAGAGAAAGCGGTGGGCTACATCCTGCAGATCAGCTCAGATAGGTTGGTTGTCAGCGAAGCCCAGCCCGCCATCCTGGAAGCCACCGTGTGGGAGGTGGACAGCCGCGGGGGTACCAAGCGCGCACCGGGTGCATCTCTGGCCATCGAACAACCAGCCAACAGCAACTTCCTGCACGTTGCGCCGCGCCGCGCACAGGGTTCGCTGCAGAGCAACCTCAGCCTGGTGGGCAAGGTTACCGTTCCCAGCCTGCAGCTGATAGTAACCGGCAGCGCCAACGGCTCCAGCTCCAGCGCCCAGGTGACGGTCGAGTTCGCAGGCGAAACCCAGATAAGAATTGAAACGACCGACAATCGCCGCACGCTGCGCGCAGACGGCAATGATGCACTGCGCGTGTATGCATGCGTTCAAACAGAAGGCGAAGCGGATGAAAAAGCGCTGCAGGCTGCGCAGGACTCGCTGGTATATCAGGTCAGCGGAGCCGGCAAGGACTGGCTGGACAGCAGTGGCGGCCTTGAGAAAGAGGGTGAATGGAAATACGTGGACATCTGGGCTTCCAATCCCATCCCGCACGAACCCTCCATCCCGACGCCGGATGCGGTAGAAATCAAGTTCAGCGCGGAATATAAAGGCCGCAAGCTTGATGCCAGCATCACCATCAACCTGCTCGGTCAGCCTGTATTGAAACTCTCGGAAAATTCGGCTGCTTTTCTGCTGGGCCAGGCGGAAATCAGCGAATTGCGGGTCTGGATCGAACCCCCCGATGAGGAGGAGTGGGAATTCGATTATCAACTTGAGCACAACTCAGCAGCGGTGGATATCCATTGGGAGAAGACTGGTGAGGGGCGCCTGGCTGGGGAGAAGAAACTGGTCATTATTGAAAACGGCAGCCTGGATGGCCAAAAAACCCAAACCCTCAACGGGCTGTATGCATCCGACAAGCTGCGCATTTACGCCCATCTAGGGGAAACGCGCATCTACAATGACGTCTATCTCAGCATCTACCAGGAGGGCTTGTATATCGATCCCTATGGGCGGGCATCCGATGGTCTCTACCACCTGAAAGCCGATGGCAAAAAAGTGCCCAAAGAGATCGATTTTCGACTGCTCAAGTGGGATTTTGAGAAAAGGCAATTGAATGCAGACAGGGAAAAACCACTGCAGCTATCCTTTGCTTTGCTCAATGAGGATCACAAAACATGCAACATCATGGAAGTGGCCAACCTGCAAAACAAATCCGCAGGTTTGAGGGTCTCCAATCTGACTGCCGAAAAATACCATTTCTGGCTTGAGAACGAGATTCCTTCTGACGGAAAAACTCTTAGGGTGCGCATGCAGGCGCAGTCGGAGCTGGACGAGGTGGAATTCTCTCTTGGTGTTGAAACCCTCAACATGCCCTCATATCTGCCGCGCGAGGAACTGGCGCGCTGCCAGCATATGATCAATAAGCACGCACCGCCCAGTAGCCGCGCCAAACTGCAGGAGATCCTCGACAAGCGCGCGCCGGTTCTGGATGCGGAAGGGCTGTTCCAACTGCGCATACAGCTCTGGAATATTACCCAGGAGATCATCCAGGGCGAAGGCGGCCAAGGGTATTTTGACGAAGCTGTCTGGGCGGATCGGATTGTTGGCACCCTGGAATGGACGAAGTGGGCGGGCGACCACTGCTTTAACGCCGTTGTCTACCGCTTGCTGGGCCGCTGGGCTGTGCCGTACGCCAACTTTGTTAAGAATGTGCTCATCGATTGCATCAATGCCTGCCTGCATGAGGGCAAATCGCCGTCGGAGTGGCTGCAGGGATATACCGTTCAAATCTGGCCTCTAATTCAAATCATCAGGGAAAATTACAAGACGATCCTGCGCCAACGCGGTGAGCAAGCAGTAAAACAGAAGGTGTGGATGTGGTTGAGGCAGTCAGTTGAAAACCGCATGGTAGAAATCTATGGCCCAGGCTGGAAGATTGTTGTGCCAGGATGGTTGGTGTTCAAGATCCTCTATTCCACCAGCAGTTTCATCATGCATGTGTATAACGGCAAGTCCATTTATCAGGCTGCCCGCCAGACAGCCTGGGATACGACTGATGAAATCATTGGGCAATATCTCAATGAACTGGCCATGAAAAAGGGAGACCATGATTTCGTCAAGGTCATATCTGACGAGATGTTCGGAAAAGATGGCAAATCCATTGCTGGCCAGAAATTTGATCAGATGTGGAAGGACCTCAAGGACGCCTATAACGAAAGCGGGCGTACAGACGGCGAGAGCGCCCGTAAAAAATTGGACGAACTGAAGAAAGCCAATGAAAAATTCCTGCAGGAGCGAAAAGAGAGGGCTGCAAAAAGCGAAGAAGTCCAGCGCCTGATGAAAGGCGCCAAAAAAATAGACGGAAAATTATATGCGGACAAAAAAGATGTGCTGGATATGATGGGCGACCCGGCGAAAGTGCGCTCTTTAAAAAATGCCCCAAAAGAGGTGCAAGAAGCGTTTGAGAACACCCGCAACAAGATCTACCGGGAACATGATGCCAAGCTGATCAGGTGGGCGCGCAATAATCTGCCGGAGGCCAAAGGCCACAAGATCGTGATTGACAAATTCCGCACACCCGGCAAAGGCGGCTCGTCCTTTGGCGGCACTGATAACGATTACCGCCTGTGCTACGAGGTGAAGACCGCAGACGGCAGGACCATGCGCATTGAGATTCCTCGCAGGGAATGGGAAGGAGAATCCTATCAAATATTCGCGGATATTACTGATATGCCGCCCGGCCAGGATCCTGCTGAATGGGCTCAAAGCAAGCAGCAGCTGGCCACTGACCAGTACCACATCGAAGCCAGCCCTGATTTTGCCGACCAGAAAAAAGTATGGATTGACAGCAAGGGCAATATCATCGATGATCCCAAGAGCTACCAAGGCCCCGATAAACTAAAACTTGTTAATGCCCAGGTGAGATCCAACATTCTGAATGTCAAAGCAGGCGAAATCACGTTGAAGGATGCGGAATATTTGGGCGATATGTACATTGGCAAAGTCGGCGATGCGTTGCATAAGGGTTCTAAAGGCGATGCTTATGCGCAGGCCAAGAAAGCGGTTGAAACCCTACGGGAAGTGCGCACCGGTTATGCTCGCCAGGGTTATAAGCTCGAACCGCTTTCGGATGATATGCTTGTCGGCATGCAGGCGGTGGAAATGGGTGCAGAGAATTTTGATGATCCCGAAGCGCTGGCTATGTCGGACCAGTATCTGCAAGACGCAAAACTGGGCTCGCTCCTCGAATTTGTGGGAAAAGTCGCTACCCAATTTAACAGCATGAACATCGCCACAAAACAGGATTCTCTGAAAAATTAGGAGGCAGATGGTGTATAACCCAAATGAAATAAAAAGCCTGTGGTTGTACCCAGGTGAGTTGGCTCTTCTGATGGAATATTGCGGGGTGGTGCTGGATGCAAATGCTCCTTTGGCTGGCGATCCAACTTTCAGCTACCAGGAAATGATACGCGAACCTGAGCTCGTCCTGGCTGAGGTAGATCGCACGCTCAAGAGAAATGAATTGACGGCATATCTCAACACGCTGGCTCATCCTTCTGCATTGGTCAGGGTCAAGCGGGGCCTGCGCCGCAGGCAGGTACAGATATCTTATGCCTGCGTAGGCGCGCCGGATGACAACATTATCCTGCTGGCCACCCGCCCTGATGGCGGTGCTGAATTGCTCTTCCCTTTTGACCAGTCATCTCTAAGTCAATTCCTGTGCAGCGGAATGGGAGATATCCTGCCCCTCGAGCCGCCCATGCCAACTTTTATGCCGCTCTCACCCGCCGGAATGAGCGCCTTGCTGGCTCTGGCGGACCTGTTCAACCAGGAATACCCAATCCCAGACCCCGACTGGCTGCCGGATGTGCCGCTGATCTTTACACGCGATTCGTGGTATCAGCTGATCATGGATGGGCTGCAGGCAGAGCCGCTGGATTCGCTGGTTGCGGGTTTTCAGGACCTGTGCGGCCTGCAAATAGAACCCATAGGCATGGATGAGCTGGATGCGCTTTTATTGATATTCTGCAATGAAGGGTGGCTTGGTGTAGAGAACGAGGACATTTTTCGGCCAATCACTACAGATGCTGTTTTCTATGTGGGCAAAGACCTGGCCATCACGCTGCGCTGCATGGCCTGGTGGGATTTATCGCTGGGGCTGGAAATGCTGACAGAAGAAAACCCGTTTTATGCCATGCAGGCCAGCATCAACTGGCAGTTCTGCTTCACAAATGGAGATCCTCAGCGCATCACCACTCATGCCATCGATGGAGAAACGTTCACTCAATCCGTCATGAAGTTTATACAACAGGGTCTCAAAGCAGATAAAGCCAAACTCGCTACCCAGCCTGCCTTGCGCGCCCCTGCGCCAAAAAGCCGTTTGGTGATGTCCGCTAAACCGCCTTTTGAAAATCCTGTTCGTGCTCCCACCCCAACCAAAAAACCAGCTACTGCTAAGTCGCCTGCTGCGCCTCTTACGCCTCCGGCTCTCGCACCAATAACCTCATCCAGTAAGAAGGTCTGCAAAAATTGCGGCCAGCTCATAAGCGCCGAAGCGCGCTTTTGTAAAAGCTGCGGTACGCCGGTAGACGCCATGCCCACCGTCAAGAATGTGTGCCCGGGCTGCGGGCAGCCCGTCCGCCCAGGAGCGGCTTTCTGCAAGAATTGCGGAGAGAAAATAGAGTAACGCACTGCCCGATAACAGCAGAGGAATAATGATGGAAAATGAATTCCAAAACCCCTGATCCTGATCAGAATGATCGAAACTTGGCCGGGTTAGCGCATGCATCGGTGATCCAGCTATATCTTGGCGTTGTTGTTCCCATTTTCATATGGACCACCCTTAAAGACAAGAGAAGTTACCTGGCTTTTCAAGCGCTACAGGCGATGACCCATCAGGTCAGCATCATGGTAATCTGGCTTGTTGGCTTTATGTGTTACTTTGTCACTTTTTTGGTGAATATCCACTCTCTCCCCTTTATGGTTCCGGAGGGTGGTGAAATCGACACTCTGCTCTGGGTCGTATCCTTTGAGCCATTCTTGATGATAGCGGTAATCCTGTTAGTGGGTTTTGCCTACATCATATATGGCATTGTGGGGGCAATTCAGGTATTTCATGGAAAGCCTTTCCAGAATGTCGTGATCGGTAAATGGACAGAAAACATCTGGCGCTCACGCAAAAGCATGGATATGTCTTCATCATGAAATCAGACATGATCGTGTTTAAAGTGAGGAGAAAATGAGTAGAAAAAACACTCTGCTAATATTGACTATCATCTGTGCGGTCTTTGTCCTGGCAATGAGCGCCTGCCAGCTAGGGCAGACCCAGCCGAAGCTCGAGTGGGACCCATCCAAAGAGGTACAGCTTATTGTCGTCTCAGACTCTAGCCAATTTCCAGGGATATTGCCCACATACCAGGATGAGAGAATGGAGAACTATATTCCAGAAGGTATTTTATTTGGCGATGGGCGAATCGTTTGGGTGGAGTATGTTTATGAAGATGGTATTACCTCTCGCTTCATGAAACAAGGCTACTTATCCACAGAACAGATACAGGCATTACTGCAGCAATTTGTTTCCAGCGGTTTTTTCTCCTGGAAAGACCAGTATAGTGGTTCATTCATTGAAGATGGTCCACCATCAAAGAGTATCATCGTTTTTCTTCGCGACCGACCAAAAAGCGTTGTGGTAAGTAATTCGCCACCACCTCAAGGGTTTAATGAGCTCTTTTCTACGATTAGTTCTGGAGCTGGTGTTGAGGGTCAGGATTATTTACCTGATCGAGCAAATTTACGGGCTTACCGTCAATTTAATGAGTGGAGCAGTAACCAGAAAAGCCAGATCAACTCTTGGCCTGCTGAAGACTTTGGATTTTCGCTGGCAGAATTGAAGGAAGAAACGGGAATGGTCAGAGGAAAATGCGTTGATGGGGAAGTATTGGCATTTGCATGGCAGGTGATCAACGCTAATCCGCAGAGGCCGCTGGTTGAAGAAAAAGGAGTATTGTTTCTTCTCACACTTCAAATCCCTGGTCTCTCAAATTACAACGAACATAATCCATAAATTAATATTGCTCGATTTGATAAGATGGCACAAGAGAGTCGATGAACTATAAGGAAAATTTGGAGAGCAGCTCGACAATGGCTTTATTCAAGGTTAACTGAAAGTCGAAAGGGGTAAAAATGCCTGAAAAAGATTATCAGTACTGTGACCACTGCGGCAAACAGATAACACCCGGGAGCAAATTCTGTGATTTCTGCGGCCAGTCACTTGGTGAACAAAGTAACCATCAGGTTTTACCCTCTCCATCTGTTCGTCAAGAGACACATTCTCGATCAACCAGATATATGCGGCAACGTATTGTTTGGGCTCTCATATTTGGCTTGATCTGCATCCCCATTGTTTTTTTGATTATTTGGAAAGATATGGGCGAATTATCTGTGGATGTTTGGTTGTCATTAGGTGGTTTCATTGTGGTTACCAGCTTGTTGGCAGTTTTCACGCTTCGTAAAGGGGGCAGCACCTGGCAAGGCCAACTTGTCCAGATGATTCCGGGAGAAAAGGGAGTGCAGTTTGTATTCGTAACCAACAAAGGCAAGAAGGAAAACTTGATTGCAAGTACGAGTATGGTTGAGTATTTTTCAGTGGGTGATCAAGTGATAAAGGTAAAGGGATATGATTTTCCAGAAAAAATTCATCGGGATGGAAAAAACCAGTTGTGTATGGTGTGTGGCAAAGTTTATCCCATTAATGAAAAAAGGTGCCGTTTTTGTCGCTACCCGTCAATAGACCCACACAATTTTATTTAATTTGATCTAGTTTTACTTGAATAAGCTGAGGAGGAAAAGTGGTAACGATAAAAGTAAAATGCCCAAAATGTGGGACAGATCTGGAAGAAGGATCGGTTTTTTGCGAGAAATGTGGCGCGGTTGTAGAAAGAGGCGAAAATCCACCAAAAGAGAATTCTAATGTAGATGGCATCAATGTGGAGACAAAAAAGAATTCTATCTCGTGGAATGCAAACTTGCCCCTTTTAACAAGTTCGGTTGTCATCAAGCAGTTATTATTTGTGTTGGTCGCTTCCAATATTTGTGTGCTAATCTTCATACTGACTGTTGATGCGATTAGCGGTGATCTTACATTTCAGCGTTTTTCCCACTATTTATTGTATACATTGATCATATTCGGCTTCCTTTCTTTACTGGCGGTGCTTGTGATGCTTGTGTTTTATGGCAACCAATATGAATACAAATTTACACTGGATGAAACAGGTATCACCTCCGAAACTGTAGGCGGAACCAAGAAAAAAAATGCCATCATCAACTTTCTGCTAATTTTCAGTGGCAAACCCGGACCAGCTGGTTCCGGGCTGCTTGCAGCTTCACGACAGAAAGAGAAAATACCCTGGAGAAAAGTTGATAGTATCCAAACTGACGCAAATAAACTTGAGATTGTCTTGCGTCGTAAGGGGTGGGCGATCATGTTAATTCGCTGTACACCTGAGAACTATGCAGAGGTATTACGCAGGGCGAATGAAGCTGTGAATGCCCGAAAGGAATGGTGAGGTAAATAATTACTACTGGTTTATCCAGTAATCGTTCGACTGGGCATTAACCACTGATTCAAAAAGCGAAAGAACCCAAAGGGTTGATCAAAAAAGAGATCACTTTTTCAAAACAAACCTGGATATTATTTAACCAGAAGGAAGTGAGAAGGAATAATGAAAAATAAGAAGATTTTTGGGGTTTTTCTTGCCTGGGTCACCCTAATGGCTTGTAGTGTTTTTTCTCCAGTTGGTGGTGCTAATTTACCAACCCAAACTGGAAATGAAACTCCCGTGGTCATATCCGTTAAAGATTCGAAGATATCCCCTGTGGACCAAATGGTTTTAGTTTATGTGCCCGAAGGGGATTTCATTATGGGATCAGATGCTATGGGCCCTGTGGATAATGGTCCTGAACATGTGGTGTCTTTGGATGCATTCTGGATTGATCAAACTGAAGTAAGCAATGGGCAATACCTGGAATGTGTGAAAAGTGGAGCGTGCTCTCCACCGGGTAATCAGGAAGAATATGGACTATATAACCATTATGATGAAATCGAATACAAAGATCACCCTGTCGAGTTCGTAAACTGGTATCAGGCAAGTGATTACTGCCAATGGGCAGGCAGACGGCTGCCCACTGAAGCTGAATGGGAAAAAGCAGCACGGGGTTCAGAGGGTTGGCTGTATCCTTGGGGGAATGAACTGCCGAACCGGGAATTATTAAATTATAAGGGGTCCAACGGGCAGGTAAATCCTCTGGGTGGAACGAACAGAGTGGGTAGTTATCCAGCCGGCGCAAGTCCTTATGGCGTGTTGGATTTAGCTGGAAATGTCAGCGAATGGGTTGCGGATTGGTATGAGCAACATTATTATAAGAGCTCACCATCTGAAAATCCTCAGGGGCCTACAAGTGGAACAACCAAAGTCGTTCGAGGTGGCGATTGGGACACTTATGATGTAGTAATATTTAGTTCTTATCGAATTTCGATCAAGCCTGGTTTGACATTGTCGGGAACAGGTTTTCGCTGCGCGGAGTCTGGTTCGAGATAAACAACCGCATTCATTTTTAAGGACTGTTAATACTTATCTGATCGTTATATTATCTTCTTTGCTTTATTGTAAAAACCGATTACGCAACCTTTTTTCTGTTGTCTGGTTTGCAAAGAGATAACCATTTTGGCGAGTCATTTTAAGTCCCCTTGTTTGGTTTGGTCACCTTAAGGATACTTCTGACTCACCACTTTTGTTAAGATTCAGTATTTTACAGAAAGAATGTTACACCAACAGATGGAGGTATTTCTAGCGCAAGAGACCCAAATTTCTAGCGCTAGAACCTTTTTTTTAGCGCTAGAAAGAACCAAGTCACGTAAAGATCTACAGCATTTTTACAGCAACCGGAAAAAAATTACCAGAATTAATGTACATAATAAACGTAAAAACCCCCGTATGTGGTGGTTATAGTAACTATTACCCCCATATACGCGGTTAGGACATTTGTTCGGAGCCCTCTTAATCAGTGGGTTCGGGGTTCAATTTCCCTTGTGACTAAGACTGTGAAACTGAGGTTTTTAGCGCTGGAATACATCTTTGATCTCAAATCACCACCCTAACCACAGCAAATTCGTCCATATCAGATTTACGGCTATAAATTCCGACCGGCGTTAAGAGCGTAGACGATTTGTGAATGCACCACAGCGCCTTCCAGAAATGGAAGGCGCTTTTTGTTTTGCATAGATTTAATGTCTTGTATATTTGAAGTTGTGAGGTAGGATATTAGTTAAGAGTGATTTCTGAACTCGATATAAAACATACTCCTAAGCAGAATCCACGCCCGCCAACACCTTGGTTACGCAAACCGTTGGGCAACATAAGGAGGAGATATGAGCGTAGATAAATTTGCGTACAATATAGACGATATACTTGATGGCATTAAAAGCAAGGATTCCAATACGCGCACGGAATCAGCCAAAATACTTGGTTCTCAAGACGACTCAAGGGCAATTGATGCATTAATCAAGGCGCTTAAGGACCGAACAGTGCAAGTCCGTTTAGCTGCCGCTTCTTCTTTGAGGCACTTTAAAAATATACAGGTTGCCAAAGCTCTGGTCCAGGCATTAGAGGATGAAAACGAAAAGGTTGCGGAAGCAGCGATTGATTCTCTAGTGGAACTAGGTCAACTATCGATTCAAGCAATTGAGCCCTTGTTTGGTAAAAAGACAATGGCAACAGCCCAAGCGAAACATTATGCTGTGAACATTCTAGGAAATATACCTGGAAATTATTCGACTGCCATTCTCCGAAGAGTTCTTAATATCGGACAGCTAGGCGAGTTAGCGGCAATACATCTTCTAGCACGTTCTGAAACAGATCCCATATCAATCCTTGCCCAAACGGATGGAAATATTAAGTTACGTTTAGCGGCTACAGAAATTCTTGGCAAAGAAGGAAACGACCAAGCAATTGAAGCACTATTATTAGTAGCCAGAACTCCATCCAATCCCCATGTGCTTAGAATCGCATGTGTAAGAATACTTGGACATCTCAAAAAGAAACAGACTATTGCACCTCTCATATCGATTCTTTTAGAAGAATCCGAATCAGAAAAAGTGAAAATCGCCATCATAAATGTGCTTGCGACTCTCGGCGATAACCGCACCGTTTTATCACTATTACCAATATTAGAAAGCCCTGATGCAAGCTTGCGAGAAATAACCGCATATGCATTAGGGGAGATAAAAGCTGTTGAGGCAGTTGAAAATCTTGGGAAAGCATTAAAAGATAGCCACTGTTACGAAAAATGGGAAATTCAGCGGGCTGGCGCACAAATTATGGATGAATGGAAAGTTAAGGTATATCCTGTAAGAAAAGCGGCAGCTAAGGCCTTGAAAGCGATTGGCACCCCTAGAGCTATGCAATTGCTTGAGCAAAATAAGGAATACCTTGAGTCAGAAATAAGTTATTGATAAGTTAAAGTCGCCCAACACCGGCTCCACCAGACAACTGCACCTGTCGGCTTGCCGTCGGTGAGCCTCCCGTTAGATTTCTACTCTCATCTCTCCCCCGCGGACCGAGTCGGATGTACGGCTATAAGTCTCGATCGGCGGTAAGAGCGTGAACGATTTGTGAATGAATCAGCGCCTTCCAGAGATGGAGGACGTTTTTTATATTTTTCGTGAAGAAGCATATCCTTCAAGCAATCATCCTTCAGGTGTATCTTCGCATTTTCGTATTGCTCCGCGCTGAACCCTCACACACTGACCCCTTCATATAGTTGACTTTGTTATATGCATGTTGTATATTTATTATTGTAAAATCCTATTTCATTAAATAAAATAACATGAAGTCAGAAGAGATCCCATCATCGAAATCGAGCCGGTCTATTGAACGAGGGGTTCAAGTATTAGAAGCTCTATCAAAAGCTGAACGTGAGATCAGCCTTATAGAACTTAGTCAAAATACCGATCTAAATCAAAGTACAGTGTATCGAATATTGACAGCCTTCAAAAAATATGGGTATGTGGAACAAAACAGACAAAGCAGTAAATATTACTTGGGACCAAAAGTGATTTCACTGTCTTATTCTTTCATGCAATTAAAAAATATACATACCCTGGTTATCGATGAGTTGACCAAGTTACGTGATTATTGCGGTGAAACAGTGCATTATGCAGTTCGTTCTGGAAACGAAGTAGTCTATGTTGAAAAGATACAAGGCGTTCATCCCGTAGGGGTTATATCAAATGCAATCGGACAACGGAACCCATTGCATTGCACAGCGGTTGGTAAAGTGCTTCTAGCCTGGTTGCCAGATGAGATGATACACAAAATTGTCGCCCAATATCATTTTGTCTCTCGAACTTCAAATACTATAGTTGATCCTAAAATTTTTATCGAAGAACTTAGAAGCGTAAGAATTAAGGGTTATGCGGAAAATAATGAAGAAATTGAGATCGGCGTAGCAGCAATCGCAGCACCAGTATTCGATCGAACTGAGATAGTTGGCGCGGTTAGCGTTTCTGGTCCAGTGACAAGACTATATGAAATTGTAATTCAACTTGATTTAGCACAAAAAATCAAATCTACTTGTACAATGATAAGCAGATTCATGACTCACCGTACGGATGATTTTCATTAAAGCAATAGGCAGGCTGTTGATCATGGAGATATCGTTATCAAATTATCTACAATAGCCACTTGAGAAATTTTGGTGTCTCCGAGATAATTGAAGGAGAACATTTCAGAGAAAAAAATATAGGAGGTGAAACTTAACATTATCGTTTAGTAAACAAGCATTTCAAATAAATCGGAGGAGAAAAATGAAAATCTATAAGTGTTTTGCTCTCTTGTTGTTGGTAACATTGATTATTACTGCATGCGCAGCACCAGCTAAAACAACTGATGTTCCAGTGGCAGAAGAACCAGTTGGCACTGTTGATTCAAATGCTATTGTTGAGCAACCTTCAACAGAAGATGCCGCATCAGTTGAAAAAATCCAGATTACCACATGGCATACATTAACCGATCATCATTTAGAGGCTTATCAGAAAATAATTGATGATTTTAACGCTTCACAGGACAAATATGAAGTTGTAGCTCTTCAACAACCATGGGCAGAATATGACGCTAAACTCTTACAGGCAGTCAGTACAGGAACAGCACCTGACTTTGTGGGGATGTTCCCTTCAGAAGCTATCAATTTCATAGAAGATGGCTATCTATATGACATGGCTGAGTTTATTAATGATCCAGAAATTGGAATTCCCAATTTCTCTGAAAACCTTCTCCCGGGCGTGTTAGAAGGGATTAAGCAATGGGGTCTGGATAAGATTTATCTGATACCTACTGGAATGACAGGAGAAGTGCTTTTCTATAACAAAACCATGTTGGATGAGCTAGGCCTTCTCCCCCCCACAACTTGGTCAGAGGTCGAGTCAGTATCCAAAGCTATTTACAAGAAGTATGGCGTTCCTGGTTTTGGTACTGATTCAATTATCGATACCTACCAAACACTAGTAATGCAGGCTGGAAGTTCTTACATAGATGTCGATACGAAAACCATGGCAATTGATCGAAAGATCGGCATCGAAAAACTGAATTGGTTTGCGAAAGGCGTGAAAGAAGGCTACTTCCGCTTAGTGGGTGAAGACCATTACTTCTCCAATCCATTCGGAAGCCAGGCAGTTGGCATGTACATTGGCTCTTCTGCTGGTATTGACTATGTTTACGCAGCTATCCCAGCTAAAGGAGAGGCTGGTTACTTTGAGGTAGGTGCCGTAGCTGTCCCACAAGAAGGTCCAGTTAAATACATATCTAATTGGAGCCATGGAGATGTTTGTTTATCCAAAGATAAAGAACATGCCCGAGGAGTATATGAATTTGAAAAATTCTACATCTCCACTCCCGTTTCTGTCGAATGGGCCAAGGCATTTGGGAGCGCTCTGGTTTATAAAGATGCAATTGCGGACCCAGAATTTGTTGAATTTGCCTCAAGCAATATTGCTCTACAAGCTTTAACCGAGGGTTTACAGTATGTAGGATTCCTACCTAGTATTTACGGTACTGATACTGTACGCACTGAAATTGACAAAATGGTGCAATCTGTTGCTTTAGGCGTTTCTGATGCAGAGACAGCGTTTGACGCTTTTATTCAGGCTAGTAACGCTGCACTTCAAAGCGGACAATAATCAACATCAAGTCAAGATAGACCTGCCCCATGTGCTAGAAAAATCTTCTGGTTTTGGGAAATCACACATGGGGCAGGTCTTATGAAGCAATTGAACAATAAAATATGACAAAAAATCATACAAGGTTTGTTATGTACTCTGGACTCCGCACCATTGGCGGGGTAAATGTGTCCATCTCTTACGGTATGGACCGTGTGCTATTTGAATTTGGGGTAGCGTACGAGCCCTCCAACGTGGTGTTTGATGGAAGTATTGAACCCCGAGTTGAAAACTGGATTCGTGATTTGCATGATCTCGGGATTCTACCAAGAATTAATGGCATATATCGCAGAAAAGATTTGGGTGACTATCCACTAATTAGTGCAGAAGAAAGCAATCAGAATACTGCTGTGTTTATTACACATTTACATTTAGACCACATGGCACTAATGGGCACAATAGCACCACAAGTCCCTGTGTATTTACATCAAAATGCCCAAGTAATCGAGCGTGCACTAGAAGCTACCGGGAAAGGGGTTCAAACACTAGAACGTAATTATTCCGACCTCATTCCAAATAAACCTATTTGTGTGGGAGAGATAGAAGTACTACCACTGTTATGCAAAGATACCGGGTACTTTGATTTTTCTTTCTTAATCACTACCCCAGACGGGACTTTCCATTGGACAGGAGATCTTTGTTTACATGGTTTCCAGGCAGAGAAAACTTGGGAACAAATGGAATTGCTAAGATCAAAACATCTCGATGTATTGTTATGTGATAGCACCTCTTTTATTGATTCAGGCCTGCAACGTGTTTATCATTCCATTGACGTTACAAAAATTAAGCCTGAAAAGCAAGTGCCATTAGGGGTGCTAACTGAGGAACAGTATAAAGATGCTCTTTACGCAATGATTAATAATTGTAAAGGATTATGTGTTTTTAACTTTTATCAACGCGAATTAGATGAAGCTGCTGAATACATTAATTGGGCAAAACTTTGCGATCGGCTATGCGTTTTTGAACCAGATGCAGCCTATCTAGTGTATAAATTTTTCAATATTAAACCATATGTTTATATTCCAGACTCAAAACGGTACATTAGCAAAAATTCTTCTAGCTGGTTTACAGAGCTGATGTCGAATGCAATAACCGTGACCATAGAGGAGATTCGTCACAACCCAGCTGGTTACTTACTTCAGAATAGTTATAGACATTTGTTGGAATTATTTAGTTTACCTTCGAAGGATGGCCTTTATATCCACGAAGGCGGTGAGCCTATAGGTGATTTTGATCCAGCATTTGCAAATATGAAACGTGTTCTAAAAAGAACCAACTTCAGATATGCGACTTTAGAGGATTCTTACTTTGGTCATGCTTATCCTGGTCAGGTAAAATACTTTGTAGATCAAATTGACCCGAAAATACTAATCCCTTGTCATTCCTATAACCCAGAAAGACTTCAACCAAATTCAGGAATACAATTTTTGCCGGAACTGTATCAAGTTTATAAACTAATTGACCACCAATTAATTCCCGAAACTAATATGGAAAAACATGAGTAAAGTCCTGGTTTTTTGTATCGACGCACTTTGCCCAGGCGATATTGGCGAGATGCGCAACATGCCTAACTTCGGTCCGTTAATTGCTAGATCTTCTTATGTTAAGAAAATCGAACCTGTGTGGCCGGCTTTGACCTATTGTTGCCACACATCAATCATAACAGGCTGTTATGTTGATAGGCACGGGATCTACCATAATGAAAAAATTAAACGTGGTGGCTTTTTTAATGAACCATGGTTTAACCAGAAAAAAGAAATAAAAGTACCTACTTTATTGGATAAAGCGAAGGAGGTTGGGCTGACCACTTGTTCGTTATCGTGGCCAGTTTCGGGTGGTGCAAACTATGACTTTAACATGCCAATGATTGTACCCTATCACTATACTGGATGGGAACCCGAAAAATGGCTGGAAGGAGCAGCAACTAAAAACTTAATGGAACGTTACTTCCATAAGCACGGTAGATACATTAAAGGACCTGATAGAAGTCTTGATTTATTTACCATGGCATTGGCATTGGATATTATCGAAGACTTCGACCAGCCAGATATCATGTTTGTGAAAATGTGCGACCTTGACTCAACACGCCATTCAAATGGAGTACAACACCAGAAAGTTACAGATCAACTACGTAAGCACGATGAGGAATTAGGCTCGCTGCTTGAGGTAATAAAAAGAAACGGCAGTTTTGACCAGACCAATGTTGTAATCCTTGGCGATCACGGAATGACAGATGTGAATGATGTTTTTCTAATAAATGTTATGTTACGTGAAGCAGGATTTATAAAGATCGATAGAAATGGAAAATTATTAGACTATAAGGCACTTTGCCACTCTAATGGGTTAAGTGCTTACATTGAGGTGCGAGATCCAACAGATCACGGGTTAATAAACGAAGTGCGATCCTTCTTACAAGACCTGATGGATGACCCACAAATTATGCTTGATTATGTAATGGATATTAATCAGGCTAGAGAATTTTTCAAAGTAGACGGCCCTTTCGATTTTATTATTGAAAGCAAGCTTCCTATCTCATTTGGGGAGCAATTGGATGGGAATTCAATATGGGGGAGCAAGATTGCGGGCGACCACAAGATAGGAGTGGCTACGCATGGTGGAAGCCCAAATCGATCAGAGGTAACGAGTTTTGTCGCTTACGGGCCAGATATCAAGGAGGGTGTTGTAATCGAACAGAGACCTATGATAGATGAGGCACCGACCATTGCCCGAATGTTAGGCTTTGAAATGTTTGATACAGATGGTTCTGTTATTGCCGAATTGTTGAGGTAAGCGAATGAAAATAATACTTGATCACGTGACAAAAAAATATGATGCTGTGACAGCAGTTGATAATCTATCAATTACACTGGATAGTGGAAAACTGATAGCGCTACTTGGTCCTTCAGGATGTGGCAAAACAACCGTGCTAAACATCCTTTCCGGCATCCTGCCAGTCACATCCGGGAAAGTATATTTTAACGATATAGATGTCACTAACCTACCGCCTGAGAAAAGAAATGTAGGGCTGGTTTTCCAAAACTATGCCTTGTATCCACACATGACCGTACTCGGGAATATTTGTTTTCCACTCGAAATCAAAAAGATTCCAAAAAAAGAACGGCTTTCGAAAGCCAAAGAACTGGCTGAGCTAGTTCATGTTACCGATCTTCTGCAACGAAAACCGAGTGAATTATCTGGCGGCCAGCAACAACGAGTAGCTACTGCTCGTGCGCTGGCTAAGGACCCTCAATTGCTATTACTTGATGAACCTCTTTCCAACCTGGATGCCAAGCTACGTATAGAAATGCGTGAGGAGATATTACGTATTCAACGAGCATCGAATATTACCACTATATTTGTTACACATGATCAGGAAGAAGCTTCTTCAATCGCGGATAAAGTTGTGCTGATGAAACAAGGGCTTTTTCAACAGATGGACACTGCTAGAAGAATGTACGACGAACCTGTTAATTATTTTGTAGCTGATTTTTTTGGAGCTCCTCCGATAAATAAACTGTTTGGGACAATGAGGAACAATAAATTTGTCTTTAAAGATTCCGAAGTAAGTTTTGATCTTCCTTTACGTAAAAAAGTCGCAAATGGAACAGAATTAATTTTAGCCATTAGACCTGAAAGTGTTGTTGTTCCTGCTGAAGAACGGTGCTTAAACTCAGTCGTTATAGAGCGATACTCCATCGGGAAAGATGAGCTATCTTTGCTATGTGTTGAAGGGCAACAAATGCGTGCATATATCAGCGGTGATTATCCCATCAATATCGGTGATTCGTTGGATTTCAGCCTAAAAAATAAAGGGGTATTCTTATTTGATTCCAATACTGGTGAGCGGTTGCTATGAACCTCCTTAGGAAACCAGCAACAACCCACCATCTACTGGTTACAGCCAAAAAAATCCTGGAACCTGCTCTTTACCTGACCCCGTTTTTAATTGGAATTATCATTTTTACACTTTATCCATTCCTTAATGTCATTTTAATTTCATTGAAGGAAAATTATAAATTACTTACTGGAGAGTACGCTGCCATAGGCTTTAATAACTACGCTCAGGTAATCCGGGACCCCAATTTCCTGAATGGATTAAGGAATACTGGATTATATGTACTTTTTGTGGTGCCAATATCCACTGTGATTTCATTGTTTTTTGCTAACTTGTTGAATAATGTTAAGAAACTTCAGGGTCTATTCCAAACCGCCTTCTTTTTGCCAATGGTAACCTCAATCATGGCCATAGGCTTGGTTTGGAAATGGATGTTCAACTACGATTATGGTTTGATTAACTTTGGCCTTTCATTGTTGGGTATGAACCCAATCAACTGGCTTAACAATCCTGCCAATAACCTAACCGCTCTGATTATTTATGGCGTATGGAGTATGCTTCCGTTTACGATCATTTTGCTATTAGCAGGTCTTCAGAATGTGAACCCTTTGTACAATATTTCCGCACGGGCAGACGGTGCAAAAACCCCCATGATTTTTTTTCGCATCACGCTACCACTGCTCGCCCCTACCATTGGGCTCACATTAATCATCAACATGATTTATTCCTCCCAGGTCTTTTCGGAATTGTTCCCACTCTTTAACGGAAAACCGGGTTCAGCCTATTCTTTATACACTGTAGTTTATTACCTTTTTGACGCTTTCTACGTTAAATGGAAGCTTGGGATTGCGGCCGCCAGCGCAGTTATTCTTTTTCTTATAGTACTCCTCTTGACTGTGATGCAATTATTAATCCAGCGAAAATGGAGAAGTTATTAATCGATGAAAGCAATCAAACAGCTTGTACCTTATTTGATTCTAACAGTTGGAGCGATTATCATGATTTTTCCTTTTTTTTGGATGATCATCTCTTCGCTGAAAACGGCTGCTGAAGTAAACACGACCCCACCTACTCTCTGGCCAAATAATTTGGTCTTTCAAAATTATTCTTATGCATTTTCAAAAACTCCTTTTCCTATATACTTCCGTAATTCTGTGATTATCACTTTGGCTTGCGTCACATTGACCTTGATCACAACGACTCTTGCCGCGTTTGCTTTCTCTCGCCTAAAGTTTCCGGGTCGTGACTTTCTCTTTTCCACCTTGTTAGCGTTAATGATGATTCCATTTGAAATGCTCATCATTACAAACTATCGAACTATTGTCCATTGGAAATTGCTGGACAACCTGATAGCATTGATCATTCCCTTCACGTCCAGCATTTTTTATACATATATTTTACGTAACTTTTTTCTTTCGATACCAGATAGTTTATATTATTCTGCACGTGTGGATGGAGCAACTAATTGGAAATACTTGTGGAGAATCATGGTACCTATCGCGCGACCGGCACTTGCAACAATCGCTTTGCTTAACGCCATTACTTGTTGGAACGCTTTCCTGTGGACATTAATGGTGACCAATTCTCCTGAAAACCGAACACTGCCATTTGGTCTTTACGCTTTTATGAATTCAGCAGGAATCCGTTATGAACGACTTATGGCTGCTGCTACCATCGTGGTAATCCCAATGATAATATTGTTCATCTTCTTTCGTAAAAATATCGTCACAGGAGTATCTCGTGGCGGTCTCAAAGGTTAGCAACTATTCAATAGACTTCGCTTGAAACCTGATAACGAGTACAAATTGGAGACAATTATCATGTCAAATTTAATTCAAATCGATGTATTAGGACATGCAGATTACGCTGGAAGGCTCCGAAAGTATAAAACTACTCCGGGATTCGCAAATTTCGGGACAGAAATCGATAAGATACGGGATAAGAACCCTGACGGGACTCTATTACTAGATTCTGGTGATGAGTTCACTGCTAACTTCTGGGGCGGGGAGCCGGTTGTTAAAGCGCTGTCACTTATTAAGACCGACGCGATGACATTAGGTAATCATGAATTTGATTACGGGCAGGAGTTTTTAGAGAATTGCATCCCACTTGCTGATTTCCCAATTTTATGTGCGAACATTACTGAAAAAAGAACAGGATCCCTGGTGAAAGGCACCCATCCGTGGGTAATGCTAGAAAGGAAAGGAATTAAGATAGGAATCTTGGGATTTACGACCGAATATACACCTTTCATGGTCACAGCACCGATGTTTGATGCATTTACAGTTCACCACTGTGTACCTCTCGCGCACAAATATATTCCAGAGATGCAATCTGCTGGCGCACAAATCCTGATTATCCTAGCTCACTTTCCATTCTATATCGATGAAAATGGCAATATCAGCGGTGAATTGTATGATGTGCTATCCAATATTCCTCACGTGGATGTTATCATTGGCGGGCATATTCCTGGTGACTACGCAGATATTGTGCTAGATACTGCAGTTTTAAAAGGGGGGTTTGGTGGAACCAGCCTGCCGCACGCACGTCTTTGGTTTGATATGGAGTCCAACAAGTTAATTCGAAAGGAATGCTATATCCATCAAACTCAAACGACTGGAGAAGTGAAACAAAATTACAAAGATTTCGCTGACAAGATCATAGCCCCACACAAAACGATGTTTGAGAAAATTCTGGGAGTTGCAGAAGAAAAATGGGATTTGCATCTTTCAGAAGAAACCAAACTATGCAACTTCCTGGCAGATTGTATGCTTGAAATTGCAGGAACGCAATTGTCTTATATGAATGCCACCAGCGCGGGTGGTTCTATTGACCCCGGTCCGGTGACTGCAGAAGACTTGATGTCTGTCAGTGGGTTTAACGACCCGATATACACTTCGGAAATCAGCGGTCAACAGCTATGGGACCTGATGGAGCTAGTTTTCGTTCCAGAACGCTATGGGAACAATGCTGGTTTGCTATTCTCAGGATTCATTGTATATGTGGACCATACTCGCCCCGCTTTCCATAAGATTCAGTCTATTACCTTACGTGATGGCACACCTATAGATCTTAAAAGTAAATACACTGTCGCCTCATCGGAATACATGGCTTCAGGAGGTAACGACACCTCCCTGATCGCCAAGCAACTGACATGGAAAAAGACAGATATCCTATTCTGGGATGCTATGTTCGGCTATGTACAAAAATATGGAAAGCTACAAATTTCACCGGAGAAACGGATGCACGAAATTGGCCGGCCAGAAAACAATAATGCTCCATTCTAGAAGTTAGACTTCACTAGTCGGATAATTTTCTGGGTATTTATTCTTCTTTCAGCTTACTACAGTTGGTGCAACATATTTTCTGTAAATTGCTAAACCTGAATAAAAGAAGATGAGTCAGCTATATCCCTGATGTTGGAGACAGAAAGAAAACAGGGAATGACTCACCAAAAAACTTACTCCTTTGCAAACAAAAGATTACGCAACCTTTTTTCTGTAAATTCGAGTCAGAAATACCCATCGTTCTTTAATAACATAATGACTTGCCAGCACAATAATGTTTTCCGATCTGCCACTCCTCACTGATCTCCATAAGCAAAGCCGAGATCAATCT
>MTKZ01023027.1_pt1 | contig 22693 bp, 22 predicted proteins | sample 1042781 | NCBI WGS metagenome assembly MTKZ01 (sample SAMN06212207, study PRJNA360539) | anaerobic digester metagenome | biome: Wastewater treatment plant; material: sludge; isolation source: anaerobic digester fed with sludge from wastewater treatment plant | place: Denmark: WWTP Viborg ... | reverse complement strand
CAATCTCCGGCTTTAAGTCCTGTGAGAATGTAGTTTCCGGCGGCATCGGTATGAACACCGGTAAAAGTTCCCTCAATAAGCACTCCGGCGCCCGCGAGTGGTTCGCCACCAATGTCGGTAACTTTTCCGCTGAGGCTCTGGCCTGTCATATGATAGGAAAATGAACCCAGCAGGATAAGCGACGACAGAAAAAGCAGTTTTTTCTTCATCTCCGTATCAGTTAAAACTATATACCGGGTGCATTTGTTCCCTCCGCCGGCATTACCCGGATCAGGTGCAAGGGTATGATCTCAGCCCGTAATAATAAGGCACCCCGTAAATGACGATGTAAAGTTACATCTTTTAAGGGAAAGATAACAATCAATTACATTTTTTGTTAAATTGCCATTTAAAAGCGGGTATCCGTATGAGTACTCTTCTTGAAAAACTTAATTACAAGGGACAGAAAAGGATAGTAGTCATGAATGCCGGCAGGGATTTTATCCTGGGTTCAGATGATGAGCTCAGGGATGTTCAGATCGACAGTGAAATAGACCAGAGATTTCCCTACGAGTTCATGCTTATTTTTGTAAGGAAGATTACCGAGGTGAAAGCATTTGCCCCGCTTGTATTGCATAACCTTGTTGATAACGGAGTTTTATGGTTCTGTTATCAGAAGAGTTCCGGGAAGTGCAGTTCGGAACTGAACCGGGAAAATGGCTGGCAGTCGCTTAATGACATGGATTTTTATGGAACGAGAGTTATTTCGGTGAATGATGAGTGGTCGGCTCTCCGGTTCAGGAACATCAAATATATCAAGTCAAAATCCTCAAGGTATCCGAAGAAGAAATAAGTCATTGAAAGGTCTGCATTATGATCAGGACCATCACCATAGAGACGCCCCTTGGAGATATGGCAGCTGCTGCCATTAAAGAGGGCATATGTTTTCTTGAATTCACAAGCAGGCCTGGCCTGGAATCAGAAATCAACAAGCTTGCCCAAACTTTCAACACGACAATCAAACCCGGCAGCAACAGGCATCTCAGGGCCCTCAGGAGACAACTTAAGGAGTATTTCAGGGGGAAACGCAAGGAATTCACTCTTAAACTGGTAACCCCGGGTACCGACTTTCAGCGTGAGGTATGGGAAACGCTAAAGAAGATCCCTTACGGAGAGACAATCTCGTACCTGGAACAGGCGAAAATGATGAACAACCCCGGGGCATTCAGAGCTGTCGCGGGTGCAAACGGATCAAACCGGATCGCCATTGTGATTCCATGTCACAGGGTAATCGGTTCCGACGGCGATATGGTGGGATATGGAGGCGGCCTCGACAAGAAGAAATGGCTAATAGATCATGAAAGGAAATTTTCAGGGAAGCCTGTCAACGGCATCCTGTTCTGAGTGCCGGAAGCGAACAAAAAGACTCCTGAAAGGTTTCCAGACAAATAAACCAAATATCAGTTTTATGCTAAACATTATCAGATACCCGACTATTGTCATAACAATCCTGGCATTCATTGCCACAGCTATTTCAGGATGCTCCTCTTCCAGGACAAGCCTGCCGGGAGAACCTTCCTCCACCCGTGAACGGAAGGACCTGTACTATTTCCATTCGGGCGACAGCACCTGGATTATCAGGCCTGTAACCGAAGCCGGAAAGCATTACGCGGGGATTATTTATAAAGCCGAAGATATCAGTAGAAACCCCAGGGTAAGGATTTATGCCGAACCACTCACGTCAGTAACGGTTGAAAATGGCCGTCTTACCGTTCCGATGGAGAATATAGTCAAGGTTGAGAATCACAGGATAGGTCCCGGAGTAATAATCGGTTCCATCGGAGTTCTCGGCCTTTTGTTTTTATTACCTGCAATCCTTTAATAACCCGGTTCAGCTTCCGCGAAACGAAGGGATTATTCTTTACGTGATTTCCTCTTTTTAATCCCTTTCACCACCAAATAAGCCACAAACAGGATACCCAGCGCGATAAGTATTTTGTCGATATAGGGGAATATCTTATCCTTCAGGTCGTATATAAAATAGCCTGTCACGGCAAGGATAATGTTCCATAATCCTGCACCCGCGACGGTGTAGATAATAAAATCCCTGATATTCATTCTTGCCAGGCCTGCAGGGATTGAAATAAGCTGTCTGACTGCAGGAACGAGTCTTCCGATGAAAGTTGACGATTTACCGTTGCGGACAAAATACTCTTCGGCATGAATCACTTTTTCCTTTGAAAGAAGCAGCATTTTCCCGAGGGTTGAATCGGCGAATTTGTAAACCAGGGGTCTGCCCAGATACAATGCCAGGTAGTAGTTTACAAAGGCTCCGGTGAGAGCTCCCACTGTACCGGCCAGTACCACCAGAAAGACATTCAGTTCACCCTCGGCAGCCTTGTATGCTGCAAATGGTATTACAACTTCCGAAGGAAAAGGTATGAATGAGCTCTCGATAGTCATCAGAAGCCCTATTGTAAAATAGTTCAGGTTGAGCATGTACCAATCAACCACGGTGTGAATCAAGTCCATCATCTTGTCTTAAAGTCTATTATTATTAAATTGACCGAAAGCTGTTCCATTGTTGCATCCACTCTCCTGCCGTTCATTTTGACCGGTGTTGTGACCGGTTTTATTATTTCACCTTTGGAAACGGAATTAAAGTCCTCCTTATTTTGCGACTTGAGTATCTGTTGCACCGCGGTTCCGGTATAAGGCAGCCTTCCAAGATCGAGTTGCACCGGAACAGGCTTTTCATTTGAATTAACAATCTTCACATACAGTTTTCCCTTATTCCTGTCGAGTGAAGCGCTTGCATAGATACCGTCCTGGCCGGACAGTGCCTTGCCTTCCGAGAGTGCCGGAACAATGTGGGTTCCATTGTAGTTTGAGAATATTTTCTGCACGTAATAATTGGGGCTTCCTATTACATTAAGGTTGTCAAACCATATCAGGTCGGGGCGCCACTGCCAGGCATCGACGTGGGCAAGAAGAGGTGCGTAGGATGCCATATGAACCACATCGGCATTTCGTTCAAGACCTGTCATGAATGCTGCCTCACACAAGGCGCTCCACCATGAATTTCTCGATTCCGGGTTACTGTCTTCCTTCCCGTGGGCTGCATATTCCCCTGCAAAGACCTTGATACCGTTCCTGTCGTAGTTATCATACCTGGTGGCATTCTGAAGGAACCATTCGGGGGCCATGTAGTAATGTTCATCAATCAGGTCGGGTGAAAGCTTGCGCAGTTCGGTCCAGCCGTACTCAAACATTCTGCCTGCCGCCGAGGGACCTGAACCGGATATGATCTTGATTTCAGGATGTTTATCCTTTAGAACCTTCTCGAATTCCCTGTATCTTTCAATATACTGTTCATCCCATTGTTCATTACCTACTCCAAGGTATTTAAGATTGAATTTTTCAGGATGTCCCATCTCAGCCCTTAAGCCTCCCCAGCGGGTTGATGTTTCACCGTTGGCAAATTCAATAAGGTCGAGTGCATCCTGAATATAGCTGTCGAGTTCCTCGAGAGGCACCACTTCAGCAGCATTGTACTGGCACGACATTCCGCAGTTGACAATAGGCAGGGGCTCTGCTCCAATATCTTCAGCAAGAAGAAAATACTCATAAAATCCCAGTCCGAACGACTGGAAATAATCCGGAGTCTGGCGGTTTCTTATCTCAAGGTTCCAGCGGTTCATGATCAACTTCCTGTCCTCAACGGGCCCCACCGTTGTTTTCCACTGGTAGCGGTTCTCAAGTGTTCTGCCCTCAACTATACAGCCCCCCGGGAATCTCAGGAAACCGGGTTTCAGGTCAGCTATCATCTGAACCAAATCCTTTCGGAGTCCGTTTTCGCGTTCTTTCCAGGTATCTGCCGGAAAAAGAGAAATCATATCGAGGTCGATGGCTCCCTTTCCTTCGAGAGTGATTCTCAACAGGGCTTTGAGCTCGGTATCTGAGGCTGCAAATGACACCTTGTGATTTGTCCAATCAGCTGTAAAGCCTGAGATCACTGCAGTTCCAATAATCTGACCGGAGGCGCTTAGCAGTTCCACCTTCATTTTTATGTCAGAGCTTTCATGAAGCCTTGCCTTTACTGAAAATTGATATTGAGCATCCTTTCTTTNNTTCATGAAGCCTTGCCTTTACTGAAAAGTTATATTGAGCATCCTTTTTGATACCCATTCCACGGAAACCTTCGTTTGTAATTCCGAAAGATTCTACAGCCGGATCAAGAAATATACTTACGTGATGAGGGTTTCCGGGATTATATGGATAATAAAAGCCGGGGACTATCCTCCCCGTTCCGTTTTGCTGCGATAATTGCCTCCAGCCGCTTAACGGAAACTCAAATTCAAAGGAACGGTTTTTGACAAGCTCGGCATAAACACCACCGTCGGCTGCAAAATTGATATCCTCAAAAAAAACACCCCACATGGTGGGCTGGATCTCAGCTCCCGGCTTATCGGCCTGAACAACAATCCGGAGGCTTTCCTGGGCTGTGCCTGTCAGTAAAGTCAGGGCAAACATCATTAACATGCAGGAAAGAATCTTTCTCATAATGAACTGAATTATATTTTCATTGCAAATAATCGCGGCAAAAATAGCATATTTAAGCTTTGAACAGGTATTCTAAATCACGGATTTGCAGAAATGTCTCCGGTGGGCCGGCATTCACAGAAAAGCAACAAGCCGCGAAACTATTCAGGTGTAGCCATCCTTCTGATCCGTCGCCCCACAGGCTGATCGATTGTAATGGGAACCTTTTCCTCGATGGTATTTACAGTATCGAGCTGAAGCGCCCTGACATCCGAAATGCAGATGAGCCTGGAGAAACTGTGAAGCGTCAGTGTCAGTGTATCAAGGTTTGATAATTTGTAATCGCGCGGCATGACCCTGTCGATCAGGATAAACCTGAAGTCGGCGGGAATCTGATGCTTCTTCAGGGAGTCGTAACTGCTTTCCAGCTTTATTTCCCCCGATTCTGTCATATCTTCAAGGACCTCCCTGAAAAACAGATTGATTTTGGGTTCAACCTTGAAACCGATGTGGAAGTCGACCCTGATCAGTATTCCGGGGATTATGTGAGTCACCTTGTAATCCATCCTGTCGGGCTCATCTGTCTTGTCAACATGAAGCAGCCAGTATGTCTCCGCCCTCTTGGGCTGTTTAAGGAAAATGGAATGAATCACCTTTGACTCAACCTGGTCGATCCTGTTTGCCTTTATAATATAGACCAGGTTTGTGGCAGTTTTCGGAACCGATTCATCCATAACCAGATCCCTGAACATATCGGTATATTTGTTCAGGTTTGTAAAGGTAACATACCTGTTCTTCAGCTTCCTCCCGAAATACCATCCATACATGATCACAAAGAAAAACGAAGCTGCAAGGAGAGTGAACCAGCCACCGTTTACAAATTTATGCAGGTTGGCTATCAGGAAGCTTCCCTCAATTGTCAGGTAGACCATCAGAAGCAGCAGTATGAGCCTGTGGTTTACTCCCTTCTGCAACAGGTAGTATGAAAGCAGGACGGTCGTCATCAATTCGGTAATTGTGATTGCCAGTCCGTATGCTGCACTCATGTTATCCGACTTTTTGAAAGAAAGCACCACAATTGTGCAGGCGATCCAGAGGAACCAGTTCACTACAGGGAGGTAGACCTGTCCCTTTATTCTCGTTGGGTTCAGCACATTAAGCTTTGGCCAGAAGTTCAGTGAGATAGCCTCGCTAACCAGGGTGAAAGAGCTGCTTATTATAGCCTGGCTGGCAATTATGGCAGCTGCTGTTGCCAGTATTATCCCGGGCAGAAGCAGCCAGCCCGGCATAATTTCAAAGAAGGGGTTTATATCGGATCCTTGTGTATAATTCAGGATAAGCCATGCTCCCTGTCCGAAGTAATTAAGCAACAGACAGAGCTTGACATATATCCACGATACCCTTATATTGGATCTTCCGCAGTGACCGAGGTCGGCATACAGCGCTTCGGCTCCGGTGGTGCAAAGGAAGACCGCACCCAGGAGTATGAATCCTCCGGGGTACTCGGTAAGAAACCTACCGGCATAAACAGGATTCACCGCCTCAAGAATGAAAGGATGACGGATCAGCTGGGATATCCCTATGGCTCCGAGCATGAAAAACCAGATCAGCATTATCGGGCCGAAGTATGATCCGACGAGGTTTGTGCCGAACTGCTGAATAAAAAACAGGGCTGCCAGTATCACTATCACAATGGGAACTACCGGGATATCGCTGTTTATCATACCTAATCCCTCAACAGCTGATGTAACTGTGATTGATGGAGTGATCACACCATCGGCAAGCAATGCCGCCCCTCCGATCATGGTCAGTATGGCTGCCCATGATGACTTCTTTCTCAGCAGGGCAAAGAGTGCAAAGATACCTCCCTCGCCGTTGTTATCGGCTCTGAGCGCGATAATGACGTACTTGATGGTAGTTGATAAAGTGAGTGTCCAGAAAATGCACGACAGGGAACCGTAAACAAGAAGCTCTGAAAAGTTATCCCTTCCGCCTATCAGGATAGCTCTCATTGTATAGAGAGGACTTGTGCCCAGATCACCGAACACTATCCCCATCGTTACAATAACTCCCAGAAGAGAGAGTTTTTTAATATCCGGACGCTTAACAGAGAAGCTCATGGATTAAGTAATCAGTATTTGGATCACGCAAATAAAGCCGGCAAATTTAATAATTCTTATTTTTATGAATTCTTTATTCAGGATAATTTTATGTTAAGAAAATTTTTGCTCATTATCTGCCTGATACCGGTTGCATTAATGCTTGGCGCCCAGGAGGACAGTGTCAACATCAACCGTCTCTCCCTCCTTTTCATTGGTGACATTATGGGACATGATGAGCAGATTGCTTCGGCATTTAATCCCGGGACCGGCAATTATGAATATGATGATGTTTTCAGTTATGTAAGGGATGAGATATCCGAAGCCGATATAGCTATCGGCAATCTGGAAGTCACCTTAGGCGGATCTCCCTACAAGGGTTATCCTGCTTTCAGTTCTCCGGCCTCTCTTGCAGCAGCCTGCAGTAATGCAGGGATTGATGTTCTGGTTACAGCCAACAATCACTCGGTTGACAGGGGAAAGAAAGGAATCCTCAGCACCATTCAGCGGCTCGACAGCCTGGGCATAATGCATACAGGCACATTTGCCGACAGTGCCGCGAGGGACAGCCTCAGTCCGCTTATCATTGAAAAAAACGGTATCTCTATTGCAATTCTGAACTATACATATGGAACCAACGGGCTTAAAGTGCCGCCGCCGACAATAGTAAACATGCTCGATACTGCAGTTATAAGCTCCGACATTAAAAAGGCCCTTGCCCTCAATGCCGATGTTATAATCCCCTTTGTACACTGGGGTATAGAATATGATACACTGCCGTCGGCCGAACAGAAAAGGCTTGCCCGCTTTTTTTTCAGCAAGGGAGCTGATCTGATCATCGGTTCACATCCCCATGTACTTCAGCAGATGGAATGGACACCGGCTGATTCGTGCCGTGGCGACAATCTTGTTGTATATTCACTTGGCAATTTTGTCTCGAATCAGCGAACCATAAGAAGGGACGGAGGGTCGATGGTAAGAATTGAACTTGAAAAAGCTGACAGCATCACCAGGGTTTCACGTGCAGGTTACTATCTCACCTGGGTTTACACTCCTGTTGAGAACGGCAGGAAAAAGTTTTATGTACTCCCTTGTTCGGTATACGAAAACAGGCCGGAATACTTTTCCCGACCATCGGATTATCAGAAAATGAAACTTTTCATACGTAATTCCCGTAGGCTGCTCAACACGTTGAATACTGGGATCGGGGAGATTATTTGCACGGAAGAAGGCTGGGTATATTGAATTAATTCCTATCATTGTAGCTTTAAGCGAAAATAAGCGGGCTGTAATATATTTGATTTATGGAAAACTCCATCGCTTTACTGTCGGCAACAGCAATAACGCTGGGTTTCGTTCACACAATACTCGGGCCCGATCATTACNNGCGGGTTATAATATATTTGTTTTATGGAAAACTCCATTGCTATACTGTCAGTAACAGCAATAACGCTGGGTTTCGTTCACACCATACTCGGACCCGATCATTATCTTCCTTTCATAGTGCTGAGCGAGGCACGGAAATGGAGTCTCAGGAAAACGATGCTGATCACATTCCTTTGCGGGCTGGGGCATGTCCTTAGTTCGGTTGTGCTGGGATTAGCCGGAATAGCCATCGGCATCTCGGTCAACCGTCTCGTGTCGGTCGAGTCGTTCAGGGGTAATATCGCGGCCTGGCTTTTCATTGCATTCGGGCTTGTATACACGGTAATCAGTGTCAGGAACCTGTACCGCGGTAAAAAGCATACCCATCCTCACTTTCATGCAGACGGTGTCAGCCATGTTCATGAACACGACCATTTTTCCGATCACGCTCATGTTCATGAATCTGCCGCTGCCAAAACCACCCCATGGATCCTTTTCCTGATTTTTGTATTCGGCCCCTGTGAGCCCCTTATCCCGGTTCTTATGTACCCGGCAGCCAGTAACAATATACCGGGTGCTGTGCTTGTTGCTCTTCTTTTCTCGATAGTCACCATCGCCACCATGATGGCAGTTGTTCTTGCCTTCAAGCTGGGCTTCAGTAAAATAAATCTTAAGCCTGTTGAAAAGTACAGCAATGTGATTGCCGGAGCCACGATATTGTTATCGGGGATAGGAATACAGTTTCTGGGGCTGTAGGCAACGGTGTTGCAATTAACAATTGGCAATTAGTAATTAGTAATATGGTGCAGGTCTTGCGGTCTTGCGGTCTTGCGGTCTTGCGGTCTTGCGGTCTCTTCTAAAGCGGCACATCGCCTATAATACATCGCCTATAAATACATCGCCTAAACCCTAAACGCTTCGATCCCCGAATCTATTATGATTTTGAGCTAGCGGACTTTTTATATATTTTATTAGCTTTGCATAAAACTGATGTCCTGATGAATTACGATTACAATACACAACGGAAGAGTATGGCATTGCCTGAATATGGAAGGAATGTCCAGAAGATGGTTGATCATATAAAGACCATTGAAGACAGGGAGGAACGGAACCGTGCGGCAAAGACCATAATTCAGATCATGGGGAATCTGAATCCCCAGATCCGGGATACAGGCGACTTCAAGCACAAGTTATGGGATCACCTTGCTATCATTGCCGATTTCAACCTCGACATCGATTCGCCCTATCCTCCCCCGGAACGCGAAAGATTCACCGAGAAGCCCCGGAAGGTACCCTATCCTCAGGGTGACATACGTTTTCTTCACTACGGACGGATCATTGAGCTGATGATAGATGCAGCCATAGAGATGGAGGAAGGCAAGGAAAAGGAATATCTCACCAATNNACCAGATGAAGAAATCATACATTACCTGGAACCGCAGCCAGGTAAGTGATGAGGTAATCATCAGCGACCTCAAATTCCTTTCGCGCGGAAAGCTGAAATTAACCGAAGGCATCAGGATTCTCGAGGTCAAGGAACTTATCCCGCCCGTCAAGAAGAAGCCGCAGTCGGGCAAGTCGCAGGGTAACAGGCAGAACAAGCCTTTCAACAGGAAGAAAATGCATAACCGCCATTAAGGGGCAGTTTTATAGTAGCTCAGGGCTAAGATAATTCCCTTTTCTTTCCGCCGGCCGTGCATACATTAATAGGACTGGCGGGGGGAAATCATCCTGACAACAATTGTTTCCTGACCTCCCGCTTAAGCTATACTGTCAAATTGGCAAACAGCGGGTGTTGGCAGATTATTTGTTGACAAGAAGTGTAAATTAGAAAAACTATTGCTTAATGGTCAAGAAAAGAAAAATCCAGGACGGAGAGGATAAAGATATAACCCACCCTGAAACATCTGAGAACAAAGATAATACGAAGGTTCATGATACTGAGGCCGCCGAAGCATCAAAGCAAGGCGTTGAAGAGGAACCAAAGGCAGGTCAGTCTGAGCCGGAAACTGTAGCCAGGGAAGAAGCTGACAAAAGGAAAGACGAAGACAGGGTAATGCTGGAAAAACTGGCAGAGATGCAGGACAAGTATCTGAGGCTTTCAGCCGAGTTTGACAACTACAGAAAACGCACCCTAAAGGAAAAAATGGATATCTCCAAATATGCCGGAGAAGAAATAATGAAAGACATCCTTCCGATTATTGACGATTTCGACAGGGCTCTGAAGCACATGGAATCATCTCCTGATTGTGAAGGGATCAAGGAAGGCATTGACCTGATCTACAATAAATTTATTGATTACTTGAAGCGCCAGGGAATTAAAGAGATAGAGTCGCTGAATGAAGTATTCAATGTAGACATTCATGATGCCGCCGCGAAGGTCCAGGTTGAGGAAGAAGAAAAGAAGGGCAAGGTGGTGGAAGTGCTTTTGAAAGGCTATTACCTTAAAGATAAGGTACTCAGACATTCAAAGGTTGTTATAGGAGAATAATAAGTAATGCTGTTATAATTCCTGTTGAACAGGAAATGAAACAAAGGAGTTGGGATGGAAAAAAGAGATTATTATGAAGTGCTTGGTGTATCGAAGGAGGCTACTAAAGAGGAAATAAAGAAAGCCTACCGCAAGCAGGCATTGAAATATCATCCCGACAAGAATCCCGGCGACAAGGCTGCCGAGGAGAAATTCAAGGAGGCTGCAGCTGCATACGAAGTACTGAGCAACGATGAAAAGCGTGCCAGGTACGATCGCTTCGGACATGCCGGAGTGGGCGGAGCCGGGGATGGATTCGGCGGTCCGGGAGGTATGACCATGGAGGATATCTTTTCGTCATTCGGGGATATTTTCGGTGATGCCTTCGGAGGATTTGCAGGATTCGGATCTTCGAGAAGAAGCAGTGGAAGAAGGGTAAACAAAGGCACCAATTTAAGGGTCAGGGTAAAACTCGATCTTAAGGAAATCTCGACAGGCACCGAAAAAAAGATTAAGGTAAGCAAATATGTAAGCTGTAACAAATGTGGCGGTTCAGGTGCGGCCGATGCAAACAGCATTACGACCTGCACCACATGCCGCGGATCGGGGCATGTCACCCGTATTGCCAACACGCTTCTGGGGCAGATGCAAACCACCTCGGTATGCCCCTCGTGCAACGGCGAGGGAAAGACCGTCACCAAAAAGTGTTCTTCTTGCTACGGTGAGGGAATTGTCCGGAAGGATGAGATAATAAAAATCAATATCCCTGCCGGTGTCTCCCGGGGTATGCAAATGAACCTTGAGGGAAAGGGCAACGCGGCACGACGCGGAGGCATCAACGGTGATCTCATCGTGGTCATCGACGAGGAAGAACACCCCGAACTCATAAGGGAAGGCAAGGACCTTATCCACAATCTCTTTATCAGCATACCCGATTCAATCCTGGGATCCCACGTGGAAATCCCGACCGTTGATAACAGGGTAAAAATAAAGATTGAGCCCGGCACCCAGCCCGGGAAAATACTAAGGCTCAGGGGCAAGGGATTGCCTGAAGTAAACGGCTACGGGAAAGGCGATCTGCTTGTTAACGTCAATGTCTGGATCCCGAAAAATATCACAAGGGAAGAATCGAGAATTATTGAAAAGCTTAAGGACAGCGAGTCTTTTGTCCCTAAGCCCGACAAGGATGACAAGGGTTTCTTTGAAAGGATGAGAGGCTATTTTCAGTAGCCGCCGCTAAGCTGTGTCCATAAACGGAATGCCCCCGTTTCACCGGCTGTACGCTGATTTTTTAGGAGATTTTCACTGTTTAAAATATGCTTTGCCGAAACCGCTGTAGTTCTTGAGAGTTTCCTATATTTACATCTCTGTTTTATCCATACCTCATATTAATATGGCACTTTTTGAAGCAAGAAACGTCACAAAGCAGTTCGGATCGCTTTATGCTTTAAACAAAGTAAGCATATCGGTTCCCGAACAGTCGATCTTCGGGTTGCTTGGGCCGAACGGAGCCGGTAAGACTACGCTTATCAGGATAATAAACCATATCACGGGCCCCGATTCCGGAGAACTGTTCCTTGACGGACGAAAACTAAAGCCGGAAGATGTTTTGTCAATAGGCTATCTCCCGGAAGAAAGAGGTCTGTACAAGAAAATGAAAGTCGGAGAGCAGGTCCTTTATTTTGCACGGCTGAAGGGGCTCTCAAAGGCTGAAGCCATGAGACGTCTAAAATACTGGTTCCGTAAACTCGACATGGTCGACTGGTGGGGAAAAAAGGTGGAGGAACTTTCAAAGGGTATGCAGCAAAAGGTCCAGTTTGTGACCACAATCCTCCATGAACCGAAGCTGATCATTCTTGATGAACCTTTTTCAGGCTTCGACCCGGTAAATACAAATATTATCAAGAATGAGATCCTTTTTCTGAGGGAAAGAGGCGCCACGGTTATTCTTTCAACGCACAACATGGCATCGGTTGAGGAACTTTGCGACAATATAGCCCTGATAAACAAGGCAAAAACCATCCTTGAAGGCAGGGTTGATGACATAAGAATGCAGTGGGCAGGTGATGAGTACGAGATAGTGTTCGAAGGGGATGCAACACTGAGTGGCAACGGGAATATTTCGATCCTTGACAGACAGTTTGAAAATAACAGGAGTACCATAAAATTCAAGGCCGGACATGAGAAGGACACCAACCTTATCCTTTCGGAAGCAGTCAAACGCGGGAAAGTGATTTCATTCAATCCTGCCCTACCTTCCATGAACGACATTTTCATCAGGGTAGTTGAAACCCGCAGTTAAGTCCAGGCAATAACTCAATGATTTAACCTCTTTAACCATGAATAAGATTTCCATAATAATAAACAGGGAATACATTACCAGGGTCAGTAAGAAGTCATTTATCCTGATGACCATCCTTGCCCCCATTCTCATGGCCGCACTGATCATTCTCCCGACAGTCGTGATGCTAAACCAGGAAATGGACTACAAGAAGATCGCGGTTATCGGGGATGAAGCCGATCTGTTCCGGGGAGTCCTGAAGAACACCAAAACCCTTGAGTTCGTATATCTTGATGGTGTAAATGTGAATGATCTCAAGAAGACATTCGAAGAAGCGGGATATTATGGCATCCTGTACATTTCATCCGAACTGGTAAACACCCCCAATGCCGTTCAGCTCATCTCGAAGAAACAGCCTCCGATAGCTGATCTGCAGTACATGGAGAACTCGCTCAAGAATGAGATCGAGAAGCAGAAACTGATGGCTTACAACATTGAGAACCTCGACGAGATAATGAAGAAGGTTGAAACGAAGGTCTCAATCCAGACGCAGAAGATAGACGATTCAGGGCAGATCAAGGACACCAGCACCGGAATTGCCATGTTTCTTGCTTATTTCGGAGGTTTTCTGATGTACATGCTTGTATTCATGTTCGGCGCTCAGGTTATGAGAGGCGTAATCGAGGAAAAGACCAGCCGTGTAGTGGAAGTGATAGTATCATCTGTAAAACCGGTTCAGCTGATGATGGGAAAGATCATAGGCATTGCCCTTGTCGGACTAACCCAGTTCCTTATCTGGGTATTGCTGACTTTTGCAATAGTTGGCGTTTTAAGAACGACCGTACTGAAAGACAAGAATATCACTGAGATCTCCCAAACTGCTCCCCAGAACCTTATGGATAAGGATCAGCAGGCTGCCGTGCAGGAACAGATGGTACAGACAAGTTCGCAAATTTCGGAGTTCACTAAAATGTTTGAAAGTGCCATGAACCAGCCATGGGGACTGATCATATTCTCATTTATTTTCTATTTTATAACGGGTTACTTTCTATATGCCTCTATCTTCGCGGCAATAGGATCAGCGGTTGATAACGAAACTGAAACCCAGCAATTTATGCTTCCGGTGACCATACCCATCATCCTGGCCCTGATGGTCGCGATCGGCACCATGCAGAATCCGGAAAGCTCTCTGTCGTTCTGGTGCTCCATAATCCCTCTGACTTCACCAATAGTAATGGCGGCAAGGATCCCCTTCGGGGTTCCGGCCTGGCAGCTAATCCTTTCAATGGCGCTGATGGTTGTTACCTTCATTGCTTTCGTCTGGATGGCAGCCAAGATCTACCGGACGGGCATCCTGATGTACGGAAAGAAAACATCCTGGAAGGAGATGTGGAACAGGCTGAGATACTCGGGTTAAACTGGTTTGGGCAGCTGAAAAACACAGTGGTAAAAGAAAGTCCGGCTGTACGCACCGGAACCGCAAATAATACAAGTTATGTCAAAAATTCTGGTTATTGATGATGAAAGGGCGATAAGGAACACCCTGAAAGAAGTTCTGGAATATGAAAAACATGAGGTCGACCTTGCAGAGGACGGGCCGGCGGGGCTTGAGATGTTCGGCAGCAATTCATACGATATTGTGCTGTGCGACATCAAGATGGCAAAGATGGACGGCATTGAGGTACTTCAGAAAATATTTGAGACCTCTTCCGATGTTCCGGTTATAATGATATCGGGTCATGGCAATATCGACACGGCTGTTGATGCCATAAAGAAAGGTGCCTACGATTTTCTGGAAAAGCCCCTTGACCTGAACAGGCTACTGATCACCATTCGCAATGCCACCGACAAGTCTACTCTGATCACGCAGACACAGGCGCTTAAGAACAAGGTAAGCAAGATGTATGAGATAGTTGGTGAATCGGAGCCTGTCATGAAAGTAAAGGAGATGATCGACCGTGTAGCGCCCACTGAAGCCAGGGTGCTGATTACCGGCGCAAACGGAACAGGAAAGGAGCTTGTTGCTCACCAGATACACGAGAAGAGCAACCGGGCAAAAGGCCCCTTTGTGGAGGTGAACTGTGCGGCAATACCCTCAGAACTTATTGAGAGTGAACTGTTTGGACACGAAAAGGGATCGTTTACCTCGGCCATCAAGCAAAGAATAGGCAAGTTCGAACAGGCAAACGGTGGCACTTTGTTCCTGGATGAAATCGGCGACATGAGTCTTTCCGCCCAGGCCAAAGTGCTGAGGGCCCTTCAGGAGAACAAGATCACCCGGGTGGGATCCGACAAGGATATACATGTCAATGTAAGAGTTATAGCAGCAACCAACAAGAACATAAGGAAGGAAATAGAGGGCAACACCTTCAGGGAGGACCTGTATCACAGGCTGAGCGTGATAATAATACATGTCCCGACCCTCAACGAGCGTGTGGATGATATCCCCATCCTTGCCGAACATTTCAACACCATGATATGCAGAGAATACGGCATGAGCAAGAAAACTATAACCAGGGATGCGATCGCTGAACTGCAGAAGATTGAATGGACGGGGAACATAAGGGAATTCAGGAATGTACTGGAGAGGCTTATCATCCTGTGCAGGGATGAAATAACAGGCGCCGACGTACTGGCTTATGCCCGTCCGGTTTCGGGATCAAACATACTATAGCATTGTTCTTTCCTTATCCAGTCCGGCTTAGAATCTGAAGTAGATAAACGGCATGCTGGCAAAACTGCTCATCCTGAAAATAAGAAATCCGGCAATCAGAACCAGGATAAACTGAATGACAAGCGGGGTGTTGATGAATATTCCCCTGTACCATTCCTTGAATTTAGCGGGCAGAAAATGCATTATGTACCCTGCAGCCATCAGGGCAAAGGCTCCGCTGTATGCACTTAAGACCGTTTCAAATGAAGCCGGCACGAAATCGTTGAATATCTGCCGCAGCATCAGTTCAACGCTGTGCATATCCCGGGCCCGGAAGAATATCCAGCAGAAGCTTACGAAATTGAAAGTCAGGAAAACTGAAAGCGCTGTTGCCAGCCGGCTTTTACGGATAGGTTTTCTAAAGATGTAATCCTTTATTTTGTTTATGGTCAATCCGATGCCATGGAGTCCGCCCCATATCACGAATCTCATGTTTGCTCCATGCCACAGGCCTCCTACAAGCATGGTAACCAAGAGGTTGAAGATGGTTCTAAACTTGCCTTTCCTGTTTCCTCCAAGAGGTATATAGAGATAGTCCCTGAGCCATCGTGAGAGGGAAATATGCCATCTCCGCCAGAAATCGGAAAGATCAGTTGCCTTGTAAGGTGAATTGAAATTGAAAGGAAGCCTGAATCCGAGGATAAGCCCTAATCCTATTGCTATATCGGTGTATCCCGAGAAGTCGCAGTAGATCTGAAGGCCGTATCCGTAAACAGCCATCAGGTTTTCGAATCCCGAGTAAACGGTGGGAACCTCAAATACCCTGTCGATGAAATTGACAGCAATGAAATCGGAGATTATTATCTTTTTAATAAGTCCCTTAATTATCAGGAACACGGCATGGCTGAACTCCCTTGCTGAAACGTTGTATTCCCTGTAAAGCTGTGGTATAAACTCCGATGCCCTCACAATTGGGCCTGCAACAAGTTGCGGAAAGAATGAGACATAAAATCCGAAATCCAATATATTCCTAACCGGCTCAAGTTTCATCCTGTACATGTCGATTGTATAACTGAGCGACTGGAAGGTGAAGAAAGAGATTCCTACCGGAAGAACGATTGAGTCTATATTGAAATCTGTTCCGAGAAGACTGTTGGAGAGGGCGCCAAGTACATCCCTGACAATGATCTCAGTGCCAAACAGATCATTTATTATCTGAACAATAAAACCGGTGTACTTGAAATAAACAAGGAGCCCTATGTTGGAAATGATGCTCAGGATAAGAAAGAAGCGTTTTCCGGCCTTTGTATCCGACCTGTGGATCAGGCGGCCACAGGTATAATCGATAATGGTAACAAAAACCAGAACGAAGAGAAAAAGACCTCCGGCTTTGTAGTAGAAGAACAGGCTCATCAGCAGGAGGTAGAAGTTCCTTGCAAACAATTTCCTGTAAAACAGGCTGAAACCTGCCAGTACCACAAGGAAGAAAATCCAGAAAGCCGCTGAAGTAAAAACGAATATCCTGTCAGGATCGTAGCTGAAAATTTCAGAGACAACAGTCTTTACAATTGATTGCTGAGGCTGGGGTTCAACAGCAGAGACAACTGTTTCGGCCTTTTCAAGGGCAGATGTATCGATCTGCACCATAGGAGGTGTCATTACCACCGGATCGGGAGTTTCCGGTGTAAACAGGTCATTTACCATCAGTTGTGCAAGTCTGTCGGCGCCCAGGTCGGTAAGATGAACATAGTCGGGTTTGGCCAGGGGAGGATTCATATTGAACCAATGCACAATGGATGACTGTCCTCCCATAGCTTTTCTGGCATCCCAGAAAACAGCTCCCGATCCGGCAGCAGCATTTCTCTGTGCATTGATAATCTTTGGGATATTGGGATATGACTTTACCTGGCCATCAACCTGACGGGCCATATCGGTCATACCGATGACCAGCAGGCCGGCTTCCGGCGATATCTCCCTGATAAGATCCAGCTGTCTGGCAAGACCCTTTTCATAGTATGAATAATCGCTCCTGATTGTTGTTGCCAGGTTCAGGCCATAGTGCACTACAACCAAGTCGGGTTTCAGGAGTTCAAAGGCTTTCCCGATGTTGTTCTTATCCACCATTGTAAACTCAAGCCCGGCACTGCCCCTCTGCGGGATATTGTCGACCACGACTCCTGTCTTGCTTTCGATGCTGATGCCGTAAATATCGGGACTTGTATTGCCGGAGAAATCGATAAGGATATTGGATGCATTGTTGAGAGGGCATACATACTCCATAAGTTCTCCGGACGATTTTAATGTATCTGAGATGAGGGGGTTGTCACCGGCTTTTACCCCAATACTCACATCGCCCTGGCTGTTCCTGTAAAATATTCTAAGATATTCGAACTGCGATTCGGCAGGATCGGCAAGGACAGAGGGAACTATTCTTATCCACGATTTAACCTTTGATGCTGATACTGATCCTTCGGGCATGTACCTGCAGAAGGCCATGAAAGGGCCAAGGTCCTTATGACTTATCTCAGCGTTACGGTATGAAAGGTAATTGTATCTTTTCCAGTTCGATGAAGCCCTGATATAGAATGACCGGGTATAGCTTACCGGCATTACGGGAAGCATCAGTCCGGGGCCTGTTCCACCATGTTCCCTTCTCAGGTATCTCCTTATGCTTGAAGTTATTCTGTCGCCCTCTATCTGGGAATCACCGTAGTAAAGTATTCTGATCTGTTCTGCACGAGAACGCTTCAGTCCGTCGAAGAACACCGACATCGGATCGCGTGGCGGGGCTATGGTATCGGCTGCTGAGGAATCGGCTTCAACTGTGATCAGCGGAGGAGCGATAACAGTATCATGATAATCGTCATTTACATCTCCGTTAAGCTCAGGCAGGTCATTTGAAGCAGGCTGAAAAAGCTTCTCCGGCAGGAAGTTACTGATAGTGGGGAAGCCGGGGTTCCAGGGCAAAATCCAGGCCAGACCTGTAAAACAGATCAGATATATCAGCAAAAGCAAAAATGACCTTAATGGACGCATCTGGGGATATAGATCAGCTCTTCTTCTTAATTTTCAACACTTGTCCGACTTTTATCCTCGACGGATCGCTGATATTGTTCAACTGAAGCACGTCTGTTGTGCTGACGTTATCGTACTTCTTTACTATTTCCCATATCGTATCACCCGGTCTGACAGTGTATGTGATAAAATCCCCGTCCTGTACCGGCTGCATGATACTGGCCGTCGGGGCTGAAGGACTTGTTTTTCCTATCATCGCCTGTTTCTGTGCGAAAGTCATGTCATTGATTTTCTCGTACTGGCTTGCCCTGGAAGGATCGACATAGATTGACAGTTTCTGGCCCACCCTGATCAGATTCCTGTAGATATTGTTCCAGTACCTGAGGTCGGACAGGCTGACCCTATACCATTCCGCGATGAATCCCAGGTTATCTCCGTCCTTTACAGTGTATATCAGCCGGGTTTTCCCCTTTACATCAGGGGGAACATATGTTGAGCGTGAGGGGTCGGCCGTTTGGTTGACCCGTGTCAGGTACACATCGGCTTTATAGTTTCTGATGGTATCATTAAGGTCGATAAAATCGCCCAGGTGATTCATCGGAAGTGTCAGTGAGAAAGGTTTTGAAGAACCGGGTACAAGTCCTGTCCGGTACTGTGGATTGAGGGCTCTCAGTTCACCTATGGGAATTCCCATTACCTCCGATATCTGGGTAAGGTGTATATCGGTACTTACCATTATAGTGTCGGTTGCAACGGGAATGTTCAGTGGCAGAGGCTTGATTTTGTGTTCTGCATAGTAATTCATAGCATAGGCGGCGGCCACGTACTGCGGGATATAGCCTCTTGTCTCGCGCGGAAGCCTGTAGTAGATAGCCCAGTAATCCTTTTTGTTTCCCGAACGTCTGATAGCCTTGTTCACGTTTCCTGGACCGCAGTTGTAGGCTGCTATAACCAGTATCCAGTCGTTGTAAATCTGATATAGATCCTTTATGTATTTTGCAGCTGCATGAGTGGCCTTTATCGGGTCGCGTCTCTCGTCGACCAGCGAGTTGATGGTCAGTCCGTAGCTTCTCCCCGTGCTGTACATGAACTGCCACAGGCCGGTGGCTCCAGCTCGTGAGACAGCGTTCGGATTAAGGGCTGATTCAATGACTGCCATATATTTCAACTCGGCGGGAAGGCCGTAGGAATCAAAGATATCCTCTATCCGGGGAAAGTAATAATCGGACAGGCCAAGAACGGCGCTGAACTGTTTCCTCTGCTTTATGGTATAAACATGAATATGATTTCTGATTATGCTATTGTAGGGAAGTTTCATCAGGGAATAGATTTTGCCTATTCTCTCCTTGTACACGGTATCGGGATATTCTATTCCCACTGAATCACTGATGAAGTCATCTATATGTCCCTCCATTGCCAGTCTGACGTACCAGCTGTTGACGAGGCTGTCGAGGTCGGCGGAAATTTTTTCGGTGTATATTTCTGATTTCAGTATTATGGTGTCGTTTATCGCGTACAGGTTCGTTAACAGGAGAGTCAGGAGGAATCCGACAACTGATTTCTTAAATATCATCTTTTTTCCGGTCATTTGAATTAAAAATTATAAACAAGACTCATGTTAATGCCTGCACCGTAAACACCGGGAACAGGCATCCCCAGGGGGGCAATCTGGAGGTCGAGCTGATCGGAAACGTCGAAGTTTGCCAGGCTGGCATCGACATTTGCATCAAGGACGGTTATCAGGTACCATACAGCTACGCCGATATAGCTGAGATCGCGGTATTTTTTATAATAATCCACGGCTCTGAGGAGGTTATCTTCAACCCACGATTTGGAAGACGGGTTATAGGTATCGGGGTGAAGGACAGGGTCATACTCAGAGGGATCAGCTCCCTTTATCAGTCCGATATAGCTGTCGGTTTCAGGTATTTTATCTGTGAAATCCTGATATGCCTTCATCATCTCATTGTATTTGCCGGTGTTAAAACCCACGCTATAGGCCAGTCCGCCGAATCCGGCGTAAACAAACGGTATCTTCCAGTACTTCCTGTTGTAAACCTGGCCGAAGCCCGGGAAAGCAACTGCAAGCATTGTCGCTTTCATCGGTTCGGGGCGGAATACTCTTCTGGCCGGCTTTGCAACAACAATTGAATCCTGTGCCGGTAAAACAGCCGGGACACAAAAAATTAAGCCGATGAGAATAATTTTTATTTTTTCAATTGTTCTCAAAACCAACAGAATCCGGTTTTTTCCCCATTGCCGGCGGGACCGGAGCGACAAATATAATTAATTTCAGTAGTTAAGACGGTCAAAGAGGCCCAAAATGCGTTCCATCTCTTCCGGATTATCGAAAGGGATCACTATCTTTCCCTTTCCCTGTTCGTTAATCCTGAAGTTGACCTTTGTTGAGAAGATCCGGTTAAGGTGTTCCGAGAGCTGTTTAAAATCCTCGTTCAGTTTCTTTTTTCTTTCGATTTTTGCCGGATCCTTTATTTTTTTTGATTGAAGTGATCTGACCAGTTCCTCTACCTGTCTCACCGACAGATCGTCGTCGATAATACGGTAATAGACATCCATCTGGGTTTTCGGGTTCTCTATATTGACGAGGGTTCGGGCATGTCCCATCATTATACTTTTGTTTCGTATCCCGAGCTGTATTTCCGCGGGAAGGCGCAGGAGCCTGAGGTAGTTTGAAATTGTCGAACGTTGTTTTCCCACCCTGTCGCTCAGTTGTTCCTGAGTCAGCCGGCACTCTTCGATCAGTCGCTGGAAGGTTATTGCCACTTCCATGGCGTCGAGGTCTTCGCGCTGGATGTTCTCCACCAGGGCAAGTTCGAGCATAGCCTGGTCGTCGGCTGTCCGGATATAGGCGGGCACATGGCTAAGCCCGGCCAGTCGTGCGGCCCTGAGCCGTCTTTCGCCGGCTATAAGCTGGTAACGTCCTCCGGCAGTTTCCCTTACTGTCAGCGGCTGAACAATTCCCACTTGCCTTATTGATGCAGCAAGTTCCTCAAGCGACTGTTCATCAAAATGACTTCTTGGCTGAAAGGGATTGCCATCTATCGAATCGATTGCAATATCCATATTGGGTTCTACTTTTCTCTCCAGAACTTCTTTTTCAACACCATCGATCAACGCTCCGAGCCCTCTTCCTAATGCTTGCTTCTTTGTCATCGTCAGTTAGGTTAACAGGTTAATTGCCGTCGGGATTATGTTTTTCTATAATCTCCTTGGCCAGATTAAGATAATTGACGGTCCCCCTCGAATCTGCATCATACAGTATTGCAGGCTGTCCGAAGCTGGGGGCTTCCGAAAGCTTTACATTTCTCTGAATGATAGTCTTGAATACCATCTGCTGGAAATGTTTGTTCACTTCTTCTGCAACCTGGTTTGAAAGCCTTAGCCTCGAATCGTACATGGTAAGCAAAAAGCCTTCTATCTCGAGATCAGGGTTCAGGTTGCCCTGAATTATCTTTATTGTATTCAAAAGCTTGCCCAGTCCCTCAAGGGCAAAATATTCGCACTGAACAGGTATGATCACCGAGTTGGCTGCAGTGAGCGCGTTTACAGTGAGAAGGCCGAGCGAGGGAGAGCAGTCGACGATCACATAATCGTAATTCCCGGAAATCTTTGAAAGAACCCGCTTGAGAATTTTCTCCCTTTCAGGCATATCAAGCATTTCTATCTCGGCTCCGACCAGATCGATATTCGACGGCATCAATGAAAGATTCTCAATGCTGCTCGCTATTATTGTATCAGCAGGCTCCCTTCCATTAACGAGACAATCATAAACAGTCGCCTTTAACGAACGGTTGTCGATGCCCATCCCCGAAGTGGCATTAGCCTGAGGATCAGCATCAATTATTATGACTTTCTTTTCAAGGGCAGCCAGGCTGGCCGCCAGGTTTATTGCCGTTGTCGTCTTCCCTACCCCACCCTTCTGATTCGCGATAGCTATGATCCTTCCCATGTGATTACAGATTGAAATTCCTTACTGATTTCGAGCTACAAATGTACTACTTATGAATTGTTGGCTCCCGGGAGCCAACAATGTAATTGTAAACATTTTATATGTCCTTATCAACATCTTATTAACAATGCTGCCTTTCTGAACCTCGTTGAGCTCTCATCTTTAGCGACTTCTGTAATATCGCGATTTTAAACTTCTCCGGGAAGCTTTTATTCTTCATTTATTCAGATATTTGTCCAAAACGATCGCGATGGAAGAAACAATAATGAGGCCTGAATGGTGTGCTATCTTTAATCCCAATGCCGGCAATGCCAAAGGT
>MTKZ01020717.1_pt1 | contig 22693 bp, 19 predicted proteins | sample 1042781 | NCBI WGS metagenome assembly MTKZ01 (sample SAMN06212207, study PRJNA360539) | anaerobic digester metagenome | biome: Wastewater treatment plant; material: sludge; isolation source: anaerobic digester fed with sludge from wastewater treatment plant | place: Denmark: WWTP Viborg ... | reverse complement strand
CGTTCAAGTAAGCCGCTGACGCGGCGGAAAACCCTGAGAACATCTTAAGAATACCAAGGCCTTATCACGATACCTCTCCTCAAACTCACCAGAGAAAGGAGAGATATCATGAATAAGGTACTACAGACCCCATGGTATACAAGAATCACCGAGGCCTTGCAACTCAATGGGAAGAGCGAGACCACGCAGAGGGCGTATGCCCGTGCGGTAAGAATGCTCATTGAGTTCGCCGGCAAAGAGCCCGACTTGATCACGGAAGAGGAACTCAAGGATTATTTCCTTCACCGCAAGAATGTCGACAAGTGGTCTCACAACACCATGCGCATCTGCTACGGCGGCCTTCGTTTCTTTTACGAACACGTCATCAAGCGCGATTGGCATATCCTGAACATCCTGCGAGCCCAACCCGAACACCGGCTTCCTGCCATCCTGAGCAGGGAGGAGGTTTCCGACCTACTCAATCGGGTGCGCCCCTTTCACAATTACGTTTTCCTTGCCACGGTCTACTCGTGCGGCTTGCGCCTCAGTGAGGCACTGTCCCTTCAGGTCTCAGACATCGACGGCGCCAGGATGACGATCCACGTCCACCGCGGGAAGGGTGCCAAAGACCGCTATGTGCCTCTGCCCGATACCACCCTGAAGCTCCTGCGCAAGTACTGGGCAACCCATCGCAATGAGAACCTCATCTTCCCGAAACGCGGCAGAAAGTTCATGGGCGGCACAACGGCACATGTGCCCATGCCACCCAGCAGCATCGATACGGCCCTGCGCAAGGCCGTCCGCCTGTCAGGCATCCGCAAAAAGGGCATCTCGATCCATACGCTGAGGCATTGCTATGCGACTCACCTCCTTGAAGCAGGCGTCAACTTGCGGGTCATCCAGAGAATCCTGGGGCACAGCAGTCTTGCGACCACCATGATCTACCTGCACCTCACCACCAAGGGCAGCGAAGAGGCCAAGGCCATTATCAACTCGGTCATGGAGGGGCTGTGACATGGGCGCCATCAAGGAGATCTTTTCAACCTACGGACCCGAATATATCAGCCGCTTCTCTCATGCCATGCCGCGTGAGCATTGCAAGGTCATCCATGCGGTCTCCTCCTGCCGCTCGGCCGAGCACGGGATGATCGTCTATACCTGCAGAGAATGCGGTAAAAGCCATACCGTCTTCCGCGCCTGCGGGAATCGCCATTGCCCCACCTGCCAGAGTCACAAGGCCAGGCAGTGGCTTGCCGGGAAACTCGAGAATCAGCTCCCTACCCATCACTTCATGATCACCTTCACCGTGCCCGAACAGATGCGTGCCTTCATCAGAAGCAACCAGCGCATCTGCTACGAGGCCATGTTCAAGGCCTCATCCTCTTCGATCAAGACGCTCGCCGCAAACGAACGGTTCGCAGGCGGCGACATCCCGGGCTTCTTCGGCGTGCTTCATACCTGGGGCAGGCAGCTTGCCTATCACCCCCATATCCATTACATTGTCCCAGGCGGCGCCTTCTCATCCGAAGACTACTCCTGGCATGCTTCCCGTCCTGACTTCTTCGTCCCGGTCCGTGCCCTCTCGGCCCTGTTCAAAGCCAGGTTCAAGGATGAAATGAAGAAAGCGGGTCTGTATACATCCATCTCTTCCAAGGCATGGGAACCAGCCTGGAACGTCAACAGCCAGCCTGTCGGGAAAGACGGCAACGCAATCCGCTACCTCGCCCCCTACGTGTTCAAGGTCGCCATATCCGACAGCAGGATCAAGAGCGTTCAAAACGGCCTGGTCTCTTTCCATTACAGAAAACACGGAAGCAATCGCCTTCGCACCATGACGCTGTCCGCCATGGAATTCATTCGCCGCTTCCTCCAGCACGTCCTGCCCACAGGATTCATGAAGGTGCGCTATTACGGATTCATGCATGCAAGCTCCCGCGTCTCCATGCAAGACGTCACTCTCGCCGTCGAGATCGCTTCAGGCTTTTTACAGACCTCCCCCCGTATCCCACCGGAACTCCCGGTGTACCCGGTCTGCCCTCTCTGCGGAGGAGAACTCGTGTACCAGTACTCCATCCTCGCCTTCCAAAAGCGCTCTGCCATGAATTCAAGCTGATAACCCGCGCACGAATATCTCGAGCCGAGCCGAATATGTTCTCCTGTCTGCCAGCGCGTCTTAATCGTGTCGGAGTGTATCCGTGCGCTCGTGCCGCAGGATTCGAGGCCTTTTTACGCTCATTCTTGTACGTTCGCTTCTCTCGGCAGGCTCGATTCCCGGCTTCTAGAGAATATTTTCCTGATCATTGCCCTGCAGGTACTTCCTGGTAATCAATAGACGCTCAATCCCTGAAACGCTTTACCCTATAATTCTGCTCCTTGTAACGGCTTCATGAACGGTGGATTGAGTTCGACCTTTCAGGTCGTCTCAATCCATAAGCATTATCATCGGTTGCCTAGCGGATAATGGACACAAACAGTTATCGCAGAGATCCACGCTGCCAGATAACAAGGTTGAGGGGTTCGTCTTCTAATATTGTCACGAACCTTTTCCCATTACTCTTATTCAGCAGCCTTCTTCTCAAGAATTATATCGATGGTCATTCGTGCAACCTCTCCCACCACGGTTGAGCACGTATCCAGCATTCCTCCTTTAAAAGCGGCCTTTAACTCGGCCGGGTCGTACAGATTGTAAAATCTACCGAAGAACTTGTTCTGAAGATCGTAACACCGCACCGAACCGAATTTTTTAACAAATCGATCGCGTAGTTCTTTGGCCATCAGATTGGCCTCTACCAGTTTTATCATATCGGTAAAATCCTTCTTTTCCCTTCCGTAGAGATATCCGATTGCGAGGGTACCCCCCGAAAGGGCCCCACAATGGCCGTCACCGGTAAGCCCGACACCGTCGGCAAGTGCCGTTGCCGACCTAAATACCGCATCATTCTCTACTCCAAGTACGTCAAATATTGCCGCGAGCGTGCACTGGGGACAGCCACCGTTTTTCATCTCATAATTCTTTCCGCGCTCAAACGCCTTATCCAAAGCCTCCTGTCGTGTTTCCTTCATGGATTCCTCCTTCATAAGGATGTTTCATGCTATGACCGCTTTTTATAAACACTTACGTTTATGGGAGCAAAGGCTGTCCGGTCCTTCCCTGTATTTTCTGTAGTATATAAAAAAATGGAAAGAGCCAAGGGCGACTTTGATAAAAGGCGTAGCGATCAATCTCACGCTTGGGAGGAAGAATGAATGGCTCGTTTGACCTTCTACAGAGATGACAGGACAAGACCTATGTCCCGACTCTTTAATAATGTCCCCTTTTAACTCGATAGAAATGTCCCCTTTTGAGAGGTTTGGTAGAGTGGTCCCATGGAGGGGCCATGGGGGCGATTGGGATGAGCGGGAAGGAGCGAGATCGGTTGGGGGTGCTGGGGTGGAAGGAGCGGAGCGGTGCGAGCCTGAAGGTAGCGGCCGAGGCGATGGGGGTGAGCTATCGTCAGGCGAAGCGGATCTGGAAGAGGTACAAGGTCCATAAGGGGGCCGGGCTGGTGCACCTGGGGCGAGGGAGGAAGGCGGATCGGGGGTACGGCCTGGAGATGAGGGATAAGGTGCTCAGGGTGTATGGGGAGCGGTACCGAGGATTTGGACCGACCCTGGCGAGCGAGAAGCTCCTGGAAGAGGACGGGATCCGTTTGGACCACGAGACGTTGCGACGGTGGCTGATGGCACAGGGGATGTGGGAGCGGAAGCGCAAGCCGCGGAGGCATCGTCAGCGGCGGGAGAGGAGGCCGTGTTTTGGTGATCTGGTGCAGGTGGACGGGAGCCATCACGAGTGGTTCGAGGGGCGGGGGCCGAAGGGTTGTCTGCTCTCGATGGTGGACGATGCGACCGGGATCACGCTGGCGCTGATGGCCGAGGAGGAGACGACCGAGGCGGCGATGGTGCTGCTGAGGGAATGGATCGTGACGTACGGGATACCCCGGGCGCTGTATACGGACCGGAAGAACGTGTACATTGTGGAGAGGGAACGGAGGCCTGAGGAGATCATGGCCGGCCGGGAGCCGCTCAGCGCGTTCGGGAAGGTATGCAGGAAGCTGGGGATACGGATCATAGCGGCGAGGTCGCCGCAGGCCAAGGGTCGGGTGGAGCGCAAGCACGGGGTGTATCAGGACCGGTGGGTGAAGGAGCTCGGGCTCAAGGGGGTGGATGACCTTGCCGGGGCGAACGGGCTTCTGGGAGCGTTCACTGAAAAGCTCAATGACAAGTTCGCCAGGGACCCGGCAAGCGAAGAGGACCACCACCGTCCCCTGGATACGGACATCTGCCTTGATGACATCTTCTGCTGGGAGGAAACGCGGGTGCTGAGGAACGACTGGACCGTGCGCTATGAGAACCGGATCTATCAGGTCATCCGGCAGAGTCATCTTCCACCGGCAAAGCAGCGGATCACGATCCTGAGGCGCATGGACGGGAGCCTGTGGATGGAGTACCGGGGACAGAGTATCCGGTTCACAGAGATCACGGAAGAGGCCACTGAGAAGCCTGTTCAGGATGACGCACCACCCAGCAAGGAGAAATGGCGTCCTCCCCATGATCATCCCTGGAGAAAGTCCTTCAGGGACATGTTCCCGCCGAAACCGGCCGATGACCCGGCGGCGGCCCTATCCTACGGATAGGGCTTGGTCCCTCTCATCACTGACATATGGTGCTCAGATGGGGATATACAAAGGGGACATTTTTAACGAGTTTAACAGGGGGACATTTCTAACGAGTCTTGACACTTTCTATGCCGTCCCCTTGACAATCGGTTTGCCGTGACTATTATACAGCATACGGATGCGCAGAGGCCTTTTCAGGTCAGGTGCGTGAAGGCCGGGCAGAGCGGACCGTGGCATGGCAGGCACGGCGAGGCAAGGCGTGGTGGAGTTTCGCAGGGCTGTGACGAATGACCCTGTTGGCCGGAACAGCTCCACAACCCGGCCCCCTGATCAAGACTTTGCGCATTCACCGAGGGCGGGCTATCATGGCCCGCCCTTTACACGTGCATCCCCCCACTCGCGGCTTGAACGGAAGCGTATGAATCTGGTACAATGGCATGGTAATGATTGCAAGCGTGCACTCAGCCACCCTGTGGGGGACTGATGCGCTTGGTGTGGTTGTGGAAGCTGATATCCAGGGAGGTCTGCCGAGCATCGCCATCGTCGGTCTGCCCGATTCCGTGGTAAAGGAGAGCAGGGAGCGGGTAAGGTCGGCCATTCTCAATTCGGGCCTCGATTTCCCGCCCAGGCGCATCACCGTGAACCTCGCCCCCGCCGATGTACGGAAGGAAGGCGGCACCTTCGACCTGCCCGTGGCCGTGGCCATCCTGGCCGCGCTGGGCATGGTGCCGAAGGGGTCCGTGCCGGACTATCTCTTTGTCGGGGAGCTGGGCCTCGACGGAGGCGTCAGGCCAGTCAGGGGCGTTATCTCAGCGGCATTCCTTGCAAGGAGTCAGGGCTTCAGAGGCATCGTATGTCCGGAGCAGAACGCTCACGAGGCCAACCTGGCAGGTGTTGATGTCTTCCCGGTTCGCAGCCTCATGGACGTCTTCTCCTTCCTCAGAGGGGAGAAGGTGATCTGCTGGAACGGTTCAGCCGCACACTACCCGGCCATGGAACCCTCACTGCCCGACCTCTCGGAGGTGAGCGGTCAGGCGATGGGCAAACGGGGTCTCGAGATCGCCGCGGCCGGGTCTCACAACCTCCTGTTCGTGGGTCCGCCCGGGGCGGGAAAGTCCATGCTGGCCAAGAGGCTTCCTTCGATCCTCCCGCCCCTTGCCCACAGCGAGATCCTCGAGTGCACGTCCATCTATTCCGCGGCCGGGAGACTGGGCAAGAACGAGATCGTCCTCAAGCGCCCCTTCAGGTCGCCCCACCATACCATCTCGGACGCCGGTCTCATCGGCGGGGGGACCGTCCCTGCACCGGGAGAGGTCAGCCTGGCCCACAACGGGGTGCTGTTCCTCGACGAAATGCCGGAGTTCAGGCGAAGCGCCCTTGAGGCCCTGCGCCAGCCCCTCGAGGACGGGCGCGTGACCGTTTCCCGGGCGAGTTCCTCGTTCACCTTCCCGGCCAACTTCCAGCTCGTGGCCGCCCTGAACCCCTGTCCGTGCGGGTTCCTCGGCCATCCCTCGAGGCCATGTGAATGTACGCCGCTGCACGTGGCGAAGTACCGCGCTCGGGTCTCGGGCCCGCTGCTGGACCGCATCGATATCCACCTCTGGATAGACCCGGTGGAGGCTGACGAGGTGCTGGGACCCAAGAGCGGCTCATCGTCGAGCGCGGCCCGCGACAGAGTTGCCGCCACGCGGTCAATCCAGCTGGGCAGGGGCTTTGTAAACGCCAGGATTCCGGACAACTCCCTGGAAAAGGTCTGCGGACTGACCTCGCCCATCAAGATGATGCTCGTGGCCGCCGTGAAACGATACGCGCTGAGCATGCGGGCCCTGACACGCGTGATCAAGGTGGCCCGCACCATCGCAGACCTCGAGGAAAGCCAGGACATCAGGGAAGAGCATGTGGCGGAGGCTCTGCAGTACAGGCCGGAGATGGTCAGTTGCTAGAGGAACAGCTCACTGACCGATGCCCCGGTATAGATGCGCTTGATGGCCTCGGCCAGCAGGGGAGCGACGGTGAGCACCGTGATCTTGCCGCAGGCCTTTGCCTTCTCGCCCAGCGGGATGGTGTCGGTAATGATGAGCTCCTCGATGCCGGATTCCATGAGGCGGCTGATCGCCGGGCCGGAGAGCACACCATGGGTGCAGCATGAGGCGACCTTCCTCGCTCCGTTCTCGAGAAGCGCCATCGCCCCGTTGGTCAATGTCCCGGCCGTGTCCACGATGTCATCCACGATGAGGCATATCTTGCCCTTCACGTCTCCGATGATGTGCATGACGTTGGACTCGTTGGCCCGCTCGCGCCTCTTGTCGATGATGGCAAGATCAGCCTTGAACGGTTTCGCATAGGCCCGGGCCCTTTCGACGCCTCCGGCATCGGGGGCCACGATGCACAGGTCCTCGGGAAAGCGGTCACGGATGTACTGGATCATGACGGGTTTGGCGTAAAGGTTGTCCACCGGGATATCGAAGAATCCCTGGATCTGTCCGGCATGGAGGTCCATGGTGAGCACACGGTCGGCTCCTGCCACGGTGAGCAGGTTGGCGATGAGCTTTGCCGTGATGGGGGCCCTGGGTGAGGCCTTCCGGTCCTGGCGGGCATAGCCGAAGTAAGGGATGACCGCGGTGACCCTTTTTGCCGAGGCGCGCTTGGTCGCGTCGAGCATGACCAGGAGCTCCATGAGGTGTTCGTTGGTGGGCGAACAGGTGGACTGGACGATGAAGATGTCCTTGCCCCTGATACTCTCGTGGATGTCAACCGAGGTCTCACCGTCGGAAAAATGCTTCACATCACCGCTGCCCAGCTGACATCCGAGGATCTTGCAGATGTTCTCGGTGAGCGGTCTGTTGGAGTTTCCTGCAAGGATACAGATACTCGAGTTCATAGGACCTTCCCTGTTCGTATGTTCGGTTACCGGGATTCAGTGCGAACTCATTCGCGCAGGTAGTTGCACGGTGTTGAATATGGCTGGGACGGGAGGATTCGAACCTCCATAACGAGATCCAAAATCTCGTGTCCTGCCATTAGACGACATCCCAGTACCCCGTGGAAGCCATCCGGTTACCGGGAGCGCACTATAGTAGAATTAGACTTCGTTGGCAATCTTTTGTTTATAGCTCTCGAGAATGGACTTCTCTATCTTGTCCCTCGTCTCCATGTTCAGGGGGTGGGCAGTGTCCCGAAACGAACCATCCTTCCTCTTTCGGGAGGGCATGGCAACGAACAGTCCTGTTGTCCCGCTGATGACCCGCAGATCGCGGATAACGAAACAGTCGTCGAAAACGATCGAAGCATATGCCTTGAGCTTGTCGTTATCCTTGACCGGAAACACCTTGACCTCTGTAATCTCCATACATATCCCCCGTCAATCTCGTTGTGGGTATGTATCCATACCCTTCATGCCGTGTGAGGCGGCTCATTGCAGTCAACAGGTGAGCTTGTGATGCATAGATCCCGAAGAAAGCCGATCCGCTACCCGACATTCCGGCTTTCAGCGCCCCCGAACTGAGAAGCTCCCCCTTTATTCCAGTAAGCTCGGGATAAATACTACACGCCACAGATTCCAGGTCATTCTCAACCCAGTGCTCCGGCTCAATGCAACTGTCGCTAATATTTTCTATTTTAATTCTACCCCCTTCGCGCATCAATGGCAAGCGCAATTTTGAAAAGACGAGGGCAGTGGACACATTCAGCGGCGGTACGACGATGAGATAGGACCTGTCCTGAAGCTCAACCTCCATCAGGGGCACATCACCTCGGGAACCCAGGAGCATGGGCCTGCGATAGACGAAGAAGGGGCAGTCGGCACCCAGGTGGCCGGCCATGGCGGCGAGTTCTTCGGTGCTCATCCCTGCCTTGAAGAGCCTGTTCAGACCAAGAAGAACACTCGCCGCATTGCTGCTGCCTCCTCCAAGGCCGGCCCCGACGGGGATCCTCTTGGTGATGCTGATGGATATGCCGCCTTGTCTTCCTGTCCTCTCAAAGAAGAGCCTGGCGGCACGGTATGCAAGGTTCCTGTCCTCTGAGCATCCGCAGTCCCGGGCATCGATGCTGATTCCTGAGCGGGCGCACTCGAGAAAGACGTCGTCTCCGAAGGACAGCGGCACCATGATGGTACGCAATTCATGGTAGCCGTCAGGACGCCTGCCAACGACTTCGAGATAGAGGTTGATCTTGGCCGGAGAGAATACCTTCACTTGACGTCCACGGCCACATACAGGGGTCTCGATCCCCTGATAACCAGGAGCAGAACGGCCTGACCCTTCTTCCTGGCGGACAGCGCGGCCAGATAGTGCTCGACGGTATTCACCTCTTTCCGGTCGACCTCGCGGATGATGTCCATCTTCTGGATCTGGCTCCCTGCGGCGCTTCCCTTGGGGTCGATATCGGTCACCAGGACACCTGCAGGCTCCGGTATGTTGAACTCCCTCTGGACCTGGGGCGTGATGTTCACCACGGTCAGGCCGAGGGGATCCTTTGCCCCTTCTTCCTTCCGGGGACTCCTGTCGAGTTTTGCCACGTGATCGTCCGTCCTCTTCTGCAGGACTGCGGTGAGACTCCGTGAACGGCCGTCCCTGAAGACGGTGACCTTCACTGCGGACTCGGGCTTCAGACTGCCGATTATCCTCGTCAGGGCCCGTGTGTCGGCGATGTCCTGTCCGTCGATCCTGAGAATGATGTCACCCGGCCTGATACCGGCCTTGTCCGCAGGATCCCCCGCGTATACACTCGTGACCATGGCGCCCCTGTGTTCCTTCAGGCCCACGGCGCGCGCTATCTCTGGGGTCACCTCCTGGATGGCCACCCCGAGCCAGCCCCGAGCCACCTCTCCGGTGTCCTTGAGCTCGCGGAGGATGTCCTTGGCCATATTGATGGGCGTGGCGAAACCCAGACCCTGGCCCGTTGCCACGATGGCGGTGTTGATCCCTATGACCTGGCCCTGCATGTTGATGAGCGGGCCACCAGAGTTTCCCGGGTTGATGGCCGCATCGGTCTGGATGAAGTTGTCATAGGGTCCGGCACCGATGACCCGCGACTTGGCGGAAACGATCCCCTGGGTGAGGGTGTGACCGAAGCCGAAGGGATTGCCCAGGGCAACGACCCACTCCCCGATCTCCAGGGCATCGGAATCGCCGAGCACGGCCACAGGGAAATCCCGCTTTTCGGACTCGATCTTGATGAGCGCTATGTCGGTCTTGTCGTCGGTCCCGACCCGTGTGGCCGTGAACTCTTCCTTGTCCGCCAGTGAAACGAATATCTCGTCCGCTCCGGAGATGACATGGTTGTTCGTGAGCACGAATCCGTCCGGAGAGATGATGAATCCCGAGCCCAGGCTGCGCTGCTGGAGGTCCTGGCCTGGCCTGTTGTTGAAGAACTTCTTGAAGAATTCATCGAACCACTCGTCATAGCCGGGAGGCGGCTCGAAACGCTGCTCCATGCCGCTGCCCGACATGCTCCTGGTGGTCCGGATGTTCACGACCGTCGGCGTGACCTCCCTGGCCAGGGACGAGAATCCTGGCAGAGGGACCTTTCCCCTGGCCGGCGATGCCGCCTCCTTCCAGAACGGGTTTGCCTCGCTGACCGGATTCAGACCCAGGGTCGATGCGATGAAAATTCCGGCCAGCGCCGAGCACACCGCCACCATGATCAGGATGCCGTAGAATCCGTACCTCCTCTTCTCTGTCATCGCTCTTCCTTCATGGCCTCGACGAAGACCATCCTGAGTTCGTAGAGGATCTGGTCCATGAGGCGTTCCTCCTCGGCAGTGAGATTCCCCCTGGTCTTCTCGTGAAGGAGGGTGATGATGTCGATGTTCTGCTGGGCAACGGCGAGATTCTTCTGGACAGCGCCTGTTGCGGGGTCCTCGACCCTGCCCATGCTGATCATGGCGGCACTGGCAAAGCTCATGATGAGGGTGGTGAAATCGATGGAAAGAGGCACCCCCCTTCGGGTCTGGGATTCGGTCGGCCCGGGGTCCGGGCTCGGCTGGGGTTCCGGCTTCCGTTCGGCCCCGGACCCCTTCAGATCCTTCTGGGGCGCTGGCTCATCATGGTCTACCCCCCGCTTGTCCAGAAAGGTGTAGCTCTTCTTTTCCTCTTTCTTTTCATCTGCCATGATATCACCTCGATAGTCGTATGGATTGAAACTTCCCCATCGGAAACCCCTCCCGGCGCCGTCAGGAACGTATGCCGAGAACGGGGAATACATGCTCCCTGATGTAGGCTATCTTATTGTCGACATAGATGTCCACTGACTTCTTCAGGGCATCCGATACCCGGTGAGGCTGGTCGTAGAGCTGGTCGAAACCCTGGCCATGACCATAGACGCCGCCGCCCACACTCCCGATGAAATGGTCAACGGGCTTGATCCCGTTCAGGATCGCCCAGGCCAGGGTCCACCCCCGTACCACGTCCGGCACGCTGTAACCGCCACCGCCCAGTGCAAGGATCTTCGGGCAGCCTTTCCGTATCTCCTCCACGACCGCACAGTAGCCGTTGTTGGTGAGCCTCAGGTTCGTCAGCGGATCCCGCTTGAGGGTGTCGAGGCCTATCTGCGCCACAATGCACTCAGGCCGGTACGCCTCCACCAGGGGCGGGAAGATCTCCCCGAATGCCCTGACGTACACCTCGTCATCCGTGTATTCGGGCAGGGGCAGATTCACGGTGAAGCCCTTCCCCTTCCCTTCGCCGATCTCGGTCTCGAACCCGGTACCGGGGTAGATGGTCTCTCCGTTCTGGTGAATCGACAGGAAAAGGACCTCATCGGTGTCGTAGAAGGCGTCCTGCACACCGTTTCCGTGGTGCGCGTCGATATCGACATAGAGTATTCTCTTGTATCCGTGTTCCAGCATACGCTTGATGGCGATCACGATGTCGTTCACATAGCAGAACCCTTCGGCATGCCCGTACCCGCCGTGGTGAAGCCCTCCGACAGGGCTGAACACCGTGTCCGCCTCGTTGTCGAGGATGAACTGGGTCCCCGCCATGGTTGCTCCCAGCACGAGCAGGGAGAAGTCGAAGACCCCCTTGAATATCGGATTGTCACCGGTTCCGAGGCCGTAATGGAGCATGGTGAAGTCGAAGTATCCGCTGTTGCACGAGTTGAGGGCATCGATATATTCCTGGGCGTGATACGAGGCCATGACCCCCTCTTCTGAGGGTTTGGGCTCGAACACCGTGATCCAGGGATGGTCAAAGAGGCCGTATCGGTAGCAGAGCTCATAGACCATGGTGGCCTTGAAGGGTTTGAAGGGATGGTCTGAACTCAGGCTGTAGGTGTCGAATACCGACGTATATATGAATACGGATTTCATCTGTGCTGCTCCTTTGGCGGCTCCCATTCTCATTCCCAACAGGAAACCCGATTAGCTTAGCAGAAGTTCGGAGGTCGAGAAAGTCTTAATAATGAAGCGGCCCGGTCAGCACCGGGTCGCTGGTGAGGTCCTCAGGCATGGGTTTCTGCACCGGGTGGGACCCGGATCAGATCTTCCAGGCGGCCAGGGCCCCTTCCTCGGTGGCCTCGATGATACGACGCGGCTGGACGGCATCTCCTGCCAGAGCATGGGGAATGCCGAGTCTCTCGCAGATGCCGTCGAGTTCCTGCCTCGGGGAAAGGCCTACGGCAACGACCACCTGGTCTACCGGTGAAATCCTGCGTTCTTCACCTTTGACGTCGATGGACACAAAATCATTCCCGATCATGGTGACCGCCCCGCCGAAGACGAGGGCACAACCGGCATCCCTCAACCTGCGGTGGAGCATGTAGCCGTGGGAGGTGAGCTTGGACACCGGTGAGTGCTTCAAGGCCTCGACCACGGTGAGGGTCGTCACCTTCGAGCAGAGATAGTCGGCTGTCTCCATACCGATGAGACCGCCCCCGATGACGAGAACGTTCACGCCCGGGGGGACCGTCCCGTCGAGTATCTCNNAGCCGTACCTGGCCCTCGAGCCACGTTATCCAGGAGCCGTAGACCTGCTTGAACGGGGGTCTGGCGGCATAGAGCAGCTGTCCACCTGCATCTGCCTCCTTTTCGAAGACCGTGACCTCATGCCCGAGCCGGGATGCCTCATAGGCCGCGGTGAGCCCTGCAGGCCCTGCCCCGGCCACCCACACCCTGCGGGGACGCGCCACGCGTTCCTTCGGGTAGATCGTCTCCTGGCCGGTCTCAGGGTTTATGGCGCAGCGCACGGTCTTTCCCTCGAACATGAGCCGCTCGATACATCCCTGGTTGCAGGCGATACAGGTACGGATATCTTCGAACCTTCCATCACGGGCCTTCACGAGAAAATCGGGGTCGGCAAGGAACTGCCTGCCGAAGGATACGAGATCGGCATCTTTCCGGCCGATGACCGCGTCGGCAACGGACAGATCGGTAAAACGGCCCACGGCGATGACCGGGACGTCCACGACCTCCTTGACCTTTCTGGCCCTGAAGGCATTGAACCCGGGCTCGAACTCCACGGGTGCACTCGTGATGCCCCCCGGGGTCCCGTAGGTGCCGAGCGATGCATGGATGACATCCGCTCCGGCCCGCACGAAGTCGGGGATGACCGTGAGCATGTCCTCCTCGGTGTATCCTCCCCTGATGCTCTCATCTATGGAAAGGCGCAGGGAAACGGGGAACTCGTTCCCCACGCGCCTGCGCACCTCTTCGATGACCTCGACGACGAACCGCGCCCGGTTCTTCATGGTCGACCCGTATTCGTCCGTGCGTCTGTTGGCAATGGGTGAAAGGAACTGACAGAGCAGGTACCCGTGGGCACCGTGGATCTCCACCATGTCGAACCCGGCCTCCCGTGCACGTACTGCGGCCGCGGCAAAGGATTCCCGGATGATCCGCATGTCGTCCAGGGACATTTCTTTCGGCGGCATGCCATAGATCAGGGAAGGCTCCGCGGAAGGGCCCATAGCCCTTCCCTCGTTCAGGAGGAAGAAGCACTCCCGGCCGCCATGGTGAAGCTGGATGCCGGCCCGTGCACCCCCCGCATGAATCGTGTCCGACAGTCTCTTCAGGCCGGGGATGAACCGGTCGTCATAGATCCCGAGCTCGGTGTTGATGAGCGAGCCCGATTCGTGGACCGCGGCTATCTCGGATATGATGAGACCGGGCCGGGCCTGTGCTCTCCGGCCCATATACGCGAGCAGCTTGTCGCTGACGGTGGCGTCCCTGTTCCCCAGGCTGGTCCCCATGGGGGGCATGACCACCCGGTTCGCCAGTTCCATCCCTTTAATGGCAGTCGGTGACAGAAGGTGTGCGAGTCTTTCCACTATCATCTCCTTGACGGTAGATCTTCCCTTCACCATAATCAATAGACAGGGTAAACGCAAGCTACAATAACGAGCGCTCGTTCTTTTTGTCAAAAGGAGGGTATCATGCCCGTATCAAGGATCAAGCCCGTCCATTCCGATGATGCGCCCAAGGCCATCGGTCCCTACTCCCAGGCCGTCTCCGCAGGGGATTTCACGTTCGTCTCAGGTCAGATCGGCATGGATCCCCGTACGGGAAACATCGTGGAGGGGGGCATCAGGGAGCAGACCGCGCAGGTTCTGAACAACCTCCGTGCCATCCTTGTAACGGCCGGGTTGTCCACGAAAGATGTCGTGAAGGCAGAGGTCTATCTGAGTGACATGAACGACTTCGCCGTCATGAACGAGGTGTATGCAGCATCGTTCTCGGGCGACACCAAGCCAGCTCGTGCGGCCGTGCAGGTCGCTCGTCTGCCGCGGGACGTGCTGGTGGAGATATCCTGCATTGCGTATCGGGGGAATTGAAGGCCCGGGACGGTTTGTGGGTCTTGCCTGTCGAAAGTCTCGATGCATGTTCATAAACGGGGGAACCCTTGGCCTCCTCAATGAGAGCATCTCGCTCATTGAAAAGATTCTTTGGTAGCGGGAGATGCTCTCATTGAGGAGGTAAGGTCTTTTTCTCCCACGGCCAGGGGAGAGTATCCCTCACCCGAGGAACCCGAAATACCAGTCTATGAGATACGCGCCCCAGAGCACATAGATGAGGGCCCCCAGTGCCAGGAACGGGCCGAAGGGTATGGCGGCCTTCAACGTCCCCTCGGGACCCTTGTTCAGGTAGGCCCAGGGGAGGCCGACCAGGGTACCGATGAGGGAAGAAGCGAACACCGTAAAGAGAACACCCTGCCAGCCGGTGAAGACACCGATCATGGCGAGCAGCTTCACATCGCCGCCACCCATGCCCTCCTTCCTGGTCATGAAGTAATAGCCGTAGATGATGACCAGAAGAAGACCTCCGCCGAGGACGAGGCCGATGAGCGCGTCCTTGTACGACACGGGCAGAAAGTATACGAGGGGCAGACCCGTTACGATGCCCCCGAGGGTGAACCGGTCAGGGATGATCTGGAAGTCCAGGTCTATGAAGGTGATGACGAGCAGGACGCAGGCCCACGCGTAGTATATCACGAAGGACAGGGTGGGCCCGAAACGGTACAGCAGGCTCACTGCCAGCAGGGCGCTGATGAGCTCCACCACCGGGTACCGCACGGAAATGGGCTCCGAACAGAACCGACATTTCCCCCTGAGAACGAGATAGCTGATCACAGGGATGTTGTCGTGATACCTGATTGGATTCCCGCACTTCGTGCAGCGCGATCCGGGCCAGACTATGGATTCGTTGCGGGGGATCCTGTAGATGCAGACATTGAGGAAGCTTCCTATGAAGAGGCCGACAAGCGCTGCGAGGACTGCCATATCAACCGGTCAGATCTCCCCTCCGGAATCGGAGCACCTCACCATAGAGAACCGAAGACACCTCTGTCATGATCCCCTTGAGGGGATCGTCATCGGACAGGAACGATGCGGCGCCGTCCAGCCTGGCCTTCATGGACTCCATCTCGTCCACCAGAGGCGCGAACCCTTTCAGGGTCGTCAGGGGGTCGCTCACGGACCGGGAATACCTGTCCAGAAGGTCTAGGGCCTCTTCGCTGGCACTGAGCGCGGTGATCTTCTGCGGGCTTATGGACATCTGCTGGAACTGGCCAGGGACCTTTCCAGTCCTGGCTGCGGTCTCCCCTTCCAGCCCCTTGAGAACATCCTCGAATGCCGCCCTGGATCCTGCAGCCGGTCTGGCCGCCTCAGGAACCACTGCGCCGATGATCATGCTCGGATCAATCTTCATACGGACCTCCTGACCCTCTGCAAGCAAGGTTGATGCCATCCTCATTGCACCCGCTCGGCATCCCGCATGCGGTTCTTGAGCGGGAATAATCTTCCCCCTCGGGCAGGAAAAATGATCCATGCCCTCAGCCGGATGGTATGAGCCGCTGGATGAAGGCTGCCCGCGCCTTCATGATCTCGTCGACGGGTATCTTCACGAGTTCCTGGACATACTGGCGCACGGCCCGTGAGGTCTCGTCGATGACCTGGTCCGGGGCATTGTGGGCTCCGCCCACGGGTTCCTTGACGAGATAGTCCACGATGCCTGCGGCATAGAGGTCCCTGCCGCTTCCCTTCAAGGTCTCGGCCGCCTTTTCTTTCTTGGAGGCATCCTTGTAGATGATGGAGGAGAAGCCCTCCGGGCTTATGGCGCTGTAGAAGGCGTTCTCGAGCATGATGATGCGGTCACCGAACCCGAGTGCCAGGGCCCCGCCGGACCCTGCCTCCCCTATGATGCAGACCACCACGGGCGTGCGAACACTGGCTATGGCCTGGATGCACCGTGAGATGGAAAAGGCCTGGCCGCGGTCTTCCGCCTCCGGCACGGGGTATGCCCCCGGGGTGTCGACAAAGGTAACGATCGGCCTTCCGAACTTTTCAGCGAGCCGGTAGAGCCTTATTGCCTTGTTGTGCCCCGATGGACTCGCCATGCCGTAATGGAAGCGGATGTAGTCCTTCTTCCCCTCGGAGCGCTTCTTGTGCCCGATCACCATGACGGGAACATCATCGAGAAAGGCCGGACCTCCGATGACCGCGGGGTCGTCCTCATAGATGCGGTCCCCCCTGAGTTCGGTGAAACCGGTGAAGATCCTCCCGATGAACTCGTCGATGCCAGGCCGCTCGGCGTGACGGGACAGCTCCACACTCCCCCACCGGGAGATACCCTCGTAGAGCTCTTTCCGGAAGACGTCCACCTTCCGTTCGATCTCGGCCGTGTCGATGCCCTTAAGCCTGGAGATGGTATCCTGAAGCTCCTTGAGGGCCTTGTCTATGTCAGTGAATTTCTCCTTGGATTTCACTGAAGCACGACCCCTTTCGGTCCGAGGATCTCACAGAGGCGCTGCAGCAGTTCCCTTGCCGGCAAAACCATGTAATCCTTGCCGGCATCGATGTTGACGAGCGCCTCGTCGGTCTCGACCTCGAAGCAGAGGGAGCATGGTCCTCTGCAGTTCATGACCGTCTCCTTTATGGACCTCAGCGTGTCCGGCCTCAGGCCGCCGGTCACCCTGACCAGAACGCGCTTCGCCAGTGCCATGTCCGCGCTGTCCAGCGGCCAGACCTCTTCCGCGATGAGTTCAGGGACAGCGTTCTCCGCCTCGGTACCCCCGTTCTCCTCGTCACCCTTGAGGTGGGCCTTGAGGATGACGGGTTCGTTCGAAGCCACCAGCGCCTGGTGCCTGCCATACGCCTGGGGGAAGAACACAACCTGCACCGATCCGTCGAGGTCCTCCAGGACACACCGGGCCATGGCCTCGCCCTTTTTGGTCCTGGTCACGGCTACACCGGTGAGGACCCCGGCCAGCACGACGGGAGACGGTGCTTCCCTCAGGCTCAGGGTTGTCGCAGTGGCATACCTGTTCACGAGATCGGCATACTTGTGCAGCGGGTGTCCCGACAGGTAGAACCCGATCCCGTCCTTTTCCATCTTGAGGCGCTCCGTCTCGGGCCAGTCCGGTATGTCGGGAAGCACGAAGGGCTTTCTGATGTCTTCCGAGGCGAACTCCTCCAGGCTGAACAGGGAACCCTGGGCATCGTTCCTGCTGCGTGCCGCCCGCTGTGCCTGGTCGAGGAGGGTTTCCAGCACCTCGAACATGGCCCTGCGGTTCGCATGGATCCGGTCAAAGGCGCCGGCCTTGATGAGAGCCTCCACGACGCGGCGGTTCACCCTGGCCAGGGCGATCCTGTCCAGGAACGAGGCGATGTCCGTGAAGGGGCCGTTCCTCTCACGTTCTTCGAGCATCGCATCCACCGCGTTCTTTCCCAGGTTCTTGATGGCCCCCAGGCCGAAGCGGATGCCGTCGTCCGTGACCACGAACTCGAAACTGCTCTCGTTGATGTCCGGGCTGAGGACCGCAACGCCTTTCTTCCGGCACTCTGCGATATGCTGGGAGATTTTATCCGTGTTGTTCACGTCGAGCGTCAGGTTCGCAGCCATGAACTCCCTGAAGTGGTGGGCCTTGAGGTATGCGGTCTGATAGGCGACCAGTGCATACGCCGCGGCATGGGACTTGTTGAACCCATAATCGGCGAACTTCTCCATGAGGTCGAAGATCTCCCCGGCCTTGTCCCTGTCCACGCCGCGCTCCACGGCCCCCGCCATGAAGATCTCCCGCTGGGTGGCCATCTCCTGGCGGATCTTCTTGCCCATGGCGCGCCTGAGAAGGTCCGCCTTGCCCAGAGAGTAGCCCGCCATCTCCTGGGCGATCTGCATGACCTGCTCCTGGTAGACGATGATGCCGTAGGTCTCCTTCAGGATCTTCTCCAGGAGGGGATGGGGGTAATCAATGTCCTGCCTGCCGTGTCTCCGGTCCACATAGGATGGGATGAGGTCCATGGGTCCCGGCCGGTACAGTGCCACGGCAGCGATGATGTCCTCGAACTTCTCCGGCTTGAGCTGCCTGAGCATGCCTCTCATGCCCGAGCTTTCGAGCTGGAACACGCTCGATGTGTCGCCGTCGCCGATGAGCTGGTAGGTGAGCCTGTCGTCGAGGGGTATTGCCGAGATGTCCAGGTCGATTCCCTCGGACCTCAGGATGTCAACGGCCTTTGCGATGACGGTGAGCGTCTTGAGGCCCAGCATATCGAACTTGATAAGGCCCACGCGCTCGATGCGCTTCATGTCGTACTGGCTGATGAGCATGCCCTTCTTGTCGACATACACAGGGACATGGGCGGTCAGGGGGTGTTCGTCCGATATGATGACCCCGCCGGCATGGACCGAGGCATGCCTGCTCAGGCCTTCCAGGGCCCTGGCGATCTCGATGAGCCGGCCCACCATCGGATCGCCCTCCATGAGCTCCTTCAGCCTCGGTTCGGCCTTGATGGCCTGCTCGAGAGTGATGTTGAGGTCGTTCGGAACGAGCTTGGCAATCCGGTCCACATCGGCATAGCTCATGCCGAGCACCCGGCCGACGTCCCTGATGACGGCCTTGGCCTTCATATTGCCGAAGGTTGTGATCTGGCTCACGTACTCGGGACCGTAACGGTTCTTCACGTACTCGATGACCTCATCCCTGCGGTTCTGGCAGAAATCCACATCGATATCAGGCATGCTCCTGCGTTCTGGGTTGAGGAACCGTTCGAACAGCAGGTTCCACCTGATGGGGTCGATGTCGGTGATCCTCAGGCTGTAGGCAGCGAGCGAACCCGCTGCGCTGCCCCTGCCGGGGCCAACCGGGATACCGTGGTCCTTGGCATACTGGATGTAGTCGGCAACGATGAGGAAATAGCCCGAGAAACCCATGGACTTGATGATCTCGAGCTCTTCGGCGAGCCTTCCGGCGTAGTGCTCCGGGACGGTTTCTCCAATCCTCGCCTTGAGTCCGGCCCAGGCCTTCTCTTCGATGATCTCTTCCAGGCTCCTGTCTTTCCCTGTGGGATAGACGGGGAAGCAGTATCTGTCCTTGGGGATGTCGACGTTGCACAGTGAAGCTATCTCGCCGGACAGAGCGAGGGCTTCGGGAACCCACTGGAAATCCCGGGCCATCTCGTCGGGCCCCTTGAGGTAGAGCTGGTCGCTCTCGAATGTCATGCGCCCCTTGTCATGGATGGTGTTCTGGGTCTGGATGCACAGGAGCACCTCGTGGGCCTTTGCATCTCCAGGTTTCAGGTAGTGGCAGTCGTTGGTGGCCACTACGGCGGTACCGCTCCGGCGTGCCAGGTCCACGATGAGCGGGTTGACCATGTCCTGGTCGGGCAGGCCGTTATGCTGGATCTCCAGGTAGAAGGCACCCCCGAGGGCCTTCCGGTAGAAGTCCAGGGCCTCGGCCGCCTTCGCCTCGTCCCCCCTCAGGAGCCAGAAGGGTATCTCTCCCTGGAGGCAGGCGGACAATCCGATGAGCCCCTTGCCGTACTCGGCAAGTGCCCGTCTGTCTATCCTCGGTTTGTAGTAGAATCCCCTGGTGTGGGCCAGCGAGGTCAGCTTCATGAGGTTCGCATAGCCCTCGTTGTTGCGCGCCAGCAGGATGAGATGGTAGTGTCTGGGCATGCCGGGGATGGCCTCCCTGCACTCCATGTCCGTGGGGGCGACGTAGACCTCGCTCCCGATGATGGGCTTGATACCTGCCTTGATGGCCTTGTCGTAGAACTCAACGGCCCCATACATGACACCGTGGTCCGTTATGGCCACCGCCTCCTGGGAGAATTCCACCGTGGCCCTGACGAGGTCATCGATGCGGATGGCCCCGTCGAGGAGGCTGTACTGGGTATGACAGTGGAGATGAACGAATCCCATCTGGATCCTAATACTCCAATTTGTAGTTCGGCGCCTCTTTCACGATGATCACGTCATGGACGTGGGACTCCTTCAGCCCGGCCGAGGTAATCTTGATCATCCTTGCCTTGGTCTGGAGTTCCTCGATGTTGTGACAGCCCGCATAGCCCATGCCCGCCCTGAGTCCTCCAAGGAGCTGATATACGTTCTCGGATATCGGTCCCCGGTACGGCACGCGCCCGACGATGCCCTCGGGAACGAGCTTCTCCGAGTCCGTGACCTCGCTCTGGAAATACCGGTCCTTGGAGCCCGACCGCATGGCCTCCACGGACCCCATGCCCCGGTAGGCCTTGTACGTCCTGCCCTGATAGATGATCCTTTCACCGGGCGCCTCCTCGGTGCCTGCGAAGAGCGAACCCACCATGATACACGATGCCCCTGCCGCAATGCCCTTGGTTACGTCTCCGGAGAACTTCACCCCTCCGTCGGCCGTGATGGGTATCCCGTGCTTCCTGGCCTCTTGGGCGCAGTTCATGATGGCGGTGATCTGGGGCACCCCGACACCGGCCACGACCCGTGTTGTACATATGGATCCCGGGCCGATTCCCACCTTGATGCCGTCCGCCCCTGCCTTGATGAGATCTGCGGTGGCCTCTTTCGTGGCCACGTTGCCTGCAATCACCTGGGCGTCAGGGTACAGGTCCTTGATAAACCTGACCGAGTCGGTCACCCCCGTGCTGTGGCCATGGGCCGTGTCTACCACAAGCACATCCACGCCGGCCTTCACGAGGGTATGCACCCGGTGCTCGTCATGAGGCATGACCCCCACTGCCGCACCGACCAGGAGCCTCCCCCGGGAATCCTTGGCCGAGTTGGGGTACTTCTGGGCCTTCTCGATGTCCTTGATGGTGATCAGCCCCTTGAGATGGAACTTCTTGTCCACCACGGGGAGCTTCTCTATCTTGTACTGGTGGAGCAGCTTCTTTGCGTCTTCCAGACTGATTCCGCCCTCGACGGTGACCAGGTTTTCCCGGGTCATGGCCTGTTCGATGGGTTTGTTCATATCGGTCTCGAACCGGAGGTCCCGGTTGGTAAGGATGCCGATGAGCTTCCCTTCTACGGTTATGGGAACCCCTGAGATCCGGTAGTGCATCATGAGCTTGAGGGCTTCGCCGATGGTCTGGTCGGGCCTCATGGTGATGGGGTCAACGATCATGCCGCTTTCAGACTTCTTGACCTTGTCCACCTCCACGGCCTGCGCCTCGGGCGACATGTTCTTGTGAATTATACCGACACCCCCTTCCCTGGCCATGGCGATGGCCGTGGACGCCTCGGTGACCGTGTCCATGGCGGCGCTCAGCAGCGGAATGTTCAGCCTTATCCCCCTGGTGACCCAGGTGGAGAGGTCCACCATGCCAGGCAGTACGTCCGACTTGGCCGGAAGCAGCAGAACGTCGTCGAATGTGAGGGCTTCCGCGAGAATCTTTTCCATCTGATCATGCTCCTCTTACTGTATGCTGTAATCGAGACGGACCTGCCGCCCCATGCCCAGACCCTCTGACGGGTCCCCCCTGAAAGGGAACGGCCGGGTGTCCCATGGAATGATTCTCCTGATAGCATCCCAGACACCCCGTGTGCCTTCGGATCGAATTATGCGGGGCTCCCCTTCGATATGCGCCTTCTTCCGGGCATCCTCCACGGCCTCATCGAGACCTCCGAGCCGGTCCACGAGACCCGCACCCTTGGCCTGCCTGCCCGTGAACACCCTGCCGTCGGCCAGCCGGCGGACCGCATCAACCTCCATGTTCCTCCCGGATGAGACGGCCTCGATGAACTGAGAGTGCACGTCGTCCACCAGGTCTTTGAAGTAGGCGCGTTCCTGCTCCGACATGGGTTTGAACGGCGATCCGGCGTCCTTCAGGGTGCCGGCGGTGATGCTGTTGGGGGTCACCCCGATCCGCTTCAGACCCTCGCTGGCATCGAACATTTCCATGATGACCCCGATACTCCCTGTCATGGTCCCCGGCAGGGCATAGACGGTATCCGTAGCGCAGGCGATATAGTAGGCGCCCGATGCGCCGAGGGAACCGAGGGATGCGAGCAGCGGCTTCTTCTTTTTCAGCCTCAGCAGTGCGCCGTACACTTCCTGGGAGGGGCCCACCTTTCCCCCCGGACTGTCGAGCCGGACGACTACGGCCTTGATCTTGTCGTCCTGTTCGAACTGCTTTATGGTATCAAGATAGGGCAGGGATTCCGTGATGATTCCGTTTATCTCGAGAATCCCCACCGCAGGTTTCATTGACGTCCTGACCGCATCGACACCCCACCCCACAGCCACCAGTGCTATCAGGAGAGAGAGTATCCACTTGGTCCTTCGTTTCATGGCATGTATTGGCTGTGATCCCCGGGATTACGGTAACTGAGCCGGCTGCGCCCCACCTGCCCACGA